>Ga0181612_116825_pt1 | contig 20140 bp, 10 predicted proteins | sample HoacroProtozoa21_FD_119630 | JGI IMG/M metagenome (GOLD analysis project Ga0181612, IMG submission 119630) | Hoatzin crop microbial communities from Cojedes, Venezuel. Combined Assembly of Gp0051906, Gp0051904, Gp0051908 | reverse complement strand
CTCTCCATGGGAAGGATGGGGCATCCATGGCAGCTGAACCAGAGAAATCCGTTGCTGTGTGCAGTGGCAGGTGCCTGCCAAGCAACGGGAGCTTAAGCAGGGCTGTGTCAGTGTCAGGGCTGGGGCTGAGCGGGAGAATTAATACAGTTTCTAGCGTCTCTCTCTCACTGTGGGGACCCACCGGGGGTTTGCCCGGTAGCCTTTCTCTCATGGAACAGTAACAGCCCCCTGAGCTGCCTTACAACGTGTCAAAGAGCTGAGTAGCCATGGGACCCCCACCGGCTGTCAAATTGGCTCGGATTTGACCAGTGGATTCAGAAGTTGTTAGCTGGGAGCAGGCAGACGGACACACGCAGTGCAGTCGCGCTGGCCTCATTTCTCTGGCAAGGCAGGCTATGAAAAAGAAAAAAAAGGACGATTGATGTTTCTGGAGCTGAGCAGGAAAGCGTTAGCAGTTCAGTGAAACACCTGAAAAAGTCTTTCCAAACCTGTGAGGGAACAGAGAGAAAATGCACATTGGCCTTTTCTGCTGCTTCCACTGGGACAAGAGCAGAACAAAACTCAAGATGAGAAGCGAACCTCTCATATTCACTTTTCTTATGTTGTTCCTAGCAATTAAAAACCGTGAAACAGGGAAATTCATTCTAAGCGAAGACAACTATGTGCCAGACTCTAAAGTATTTATTGACATGGGTGTGGAGTGGGAATATCGGAATGATGATGATAGAGAAACCGTGCAGACCATGGGGCCTCTGCGTAATGGAATAGTTATTCTGGTAAGTCAAATGAAAACCATCTTCCATGGAACAGACTGTCAGGCTTACAGAGCCATAATGTGCTATAATATATTTTAGATTCCTCTTACGAGTTACAAGAAGACATCTGCTTCAATTGTAAGACAATAGAAAATGTATTTTAACTCCTTTCTCCTAATTCATTGCTCTGTACAAGAGTTGTTGTAACTCAGGGTTATGTGTTGAGCAACCAGCTCTCTTGATTATTTCCCGCGGATGGCCAAGCAAATGGCCACTATGTGAAGACTCCCCAACTTACTTATATCATATCTGACGTCTGAGCATTAGTTAAAAAAAGGTCAAAATGGATCGTAGCAGATAGCTCCAATAGCTCCTCCTCCCATCTATATTTTGGAAATGTATCCGGCAAATGCAGATGCAGGATTCTTGTGCTGCCAGGCTCCCTTTGTCTGGGCACAGCCCATTCTGCAGTTCCCAAACCCACCTGACCTTATTCTTTTTTCATTGTAAACCCGCAAATGATAGACTACAATGAGTAGGGGTAGGTTGAGTCAGAATCCCTCTGAAAGTGTCTGTGATGTGTTGATCTGCACCAGCTGAATAGCAGAGGATGAATAAATACTATGTTTTCAAAGGACCAATATTTTGCGCTTTATTCACATTGAGTTCTATTTTCTTGCATTTGTCTTAGTGCAGTGTGATAGCAAAAACTCTTTCTAAATAGTTTATATATCTGTCAGGATTAAGTAACAAACTTCACAGAATTCCCAGGATTAGCATAAGAATATTTGTGTTTTATCAGAAATATAAGCAATTTTCTTCACCGCTTTCAGTTATGGGTGCATTTGAATTTGCCTTGTCTTTTATTGGAACTGCCCATTATCATTTCAGTACTACATTTCCTTCCTGTATGATGAGGTATGGAAAAAATTTAGTATCGTGAAGTCAGTCCAATGCTGGCAAGAAAAATCAGTCTAAATCAACAACAGCCTTTATTAATACGCACTTTAGAAACTCTGTGTCATAAGGATAGAGATACTTTTTCATCAGGGGAAAATAAATGTGTTGAGCGCAGCTAAAGGGTTTAAATCCCTCTGGGGATGTTTTTATATCTGAGCCATGATGATTGCTATTTCACGTCATCTCACATAGCTGCTGTTATCAATCTTTCAAATCTTTTTTTCCCTACATCTGTTTTCCTTAATAGGTGATTCCTCATGGTGATGCCAAGATATCCTTAACTTACAAGTACATGATCCATGAAGATTCCTTGAATGTAGATAACAATAATGTTTTGGAAGAGGACTCGGTGTCGTATGAATGGGCTTTGAAGAAATGGTCCCAATGTTCAAAACCTTGTGGAGGAGGTAAAAGCAAAACACCAGAGCATTCAAAACTGATTAAAAGAAAACTGGAAGAATGAATCACACGTGTGGAATTCATTGCCACAAGACATTAGGGAGACCAGGAGTATGGGAGGGTTTTATTTAGGTTAAGAAATAGATGAATAAACAGCGAATGCAGTTTAAAATCAGACTTAAATGATTTGGGGGTGATCTGGGGTGGCTCATTTCTGATGATGTGGACCCTGCAATGTAAGGCCCCTGCTTTGGGGCCACGTGTAGACCCCGATGCTGTTTGCCAGGCTGATGGGCATGTTGCAGCACTGGACTGCGGCCGTGCAGGTTTGCAGAGCATTTTTGAAAATCTAGGCGTTTTTTATCTTATTATAGCCTGTAACAAAAAATAAAGGGGATGAGCAATTCTGGGAGTTCAATTTACATGAGTGTTTATTTGGTGCAATTTACAGTTCCTTTTGTAGCGTGTTCACCTGTAGTTCCACTGCAAGCTTTGACAGTGTGTGTGCAGTTTGAAACCCAAGTCCTGTGTAAGATCTACCAATACTGAAAATAAGAGGAATGTCTTTCTTCAGGCTCCCAATTCACAAAATACGGCTGCCGGAGGAAGACGGACCACAAGATGGTTCATCGGAGTTACTGCGAGTTGATCCCAAAGCCTAAGCCCATTCGTAGGGCGTGCAACCTCCAGGAGTGCTCCCAGCCCATGTAAGCATCACGGCCCAGCAGCACTGCTTGGCGGCTGCTGCCGTAGACGTTGTACCCAGCTAGAACTTGTCAGCTGAGAGAAGGTGACTTAGGCTTCACCACCACACACCTTTACAGAGACCCGGGACTATGAGGATGTGGTGCTTCCCAGGGAAGTGGTGGAGTCACCATCCCTGGAGGTGTTCAAAAAATGTGTAGACGTGGCACTTCGGGATATGTTTTAGCAGGCATGGTGCTGCTGGGATGACAGTTGGACTTGATGATCTTAGAGGTCTTTTCCAACCTATGATTCTATATTCTGCTTGTAGAGATACTATTTCTGGGACTACTGGTTCCTATTACTTCCAAAAAAAGTTGGATTAGAAAAGAAGTGCTGTCTTCATCCAGACATTTGTGTTCAGGCCATCTTGAGGTAATAAAAAATAGATATAAATCCAATTTATACCAGTTGATTTTACATAGTGTGAATTAACTGTGTAAGAATTAGAGTGCTTCAGAAAATAACTAATGTCATACAGTCTCTCAAATCCAAATCTTCCTAAAGTTCACAGCATATTTTTGGACATTTCAACACAGGGAAAAATATTTGGCCTGTTAGATTTCTGTGGTTGCCATCGTACAGTGTGGTATGCCTGTTATACCTTCATCTTTCCTATATGTAGTCAAGTGTTGTAAATATTTTAATCCACATTTTACAGGTGCTTTTTTTGACTGGCAGCAGGTTACTCCTGTCACATGTAGGACTCATATATTCCTCATGTTGCTACTGCAACAAGAAAGGAGTATGCAGATCCCAGCTTTTATCCCTGGGGACCAAGTCTAGATTCCAAGAAGCACAGCAAATAAGTAGAACATAGCACATGATATTTCCTAACTTCCTTTCAAAAAAGATTTAGAGAGAGAAAATTCGAGAAACTATGCCCCATAAACTCAGCATGGGTCAAGGTTTAACATTTATTTATTGGAAAACTGAAGTAATGATCTAACTGTATCTCAGGCTCTCTGGATAGGACTGTATTCTTCTTTCAGCTGCGAATATAATTGGACCCAGGAACCACAAAGACTCAATAGGATCCTAAATTGTACTTGGATTCCTGAATGTTTCAGTCCCCCCTGTTTCCATAGAATGGCATTGGGGCATTTTGCACTTGTACATAGGAAAGGCAATTATTTAAGAGATTTTATGAAGCTCTGTGACACCCACTACACTAATATGCTGCTTCCTTGCTGCTGGGAAAAAATCATCTTTGTCTCAGAAATCACCTTAGGATTCATGGCTTTGTGCTCCACAGCGCTCGCCTTCCTCCACAGCTGGGTAGTTTCAATAGGATACAAAGAGAAAGTTGGATGAAATTGCCACTTTACTTTCTGTTTAACTCGAGTGTTTAGTGCATTGCTTTGTGCCCATGCTATTTCTAAACCCAGGATTTTATGAGTACTTTCGGACAATTGCTTCAAACTCAGGATATTTCTTCAGACTTTATATATTTTTTGGTGAAGTTTATCCCATGAATGCTGCTTATATTGAACAATATTTCCTTCTTGCAGATCTCTGCATTCTGTAAATATTTATAGACTGCTGTGTATCTTCACTTACCTGATTATAACCAAACTGTCAGTAGTCTACAGAAATTTCCTCTGGTCCTGTCCATCCTTGTTGCTCTTCCCTAAGTTCCTCACAATTTGTAGCTATAATACTTGAGCCAGTTTGGATGATCAGCGAAGTTTTCGACTGTGCCACGTTGCAAACCACGTGTTTCATTGTTCAGTGTGCAAACTGATTTACACATTATGAACTCAGACCTGCTGATTTTCAGTGGAGTGTTTCCCCAAACCAAACATTTACGATGCTGAGGACCCAGTTCGCCCGAGCTCAGCACGCACAGCACTGACATTGTAGCTGACTTTGCCAGTGCTCCAGTGAGACGGTGTGTAGCATGGCCAGGGATGTGGTCCAGATACGGGCCGGGCTGGAGCTGCATTTCTAGCCCAGATGTTTTGGGTTCATTCCTGTGGGAGCCAGCTGTGGGGATGCCTGGTGCCTGCTCAGGTCTCCCTGCAGTCTGAGACAAGACACAGCTTGTGCGCCAAGACCTGGGAAGCTCAGGAGCACCCTTGGGTGGCTGATTTTGACATGAAAACTGCCAGAGTTTTATGTGCAGTCGTGGAAGGGCCAGCTTACAATCAAAGCGAATGAAGCAAAGTAAGAATAATGCTTCTCAGAGATAATGAGAAAGAGTAATTTTAAAGATCTGCATCTTATTACTGATTTTTCAGGGACACGGTCAAATAACCCTCACCATAACTACTTGCAGTTTTTCATATCTTCTTTTTTTTCCCATATCAGAACCACTATTATCATACTGTTAAACCTGTGTTTAAGAGTTACAGTTCAACAGGCAGTTTGACCTTGCCTAATTTAGGAGAGAGAGAATTTTACTCATTTTCTTTTCACTAACCCAGATGGGTTACAGGAGAATGGGAGCCTTGCAGCAAAACTTGTGGGAAGACAGGATATCAAGTACGATCTGTCCGATGTATCCAACCCCTACACGACAACACGAATCGGTCTGTGCATACCAAGTACTGCAGCAGCGACCGTCCGGAAGGCAGGAGGCCTTGCAACCGGGAGCTTTGCCCAGCGCAGTGGAGGATAGGACCCTGGTCACAGGTCAGTCTCTCTCTGAAGCACTCAAGCAACCAACTTCTTAAAATACAGGGGGGTAAATCTTGGAGTTTGTTTGGTGCTTTCCATTCAAATGCATTGACATAATAAACTAATAACTATACAGAGGGCGTATTGCTTCCACTGCTACTAACACCACAGAAAGTGAGTGAGATGAAGAGATGGTGGTAGTGAAACAGCCAGTAAAACCATGCCGTGGTGGTGCTGGATGATCCAGACCCCGTGAGCCACCCATATAAGATGTCAGCATCAGGAAAGCTGACTTCTACCTACCCTTTATTCTGCTCACAGTCATTTACCTGTTGACTTCAGCTGAGAGAAGGGAAATTAATTCTTTAATTTTTATGTTCTTTGAAGTAAAGAGGAGTTTAAAGTCTGCAGACATTGTGATTAAGGGCACCTGAGGAAGTTAGGCACCAACACTGGTGGAGGTGCAAAGGTGCGAGCATCTTCGATGTAAGGGCTTTCAGGAGATTTAGCTGCTCAGCCTCACAAGTTTCTGTCCATAACCCAAATGACAGTTTTTTCACGAAGTCTACTGTGTAAATACAGGACACCTATTCGTGAACCTTTTTTGTTTGCTATTGCAATGGGCAAAATGGGGTTCAGTCACCCCCAGCACAAGTGTCAGGAGCTGGAATTTTTGTGCTTTCCATCCCTGGCTTTTTGACTAACTCACCATGCAAGCAAGAAATGCGGTGCCACTGTCCCCAGGCTGTTTCTTGCTAAAGTATTTACTAGAGCAATAAGAAGCTCCCCCTATTAATATTTGCAAACCTTTGCAGTTATCAAAAGGCAAGAAATGCGAGTAGAATTTCGCAACATTAAATTGTTCTTATAATTTTGATACATGGGATCCTTACAGTTAGTCTCAGCATTTCTCCTTTAAATTGTTTAAAAAACGTGGCTGCATTTGGAGATACCACATTTTATTTTGGAACTGTGCCAGGCAAATAAGCACAATTTTTATCCTCACTTGGTTGAATAGGTGTTAGAAGCAATGCTGTCCCTGGTGCACAGTGTAAACAGATGCCTCGCATTTACAGTTGGTTGTTTATTGCTCAAACCATAAGCTCTTTCTTGGAGTGTTTCACAATTACTGGTATGCCACAAAAAGCAGTGGTTCTCCCTCTTGCTTAGTCTCTGTAGGTATTGCGGTGGTTCAAATAGCGCACCATGTCAGATCATATCAAGGACAGGGGTTTAAAATTTAAAAACTAATTTCTAATCCATCATTTCCAAAGGGTGGCTGGGCGTCTAACTGGTGCATCTCCTTTCAGTGCTCTGTCAGCTGTGGCAATGGCACCCAGGATCGCCCAGTCCTATGCCGGACCAGGGACAACGCTATTGGCCTTTGTAAAGAGAATAAACCAGAGACTGTAAGGATTTGCAGACTACCTCCATGTCCAAGTAAGTGCTTGCCTTCTCTAGCATATATTGCTTGCTGAAAAAAAATGATGTTGATTGATGGTATTTATTTGAAACACCTTCATCGAATTTATGTTTGTGTGCTGCATCTGCCCGCCATAGCAGCTCTCCACAGCCCCAGTTTTGAGCAGACTTTCCAAATGTAGAGCTGTTGCGTGGCCGATGGGCTTCTTGGGCACGTGGTTGTTCTCCTCTCACGGTGGGGAGCACTGCTTGCCCCAGCACCACATGAGAGGCTGGGGCAGACCTCAGCACAGCGGTCCTGGGTGCGAAGCACTGCCCGAGCCAGGCCCCGAATCCCTGAGCCTGCTGCCCTTGGCAAGAGGGCATCGGTACAAAGATGCTGCCCTGCTTTACAGCCCCAGCAACAGTCCCATTCTGTCAAGCTCAAGTTATATTCAGGGTTATCTAACTCAGTTTTTTTAAGCTATAATAAAACTTTTCCTAGTTAATCCAGGACACTAGTGCCTTTATCCTTGTTATCTTTTCAGTAGTTTGCAAATGATACTGGTGAGATCATTTTATGTACTCCTATTAGTAAGTAATTCATATTTTTATTTTATTCTGGATGTATTTGTCAGGGTAGCTTTTGATTCCTAATTAATTAGAACCAAGCTGTCAATTATAGTCCCAATACAAAGATTTTAAAGAGGCAGTATAACTAAACTAGACTGGATGTATCTTAGGACATACTTTATGCTGTTGTAAGAAATGCTGCTGGAAAATTGGCCTGCAGGCTTGCTTCAGTGCTGGCTGTCAAGTGCTGAGCAGAAGTTGTAGCAAACTGGCAAAGCAACAACCTGCGTCCAAATCTATCCAGCCTGGTCTTAATCCCTCCCCAGACTCCTTCACCATCAAAGCTTGCTCCTTCTCTTAGTTTATCCACTTCTGACAGGTCAGCTACTTCATGCTAACATACGTTGGGTTTTTTTTTCCTCTCTTCAAGGAAATGTTTCTGATCCTTCGAAGAAAACCTACATGATACAATGGCTGTCAAGACCTGATCCAGACTACCCCATCCAGAAAATATCTTCAAGTAAAAGACCCATTTATAACTCTGCCTTTGCCCTTAAATGCATGCCACATCGAGTGTGGACTTTGCCTTTTGCTCTCTTCTTCTCTCTATGCGGAAAGTTCCCTTGACTTTGCCAAGTTAAGATCTTGGGCTGAATCTTTTTTTCACACCAGGCACTTGGTGCTCGGTGTCTTTCTTCTCTGGAGCTTGCGTAGCACTGGTGGTGGAGGTCTTGAAGTGTTGGGTGTGTGAAGTTGGATCTCCACAGTATGTTGCAGTCCTCTGAAAGGGAGCTGGGATCGGTTTGCTTGTTGCTTGGTGATGGTGAAAAAAGGCTCGTACTGGTTCATGATGTTCAGTTCGATAGCAAAACTGAGAACTTATTGTGAATGTGATCACATCACAATAATGACACCTTGTAGTGCTAAAGTTCTCCTTTATCTAAAAACCCTAAATCGCATAACTCTCTCGTTTCAGTTCGCTGACAGGGTAGTCTGATGAGTGAGAGATTTTTTCTCATTCCATTTTCCTTGGTGGTGCCATTGCTTTACTCACCCGTGCTGTTCGTCCCTGACCCCCACATTTGTGTTTGCAATGCGTGGAGAGCTCACCGGGAAGCAGAAGCTCAGTGTCTGTCGGTACTTTCCGTGCTGCTATAACGCTGTCCGCTCTCGCCAAACTCCCGGTGGTAGTTTGAAATATTTTTCCTTGTGAAAAGCTGCATTCTTTTTTCCCATTACGCAGTTTTTGCCAGTTTTGCATACTTTAGAAACAAAACCGAAGCAGAGTAGGCATGGTCCATGTTGAAGGTTGCGTGGTGGTGTTTTTCTTAAACTGGCAGAGGCAACATGATGTTTTCGTCGACTACGATGTCTCCAGCTTCTCGGCACGGAGCTGTTTATACTCATTACATCTTTGGTCTTTTTTCACCATGTGCATGTCTGACTTGACAGGTGCGGTTGTATGTGTGCGTGTGTGTATGCTCTATAGATGTGTCAACTGGCAAACATAACAGTGTGAACTACTACAGAATTACCTCAATTTTTATTGCTTTTTTTGCTTAGAGGAAGAATTTTAGAAAAATGCCTTAATGTTGAAATGTAAATGGCATTAATTTACCAGATCCAGCTTTAAATATAAACAGTACACTGGAACCTTGAGTTAATCTTCATATGGAGTGTTTTTACTTGAAAGATAACTATTAGAAGGCAGTGAATTTAATCCGAGGTTAATTTGCACAGTGCATATCCACATCTTCATCAAGACAGGATTGTGACCTGACTTACTGAAATTTATCTGGCATTCTTGCTTCACCTTCCGTGTTTGTGTTGAAGATTTGGTATTCGCAAGTCATAAACCTGTTTGTGACAGTCAGTACCAATAGTGGAAGTGTTATCAACTTTAAAACTGCAGTCTTGGAGCAAATTGCTACCTTATTGCATTGATCATATTCTTTGGAAAAGTGGCATTTTTGAATCGTTGGGTCTTCAAGAGTGTAGCACTTCAAACTTGTCATTATCATGTGATCACATATTTAAATTTTGCTGTTAATATGATGATTTCCTGAAACATGTTAACAATTTACATGACAAGGTGAAAAAGCAAAGACACGTATCTGGCACTGAATACTGTTATGTAAAATAATTGGTGTTTAACTGTATAAATATATTCATGACTGTTACCTTTAAATAGACGATGTTTAGTGATGTTTCAAGAGATGGGTGGCTATAGAGAATGGTGCAATAAGGTATCTGGGCATTGTGCACTATGTCTATATGCACTTTGGTTTATCAGGGATATTTTATTAGTGTTTTGTATGTACTTAACATAATATTAAAGATGTGCCAATTCAGTTTGCTTTTCAATATTTTTTTATGAGACTAATGTGTACCAAAGTGACTGTGAAACTGATTTATTTTTTTCTTACTGATGTTTTGAAGATATACTTCCAGTCTGTCATGCATACTGCAAGTGAAAATCAATAAAAGTTCAGCAAATCTGGATATTTTGGTTTGGATAGAGGATAAAAATTTCATTCTGACATTCATAAGTTACAGAGCTTATTCACATAGCTTGTCAGATGTCCCTAAACATAGTACAGTTTTGTTTTCATGCATTTCTAAGCTCAACATTACATATTTTTGCTAGGAAAAAAGGCATTTTTCTAAAGGTGCTTTTAGTGATTCTTACAAAGCCAAGAACAGATCTGCCTTGTTGAAACTACATTTAAATGTTACATCTGTTGGCTTTTATTTTGCAAGCTGTTTGGGGAAGCTTGCATTAAGGTCATGCAAGACAAGGCAAAATGTTCAAAGGGGACTCTACCTGGTACGTAATAAATACATAAAGCTGTGTAGGCATATACAGTCCTTTGTATAGAGTTGTGCATGCGGATATGGACAGTTCCAGCTCTTAAAGAGTGGTTTGAAAACATCTCCGAAACCAAGGTACTAGTCTTGGGTTCGCTAGGAAGGAGTTGTTCTTTTTTTTCCAGCAGCATCTCACTTTAGCATTTGAAAAAAATGAAAATTGACACATTTGAAAATAGGAACCACGATTTTGCTTTTCTGCAACGTGCGACAATGAGGGCATAAACACAATGCAAGGAACGTGTTTCCACCTTCCTCAGCCAGCACTAGCATTTTGAAGCAGCAGCAATAGATATTAGTTTATTTTAGACTGATATGTTTGCCAATTAAACACCTATAATGCCCCATTTTGTTAACTGAGGATGAGTGAAGAGGAGACACCCACACTTCTGAGCTCACTTGATATCCCTGCATCTGCTCTGGTTTGCTACTTTGCTGTGAGGGTGCTGGCAGGGTAAGTCAGTGTTCGTAGCAGGGTGGTGAAATACGAGCTCCAGTAACACGATGACTTGAGCACGCTGCCTGCCATCGGGTACGCTCTAAATAAAGGCGAGTAATTGGAGTTACTCATGCTTTACTGTAAGAGTAGGTGGAGATGTAGTAAGTGTACAGAGAGAGGCAGAAGTGATTTCATCTCTGTCTCAGCACTCTGGTGGCAGAGAAAATATTTTGTTACTGATCATGCCAGGTGTTGGTCAGTCTGCCTTTCTCCTCAGCCCTCCCCTCTCCTACAAGCCCTCTGACTCCTCTTTCTTTTAGCATGGGGCTGAATGTTGAGATTTTTCCTTCCCTGCGGCTCCCCATAGTTCCTGGGTCCATCACTTCAGCCTGGCAGCACAGGAGCTGTAGAGTGCGTGTGTAGAACAGAGGACAGGTAGCTTTCTCTCCAAGGAGCCTGCTAGCCCCTCACCATCCACCAATTCATACGGTCCTCTACCTCCTCTGAGCAGAAATCACAAGGACTTGAGTAATCGCTGAGTAGAGGCCTGTTAATATTTCTCAGACAGTAAAACAGTGTGACCAGTTCTGCTTTTTTGGGAGGATTTGGCATTTTGCCACCTGAAGTTCAGCAAGATCAGGATCTGCTGTTACACTGGTATTGTAACATGGGCTGTTGTAACAGCTATCGACAGCCTAAAACCTATCAATTTTCTCTTTCCCTTTTAGCACAGTTTTCCAGTCAGTGACACCAAAATCAGGATTTTCCTGGGTCTCCTAGTCATTGATGGACTGGCTTGGCTCCATCGCACTGGAGTTTGTTCTTCTGATGGTATCAGCTCCTTTCTAGGAGGAGGAGAAAAGCTTCATGCTAAATGCACCACTTTTCTCTCGAGCAAGGACCATGCTAAGGCAATGCTGCTGTTTTCAGAATAGAAGTACCCAGCAAAAAAAATCACTTCAGTGGGAGATGGATTAATTCAGAGAGTTATACGGTACACATGGAAATAAGACTTGACTTTCTTGAGACAGTTTGGATAAATATAAATTACCCCTGACCGTAGTTAGTCACTGTTAAGTTGCAGAAAAGCATTAAAAGGAGCAAAGGCGGGGGGGGGAGGAAGATTCCTCAGTATAAACCTTGATGACTTTCTGGGGGTTTAATGTAGCAACAGCACAGCACTATTGATGTGTTTTGAACTCTAAGCCAAGGCAGGAGTGCACGTCGTCGTGGCTGCGTGGTCCTCAGGGTACCACTTGCAGAAAGTGAAGCCAAAAATGAGAATGTTACAGTGTGCGTGGGGTTGGTACACTGGGTTCAGATCGGCTTTTGCATCCCTTCGAGTGAACTGAGGTTTAGGTTTAGTATTAAGCCTGCTTCTGCCTATACAAGGCTCATTTGCCAGTTTTCCACCGCACTTGAAATACCGAACCCTCTGCCCACTGCCAAAGCTTCAGCTGTGTTTCTTTTTCTGGTTAATCTGAAGATGCTCTTTATTTATCTGTTCCATTTTTCTCTTTCAGAAGATCATTGTCAAGGAGACAAGTCAATGTTTTGTCGCATGGAGGTTCTCTCCCGTTACTGCTCGATTGCTGGTTACAATAAGCTGTGTTGCAAGTCCTGTAGTATGTACAGCAACATAACAGAGGACGACAGTGTAACGGATTCTAACGTAAATAAGAATAATGTCATTGAGGAGGAGCTCCTGACAACCCTCAGCCCTCCCATGGGAGCATCCACCACACAGTCTGCCACCACCAGCCCTCCTCTTGTTTCCAAAACACGTGCGCCTCCTTCCAATGCAACCGAGGAGCACCCAGAAATCAATGCGGTGGATGTCCCCTATAAAATCGATGGGCTGGATAATGAAGTATCACAGCACAACATCATTACACAGAGGAGGATACCTTATGAAAGGACAAGGAATCGGAGAATTCAGGAGCTGATCGCTGAGAAAAGGAAAAAAGAGACTCTTAGGAAAATAAACTAAAATGGAAATATGACATAATCAACGTTTTTCTCTTATAGAGATGTTACCAACAGCATAGTATTGCCCATGTCGTAGAGACTAAAAACGGGGAAAAAATCAAAGTGGTGCTATGGCAGAGATGCCAAATTCTAAAGCCTACTATAAACGGAGATGACAGATTGTTTCGTAAGTGCTAATCTGAACGCTTTGACGGCCAGGTTTGCAGGGCACGGCAGAGCATTAGTGCAATATCACGGCAGTGTTTCACTGAATCCAAACAAACTGTAACACCTAGGCCAGGTTAGCAGGTTTCTTGTTTATGGGCTCATCTAAGTCTTCTATGCCTGTGTAAAACTGCTTGGGAATAGTAATGGGAGTTACACTTAGGACGGAGGAAAGCGGTCCCAAGACATAATAAATCCCTCCACCACTGACAAGCAGGCAGTCAGCAATCCTGTGATGCTTCCGTGCGTTGTGTAAACCTGGGCACTAACTCAGCCGCGGTTCAGGAAGGTGCTGAAGGAGATGCCAGGCTAGGTCAGCTGGCTTTGGTAGAGCTGCTCCTGTGGTTACAGCTGGGCATGTGCTTACATAGCTTTCTTAACTGGGGCTGCGTAAGAAAAATATATAGAAAATTCTGTAGCCATATATTTATGTGTAAATTAAAAACTGGCTAACAGTAGTTTACATATTTGCATAAACAATTTCAGAGGATTCTCCTAGACTTTTGAATGCGTGCAAGACATTTAGTAGGGTAGATCCGGCCAACTTGGACTGACAACATCCTAGTCTTTCTGTTTACAATTATCCGTATTTTTGATAGTCTGTAAGTTCCTGTAATGCAACAGCCTCAGTGATCTTTGTTGGTTGGTGCTTTTTTTATTGGTCTGATTTTTTTCCTACCCATTTACTGTTTAACTTAAAGATGACTGGATTCTTGTTGCCTTTTCTTTGGTGCTTTGTTAAGAAAACATTTTTTTTTTCTCCCATAGGGTGAGGTTATTTTGGAGGAAATAATTCTGTATTATCTTCCTTTCCTTAGGACAGCTTTATTGGTGCAGAAGGGAACAGTTTTTTGCTGTGCCCTGCCATGTACCTGTACATCCACACACACACACGTGTACTCACAGTACCAGGTCTGCTAGAAACTTTAAGACGTGTAACCTGACAACCCTTTGAGTACTTTCCCCTCAGGGTCATCATGGTTTTCATAGGTCATTTTGAACTCCTCGTTGGAAATCAGAAGATGAATTCAGCTTGGCTCTAATGCTGCAGAGACGGGGAACAAGTACTGGTTCCAGTTGCAGGTGGCATCTGAGCAGTTTTTCTCCTGGCTTGGACCCTTCCACTTGTTTCCTCTTTGCTGGTAAACCTCCTGCAGAGCCCCAGGCTTCCCTGAAATCCTCCTTTCATCACTGGGTAGGTCTGATGGCTCCTAGTTCAGATTTTCCAGTCTGAGAGTAAGATCTCATCCTCCAGCCTGATCTGGTCTTGGTTTGAAGCAGCGCCAGTAATAAGCCTGTTGGTACAGTCACGTAGTTATGGGAAATGTGCTGAGCGTCCAGCAATGTGTAAACTCTTCTGTAGCCCAGCTGCTGGCAAAGAGCTGCAGAAGTATTGTAAGGTGAACCACGTGTGGCTTCCCGCAACCCTGTCTTCTGCCCTGGACCACCGCGGCTGCGCAAGCTACCCAGTCTCCCCTTCAGAAGAAGCCGGTTCTGCTGGAATGGAGACGTGAGCCCGCGGGAACAGCAGCCTTTGCAGCACTGGGATGTTGAACTGGTCTGGCCTGAGCTGCGGCCAGAAGACTTTGAAGGACAAGACTTGGTTTAAGGAAAATACTTTATGGAGGTACTAGCCAAAGCAGATAAGGAATGTTTTCAGCTTGGTGTGATGGCACCAAGTGTCGCTTCTCACAGAGGACCAGAGTGATACACTCGGGTGAGTGTTTCGGGGCAGCTCAGATAGTGCAGGGATGGGAGTTATGCTGAAGACCATGAAGACGGGGAAGCACAAAAGGCCTGGTAAAAGTCCAGAGCACTAGTAAACAGCTCCTGGGCCAAGCAGACGTGGCTGCAGATGTGAAAGAAGCAGCCAGGGAAGCAACAAAGCAAGCTGTTCTGGTTTTGAAAAATAAAACTAAAGCTCCACAGTTTGACAGCGGTGAGCAGCGGTTTGCTGGGGTGGTGGCTGGAGTCTCACCTCAGGCTTCAACATGTGAGACACTGAGCATTTTCCTGCAGTCGAAGGCTGCTTATCGTCAGTTGCCCACGTGGTAGCCTTTGCTCGCCCAGCCCTGCTCCGTGGCCTGCCTGCCGTTGCAGAACCACGATGCACGGGCAAGCCCGGCGCCGGCCCCGGGAGCCTTATGCCAAGGGATTTGTGGTTGCCTACGGCCAGGACAAGTTTTAGTAACAACGTACGGTCAGGTCACATCTGTGCAAAACAGCAATGTAGGAATGAGCATTGAAGGGAAAAAAAAAAAAACCCCACCATGCTATTTATAAGCAAGGAAGACGTGTCTAAATCAACATCATTCCAGCTGCCGTGCCATGGGAGACGCAAGCTGTAGCTGGGCTCCCAGCCTGTAGACATAGCGAATATTTCTTGCCTTCCACATTTCCTTTACACAGATGTGGTTGGTGTAAAACTCATCTTTTCCCCTTCAAGCTACTATCCTGCTTTCGGCTCTGTGGACAATAAAAAGAAACCACAACCCCCAGCTTTTTCATAGCCTAGAAGCACATCCAAGCATATGATAAACTTAGGAAAAACTCTCACAAAACCAAGGGTGGAGAGGGGTTGGGGCTTGAAGTTACACAGGTCAGGAGGTAGAATTTTGCTGCCAGGATGGTACCAGTCGTCTTCGCTGGGACTTTGTGCAGACCCACTTCTTTGACCTCCAGAAGCCCGAGATAACCCATCTAATATCTTCTGTTCTTCCTTAGCGTCAGGAATAGGCTTAGTCAACCAGGCAATGTGAAGAAATGCCCCAGGAGGAAGCGCCCACAGCTCAAATGCTGCCTTACAAATAGCCACTTCTGTCCAAAGGACTTCTAGGTTGTGTCCCAGTAGCAAGTGGGGCAGGAATTTATTTGGTGCAACTTCAAGTGACCTCTCTGCAAACAGCATGAGGAAAGGCCCATTCCAGCGCAGAGACTTGACCTTGAAAAACCTCCCGGTGGTTCTGTGCTGAGCATTTCCCAGTGTCTCCCAGTGGCCAGGACTGCTGTAGGCTGGGCAAGGTCAATTCACAGGGGTTCACTCGCTCACGTGCGGCATGGGCACCCTGGCTGAACTTGTAAAGCTGGTTCAAAGTTCAGAAGCTGGACGGCTTTGTTCTTTCTCTAGAGTGAATCAGTTTGCAATCAAACAAACCAAAAGCATTTTTCCAGATAAAGTGGAAACTTCTTCTGCATCTCAGAGCAGAAGCAGCCTCTCAGAAGGCTGGCGTGGTGCTATGCGAGGCCTGGTGGTCCTTGGGGACCCAATGCAATACCTTGTGGCATCTGCATTTAGGAAGGGCTTGCTCCCTTCTCATTCTCACCTCTAGAGATTTAATTTGATTTATTTCTCGCTGGTTTTAATTCTACTGAATATTTCTTTAGCTGTTATTTGGGGAACACTGAAATGATACTTGAAGGGGCAGCTTCAGTCTAGGTTGCTGAAGACGGTGAGATGTTGATGGACACAGACTGGTCTATCTTCTTATGGAGCAGAGCCACCAGCTGCCTTCTCTTTACAGTCTTGCTGTATGAGAGGAACAAAAAAGTCTCTTCAGACCAGGAAAGATGCCTTCATTTCAAGCTGGCATAAGTTTTTCAGAAGGTGTTTCTTTCAGCAGTTCCCTGTGATGGTGGTTTCCTACGAACATGTACCTCACTTCTACTGGAAAACACAAAGTAGAGCGCTATTGATCAAGAAAAAGCAGCCCAAGGCAATAGATGGGGTGTTGCTCTCAGCTCATCTCCATTCCATGCCATGCAGTGGATATTTTGGTCATTTTGTGGTTAGTGGAACTTTGACAACTGTTTCCTCTTTTCTACAATGCTGTAACTGGGCAAGAGCATCATCGTAGTGTGTCTTCTGTAATCGTGTTGCTGTCACCCCGGTACTGCATTATGAGACATAATGAGCAGAGACTGGTATTTTAATGTAACCTAATCCACAGAAACTAAAGCAGATCGAGAAGTAAATATATTCCTGCAGAGACCATCTCAGAGATCTGAGAGCTAAAGCAAAGTGCTCCCATTAAGCAATGCATTTTGTGATCTAATGATGCAATTACATGGCTTTCTAAATTGTCATTTTTCTGTTGGTCTAAACTTAAAATCCAAGTGACAGCCCCTCATGAAAAAAAAAAAAAGAAATATTCCAAATCGATTCTGGTTGCTTTGGCTCCAATCTACTGCCATTTTTTTCACCAACATTCCTTTAAAAATTTCTGTAATCTATTATGAATGCATCACTTTTTATATTCATATATCCATTCAATATTTAGAGTCTCGCAACATCTCCATAGAATGCTTTCAGATATTTTGAGAATTCTAGAAATGGTGCTTTACCAGTACTCAAAGGGTTTTGTGTTTTATTTTATTAATGCATTTAATATCTTATTTACTCACCTACAATGCACAGTATTAGCTATGTTCATCTGAATATCTATATGCAACTTCCATTCACTTACATATGCCTTAACAGAAATCGCAATAAATAGCCATTTCTTGTATATTAAAAATGTATATACAAATTAGAATCTTTAATTTTATAATTTATTAAATTCAAATGTCTGTGTTCTTTTGCAAAGTGTTTGACTTTTCCCTGTGCTTTTTTTCATTGAACTAATGTTATGCAGAGATACTGGGGGAGGAAGAACCATCATCTTCAGATTCAAAACCAATTCAATTTCTGAACTGTTCTCTTAACGAAGTGGGCTTGGGATACACTTGCTGCCAAAGTCCTACATCCTTGTCACAACATCTGTTATCCAGGGCCGAATATCATGAAGTCACTGGGTCAATACCTCAGTTGATAACTGCACAGAAATTAATCCAACTCACTTCAACCTGCTCGAGGCTCTCAGCCATTACATTCGGCTGAAATCCATCCTGCTCCGTGTATCAGCTCCTTAACAGGCTCAGTTATTCGGGCCTCTATTCAGGATGATGAGCAAATTTCGCTTTGCATGTGCCATTGAAAAAATAATTGCTCCTTTCCATGAAATTCTTTTGCATACATTTTCCTGCCATATCCTGCACGCTCCTAGCCAGGTTCCCTTTAAAGCCTAAATGAATCTCTCCCATCTAATTGAATTTTGCTGCCTGAGGATTTGAAAGATCTCCGCTTACCTTGATTATTCAGTTAGCACCATGCAGTGCATTCAAGTCCAACATGTTCTTTAATCAGGTAATGAACCAACTCAGCATTTTCAATATGGAAAAGACATTTACTTACTTAAATGCTCTGATAAAACAGCAGACCAGCCAAACCCTGGTTTTCATTTACTGTAACAATTCATACAGTATCCAATTCACAGCTGCGACAAGGGTTATATTTAACTGGCTTTCACTTTCCCAACCCAAAGATTTCGAGACTTTTGGAGTGGCCGCAGGAAAGGGCCTCATGTCCGTACCCCAGACACGAGAAACACCCATGGTGGGGGTCGCACACGTCCAACACCCCTCCCTCCCTCCCTAGTCTTTGTCTCCATGTCTGAAATGCCTACAGGTGACAATTACAGGTGGCCATCTCCTCCTCTCCTGGCCTACATCAGCTTTTTAGCCCTTTTGCATCCATTCTTCAGACGGGCAATAATTGATGCCCATGTGGGCGCCTGGACAGACGTACGCAGACGTACACACGGCCCCTCCAGGTGTCAAAGCTCGTGAGCATCATTTCCCTGGCGTGGGGGTGATGCCGAATGCAAAGGGAAGTGGCAGAATGTTTTTAACTTTAAAACCTACCTCATCTCTAAGGGGAAATAATATGATTGTCCCCTGGGCCATGCTGGGGGACTGTCACTGCTTTGGAAAGCCTGTGGGAGCTCAACAGCCACACAACACCTCTTTCTCCAAGCGTATTTGAAGATGGGCCAGGTACCTGCTGTGGGGGTGGGTGTGCACATAAGCTGTGCATAGGGAACCACCCTGTGAGTGTTTGTTCCAGGAGCTTCATCCAGTTGAAGGCTTTATTCTCATGACCCCCAAATTTGAGTGGCCCAGCTCAGGTCTCACTAGAGGTAACAAATTCCTTCCAGGATGCCTGGTGTTGCAGGGGGTGCAGGATCACAGCGGGTGAACCACTGAGTACCTCACCAGCTGGGCTTCATGCTCTGCATGCATTCAAGCAGAAGCTCCCTGGCAGTGGAAGGAAAGGAAATGTTATACTAAAAGGGAGAAGCTGAAGGGAGAATCCTCTGTCTATCTTGTTCACACAGACAATGACCGTACACTATCCTACTCCTGTGGCATCTGCAAACACCAAATACTGGTGTTTTGCCTGTTCCGCAACATGAAGCCGTGCCTGGCTCTGTGCATCCCCACACAAGCATGTGCGATACATCGGCAGCAAGCTGTAAGCTAAATGCCAAAACCATGCACTGCAGAATGGGTTGCGTTTGCAACCTCCGTTTTCCGTGCCTGAGGACCCCGTCCTGAAGAGGTGCTGAGGGGAGACCCCACTCGCTTCAAGGAACCACCGCTCTGGCCCTGGAAGAGATAAAATCACCCTCTGCGCTGCGGAGACTGTACGGGACTGCTGCTGGGCATTATCGGGGGCTCAGCTCCCTGATACATGGCGAGTTAGCTTATGGTCCCCTTCCTCATGTGCACGGGGATCCCTTGCTCGTGCACCGGCAGTCACAGGCGCTGCGGGATTACCCGGAGGGCAACTGGTTCGACAAGGAGGAACGGGCTAGGGATGGAGCTCCCCTCCAAAGCTGCTTGCAACACGAACACCAGTAAGAGGTAGCTTGGGCAGAGCCAGGAGCCTGCGCTGGTAAGGTAGAGCCTCCCTGAGCAAAATGGTCACACCTTGGGAGAAGGACTTACAGCTTGGTGGTGCAGAAATGAGCAAACAGTCAGGGAATCCCATGGCTGGCTTTGCTGAGCACCCTCTGGGGGAAAAAAAAGGAAAAGCCGTTCAAGGAGCAATCCCAGGCCAGCAAAGCAGTTATTCAGGTTATTCTGAATTACACTGGGCAGAATGTAGCTCCTCCACAGTGCTGTGCAAACCTGACTGCCCCTTCACACACTGAGGGGGGCACAGCCTGATTTCCTCCCACCCACCCAAGGCTGCTGGCTCAGCTTGGCTCTGCTCACAGGGGTCAAAAAATGGTGCAGAGCCCTTCTGGGGCTGGAATGCCTGGAAACCCCACTGGAGCTGTGTGTGTGTGCGGGCACATGTGTGTGCTTG
>Ga0181612_123072_pt1 | contig 20141 bp, 12 predicted proteins | sample HoacroProtozoa21_FD_119630 | JGI IMG/M metagenome (GOLD analysis project Ga0181612, IMG submission 119630) | Hoatzin crop microbial communities from Cojedes, Venezuel. Combined Assembly of Gp0051906, Gp0051904, Gp0051908 | reverse complement strand
TAGGTGACCCACAGAGGTCCCTTCCAACCCCTACCATGCTGTGATTCCTCTTGGCTGTTTTCCCTGGAGTCCCCAGTGCTTCATTAGGGAATACTTCAGGGAAATACTGGTAATCGTGTGTTCCCAGCCATGCTCTGGTCTGTGAAGCAGGCCTCGGGTCTCGTTTCTGCTCGGCTGGGCAGCGAGGAGGGGGCTGGCGGTGGCCAGGCTGCCGCTCCTCCTGGCAGAGGCATGTGGGACTCGCATCCTCTGAGCAATATGCAAGAATGGTGATACTGGATGGGATGACTTGGAGACTAAGCTTCATCTGCGGTCGGTCCTGCATTCACGTGGCCTCTTGTACAAAGGAAACATTTGCTTTTCAGTGCTTGGAGAATATTTCTGCTTTAATCATGAATCTAGAGCTCAACAGCATCATTGATGTATGGATGCTGTTTGTATTTTCCATGACTGCAACTGTGTTGTGCAAAGTATTAGACACAGCATGGTAGCCAAATTCTATTTCAAAGTGAAATGTACAGCTTTAATGACAGCTCTGCAAAGACCAGTTATTTGTGTAGTCTTTCTATGCTTTATACAGGCAACACTTAATGAAGTATACACATTGCTAATGTCCATCCTGCAGAGAAATGAACTGTGAAAAAATTCAAGCAAACATGTTCCAACTGTTCATACAAAGGATTGCACCAGTCACGCATTGTGCTTCCACAAAACTTTCCCCACAATTTGCTGCTGCTCAGCATGTACTTCACTTAGTTTCCTCCAATTAAAATTTGCAAATAGAAAAGCTTTCCAGTGCTGACAGACTCATGTGCTTTCCCGGAGATTTGGAGACACGTGTTCCAGGAATGGCTGGGTACACCACAGCAATACAATATAAAGGCAACGTCAATCACCTTCTCTCACTTTTTAATAGCTCCCCGCCATCGTTCTCATTCTCCATCACTAGAAACTTAATCTTAAAGGACCTTTACTATATTTCAAGTACAGTTTAATCCATTTAGATGGATCTCCTTCATAGCAATGGCGTGCTTATCATTCAGCATTTACAGAGGGACTACAGGGCTTACCAGGATTTCCTTAATTTTATGTCGCATGTTGGTGATCCCCGGAATATATTCTCAGTTTATTTTCCTCTTTGGTTTCAGCTCAACCAAGTGGTTGGTACTAAAATGATATGGGTGGCAGTCATTGGTGATTGGTTCAACCTCATATTTAAATGGTAAGAAGTTGGATTTATTTTAAAATATGGTATTTTTAATGATGGTTACTATATGTGCCTCAAGTTTAGAAAACTTTTTGTGAATAATGTACTAGTAGACTTTCCCCTGTAATTATAAAACAGGAATTCACAGTGAAGGTATTTAAGATATGTTTTAAATGGTATTTGATAAGACAAGAAGAACCTATAGAACTGTTACAGAATAGTTTTGGCAATATAGCTCTTATTCATTGTGAGATTATTTATTGTGCTTTGCTGAGGCCTTCTTACATAAAAATCTTTTTATCGCGCTTATGCTTCATTTTATTTTTTTGTCAGGATTTTGTTTGGCCATCGCCCGTACTGGTGGGTGCAAGAAACAATGATTTATCCCAATCAGTCAAGCCCATGCCTTGAACAGTTTCCTATAACATGTGAAACTGGACCAGGTAAGAAATTACATTGGAGATTACATTGGTACATTTAATAGAGATAGCGACTTTCTGGGGGGAGAGGATGTGACTTATAAAGACCTTACATGATCTACAAATCTCAGAGCTCGTGTTTAAAATAGCACCAAAACACAAGAAGATAAAAAGGAAGAAATAAAATGTGATAGCTGTTTGATTGCTGTGTGACAAGAATGTTTACTTCATTGCCTTTAAACAGTGCAAAGGAGGGGAATTTGGCTTAAAAATAACCCCTACTAGAATGAACCAGCGTATTGGCAAGGAATTTTCACAAATCTTGTGTTAAAGGTTCAGGAATAGTGATTCACCTGCTTTGTGAGGTCACTTTTAGGAACAGTTGCAGTGCCAAAGACATCAGCTTGGGGAGAGAAATTCCACATTGTTTCAGAGTGTTCCTAAACAGAGCAGGGGGCTGTTGAGTTTGAGGGCTTGTGCACTACTGCAAGAATTATTCAAACCACAAAAACTAGTAGGTGGTTCAGTGTAAATAAAAATAGTAGCAACGATTGATCATGTAATGTATCACAAGTGGAAAATAGAACCCCTCTTCCCAGAACCAGACAGTGGCACGGAATGCGGGGGGTGGGGAGAGGACTGAGGAGGGTGTACAAATATATGGAAAAAAACAATCTTTAACAAAATGTACCTTTTCAATATATTTTTACTTTTTTATATCTCATTGACTTCTCTGTGGAACTCGAATGCCATACTGCTGAAGTTAAATGAGTTTGTGCAACCCTAATATGTGAAATAAGGTAAACTTGGTTGGAGCTAACTGACTGAATGTAGTTTAATTCATTGTACAAGAAAATACTGACTGTGGAAATGAATGTGCTTTGCTCCTCGTCAATGCCACTGCAAGCTTTTAAGTGGTTTGCAGAGCTGTATTTTGTTAACAATATCCGGCATTATATCCCACTGTATATCCCACTCCTATTGAACGAGAAGCTTAAGCCCTTGCATCAGGCAAGGTTTAATAATGCCTGGTGTGTACATGATCTGCAGTCTGTTTTGAGTGGATTCATTTGGGACCTAACCCAAAGTATTAAGGTCCTTCAGATCTTCTCAAAAGCCTGCAGAACTGAGCCCATTCAGCACGATGTAGCTCCAAGCCCTGGCTAAGGAACCAGAGGGTTTCATTTTGATTTGTTGAGCCAGAAGGCCTTTCTTCCTATTACTTTCTTCCTGAAGTAACAAGTCATTCCTATTTCTGTCCAGCGGGTACCACTGTCATATTGATTCCATATTTAAACTTACAATGACCACATTTCCTCCCACCTCCAGATTTGCCCTTGACCATTGACGGTATCTGTTACTCACCTGTTCCTCGTTAACAAGAGGAGGTGCAGTCAGTGCGGCTGTTAGGTGCACACAGTCATTGTGGGAGCTTACAGGGTACTCCACACACTCTTAAAACATGAATTTGTGTGAAAAGATGAGACAAGCAGCCACAGACATGAGAAGGGCATATCCAAATATTGCTAGGATAGCCTGAACCTCAAACTCTGCGGCTCAACAGAAGGACAGGCTGAGGGAACTGATTGTATGACTACATGGCAAGCAATCTAAGGCCTGGATTTGTTTTGTACTTCTGGAAAGAACTGAACTAAAACCCTGCAGCCATCCTTTCTCTGGTATTTGTAAGGTTTTAAGAACATAAACCATAAGGTGGAGTTTATGCTCTTTCTAGTGGGTAATCTGCAGATGAACTATGAAACATTTTTCCTAGATGACCACAAACAGAAGCTTTCCCAACGCTGATACACAACATTATGGTTTCCTTATCAGTGACATTTGTTCTGTTGTGGGGTTCACAAGTGTACGTCTGTTACAAAATTAGGTCGTTAGCATGCCTACTAAAGATACTGCCAAGCAGCACACTGAAAATTAGTGCAGGGAGCCAGAAATCATTGTGCTTGTCCTCCCTGCACATTCCTGCTTTGCTGCTTCACTGAAATATTCTTTTGCTTTGCAAGCTACTGTATAGTGCTAAGTCATAACACATTCTTCAGCCAAAATGATTTCTTCTGCCAGTGAAATAACCCTGTCCCTTTTACTTCTCTTTTGTCTCCACAGAAAGCCAAGCTGTAGAAGTCTGGTATAGACAGATTCCAATGATTTTGTTTCCTCTCCTTCCCTGTTTCAATTTGTTGAATGTAAACCTGGTGAACAGGGGAAAGGAAGTGACAGAGTAATTTTAGGAATCGTTTCCCTTGCATCATGCCAGCATACTTAGCATACAGAGGAGCAGATAAAAGGCAGCCTGGAAGGGTCATTTAAAGTCATCCTGGTACTTTAATTTAGACTGTTACAAAGAGCTAAATCTCTATTGCTCCCCTTAATTATGAGGTAGCCTATTCAAAACCTATCTCATCTGATCCTCATGTATAACATCTATGTAGTGTGCTACAGCCCTAAGAGAGTGCTGGATGCTCTATTTTTGAAATCACAATCCAAATCCAAGTCGTGGAAAAATACTATTCTTTCCAAGCAGGATACCAGCTCACACCAATGGAAGATGGTTAAGCTGTTACCCACTTGATTTCAGACAAATGTTCTGGATTCCATATGGATGAGTTTTCTGAAAAATTTGTATGGGGAAAATTAACTTTTGACAAGCAATTGACATTCTTTCAGCCTTTGCTAACCATTTTCTTTCTAAGTGATTAGGTGCCTGGGTAACTGCGAGTAGACATTTGCTATACGACAAATGTTACAGTCATCATTTTTAAGCTTGAATATTTCTTTTTTTTTTTTTACTAGGAAGCCCATCTGGACATGCCATGGGATCTTCCTGCGTCTGGTATGTAATGGTCACAGCAGCACTTAGCTACACCGTTAGACGGAAAGATAAATCAGCAGTTACCCTTCACAGGTCAGTGTCTTTCCATTGTTCTCATACAGGTACTTCTTTATATACAAGCTATGTTTTTAATAGGCTTATTTTAACCAAATAGTCATAGTCTGTTTTGTCCAGTTTGTAAAAAAAAAAAAAGAACAACTCTTTATTATGATCTACTTCAGACAAAGCATATTAAGATGATTTGTCCATTTGTATAGGTTGATATTTATTACCTTATGTTCGTTGCATACAGTATCTCTGAATTGGCTCCTATTAAAGGTCATGTCACGTCTTCAGCACTGGAAGTTTTGAATTCTATTAATTATCCTTACATGTTGGATCTTCTGGTTAGTACATAAATTTACTGCTTTGATGGTAGTCCTTCTTACCTCATTTTAAAGCAAAAGCACATAATGTTGGCAAAGTTCAGTGTAATGTGTTATTCGGCTCTTGGGGAAGTCTTAAAATTGCTTAGATGGCTGTTCTTTCCAAGCCTGACAAGATGGTTCGCATACTATGTGAATTTTGTCACCAAATAATTGAACTTTTGCATTTAAGTATGACTTGATGATGAGAAATATGTTCAAGGTACTAGTGCTAATTTAACTTGCCCATTAATGATTTTCATCACTAAAACCATGATGGTGTCTTGGACCTGAAACTACTGGGGTCTGTTCGTGCAGCCCTAGATGTGGGTGGAAGAGCAACCACTCTTGCTAAGTGTTTGAGTACTGGCTTCCAGTTCTTGACCAACTGATTCTAAACTTCTCTACTTGTAAACCTCTGCTTGCTAAAAATATAAGCCTTACAGGAACAGGTCTAGTGTAAATTACTAGGTGAAATATCTTGTCTTAATTTTTAAGCATCTTCCTTTTCCCTCTTAGACTGACATGGTCATTCCTCTGGAGTATTTTTTGGATTATCCAGATCAGTGTATGCATCTCGAGAGTATTCATAGCAACACATTTCCCTCATCAAGTTATTCTCGGAGTATTTGCTGGTAATGCTGCTATTTTTTCTTTTCAATATCCATGCAAAATCTGAAAAAAATGAAATATGAGAAAAGGCAAGAGATTTTTAGTAGTGCTTCTCAGCTTGTAGCTCTAGTTGTGCTCTCCACTCTCTGAAAGATCAAGGACTTGATGATAGTTTAAAGGTAAAATCTGTGAGGTAGTATGTATCCGCTGTCTTTGTCATTCTCACAGGGAGCGAGCCCTTGTCCGTGTGCCAGTTGATGCAGTCTGTGTTATGTCCACACTGCCACAGACTAGCGCTATCTGGTTTGTACTGGCTGCGGCTGATCTTTATCTGTGCGGCCTGTGTGGAAGGGGTCAGAGAGGAAGTTGCTCCTATAGGGTCCTGACCGTTCCTCCCTGGAGGAAGCGATTTGGTTCACTTCAAATGGTGTCGAGGCACAAATTAGTGTGTGTGCAGTGTGAACAAGCACGGGGCCAGAGACCTGGGGCAACACAGACAAAAAGGCAAATTAGCAGTGCAAACCTTCCACGGTGATTTAAGGAGCTGAAGTACATTTTTCAGTTAGGTAAACATGTTTCAAATTAGTATTTAGGGAATTCAAGCTATGAACAATCTCTCTCGTGTCTGTCTGGTTCTAAGGAGGGTGACCAGAGCATTGGGTGGGAGCTGCCTGCTTCCGTTCTCTTTCATGGATGCAGAGCAGCCTGGGCAGCACTGGCTGACGGCTTGCAGTCCAGCTCTCCCTTTTCACAACCAGGGTAAAATGCCTAAGAAGGAAAATAGGTGTGTTCTGTCTTTTCCTTCAACATTCCAAGCCTGTGTGGGAGCTGGTATTGAATTCGGCATCGCTGGGGCCAGTCTTTGAGTGGGGGGCTCTTTTGGAAAAGAAATGTTCTGCTTGACATCGAACATTTGATAAGTTGTCATCTGAGAGATGCAGTCAGGCCTAAGGTATGCCTCACATCAGAAGCATGCAGTGCTTGGTATTTAATTGCTTTTTTTCCAAATTAGCAGTTTTGAGTGAGAGAAACAGTTTTGTAATGTACTGTAGAAGTAGTAAATTGTGCATGTATGTGTGTGTATATATACACATATATATATAAAATATATAGATAGATTCTTCTGTCTTCAAAAGTCAAATTCTACAGGAGCACTGTAAAAAGTGTTCCTTCAAAGTACAAGTGTGTTGTTCCATGTAACACTGAGTTTCTCATCCGCAGGCATTTTTGTGGCAGAAGCATTTGAGCATACCCCTGCTATTCAGACAGCAAGCTTGAGAATGTACATGAAGACAAACTTGTTTCTTTTCGTCTTTGCCCTTGGCTTTTATCTAGTCCTTAAGCTTCTCAATATTGACTTGCTATGGTCTGTGCCAAAGGCCAAGAAGTGGTGTGCCAACCCAGACTGGATAAACATTGACACAACTCCATTTGCTGGACTGGTGAGGAATTTAGGTGCGCTCTTTGGCTTAGGTCTCGGAATTAACTCTGAAATGTTCATCTCGAGCTGCAAAGGTAAAAATAGCTGTAGGATAAGTTTCCGCTTATTGTGTGTAGCTGCTTCTTTAGCTACACTGCAGCTGTATAATTTCGTTAAGATACCTACTCATACTGAGTATTTGTTCTACACTCTCTCTTTTTGTAAGAGTGCAGCTATGCCTCTGACTGTAGTTGCCTTGGTTCCGTACTGTGTTCACTCGTTAATGAGGACAGCTGAAAAGAAACTTAATTAGATTAAGTTTTCCAAATGGTTAGCAATATGGGGATGGATATGAACTGTTCAAGAACCCTCCGCAAGGGCAGTTTTGCTGTCTCGTTTTAACTAAGGGGGATGCCACTGCATCTTTGATGTGTTCCTGGTAAGTAACCAGTACATCCAAAATCAGTACATTCAAGAGTGACTTTGGCAGCTCAGAAATATTAATGGCTGATTTTACTCCTAGAAATATTGCAATCACACTGCAGTATGGTTAGAAATGACCCAGTATTCGGGGTCATAATGAAGTTTTAAAGTATAATCAACAGTTTCATTTAGCTGCTTGGTGGTCTTTTAGTTCTGTCCATCTCCAGCTAGATGGTGCTTCGAGCCTCAGTTGTATATAGTGATACTCAATATTTAATTTTTTTATATATTGATATTGCGTATTAAACTGCTAGATAATGGTGTGACAGTATCACACCACCAACAGCTGTACAGTTATACTCAGACACTGTGAAAAAGGCCAGCGTAGTTATAAACAAGGCTTTAGATTTAACTTATTGAGCTTCCTGAGCAAAACAGCTTCTGATTAAGCCAGGTGAGAAAAAAATAAAAGGTTACTTCAATTAGATACTGCAGAATGTATTTTTGCGTTACTCTGTGTGTTTTGTCATTTTTACTTTTTGAAAGTGTTCACATAAATCAGGAGTGATACAGGTTACACCTTTGATATTGAAAATACGTAGATATGGTGTAACACATCTTTGGGTTCTGTACATCTACACAGAGCAACAAATGAAGAAAATCGTCCATAATGAAATTATCTTAGCATATCACCTCAAGAATGTTGTTCATGCTCCTGTATTGCAAAGGTAAATTAGTCTCATTCTCTCAGGTCAAGAGTCACAAGCTGCAGTCACTGTTACTGACTGTGTAAATCATGAAAATGTGATTGCAGATGAAGTCATTGCAATTTGTATTCTTGTCAGCTTGGTTTACCTAAGCAGACAAGTACCTTAATATGTTAAATACATGTTTGCTGTATAAAATGGATGCTCTAAATAGGCAAAGGCAGGTACTTTCCCTTTTTATTCATTACTTAGAACCTACTGTTGCATATTACCTTTTGGTGCACAATCTTTAGGCAATATTTTGCTGATACCATCTCATAATACTTAGTGTACAAGCAACATAAGGCTTAATATGGGTAGTAAGGGCTCTGTATGTATAATCAGATAGCAATAAGGCTTAGAAGATGTGAACATGATATTGCTACAGGACTTCCAGTTAGTTGTGGGATCACTGAAATGGAAAGAATCTTATTTAATTGGGAGAAGAAGGTGAGTAGTTTGAGTTGGCCCTTGGGACTGAGTGTGATACAAATTACCAATGCAAATCTGAAACAGGCATCCTTATTTAAAAGCCTACTAAGACTACCTTGACTTAAGAAAATTAATCATCTGGTTTTAACAGTCAGAGGAGTATTCTGCTTTATGCATCTCCTGATATCTTCTTTAATGATTCTCTGAACTTTTTTTCGCACAGCAGCTGGCCTGAAACCCGTCTTTTCTATAATTGTGACTGCTTAAGCAAAATGACTAAGCTAATAGGACTAGAAACAAATAATGAAGACAGCCAGCTATGACAGAGATTTTTCCCGTGTTCAAGTTGTTCTGTGCTTTGTTATTCCCTGCCAGTGAGGTGACCTACAGAGGCATCACAGAACGCTAGGAGGTTGCTCTGGCTGTCCTTCTGTTCTTCACTCCTGGCCCTCGGCAGGGGATTCTTTGTGCGCAGCCGCCTGTGGCTCTGGCAGCTGTGTTTGGGCCTGCTGGCAGTGCTGGCTGTTTTGAGCTGGGAGTTGCGGGCGACATCACGTTTTGAAGCTCCTAGTACGTGGCGGGCTGTGCTTCCTGGTACTGACAGAGAATCTCAGTGCCACTGTTGGGATAGGCAGAGCCATCGATGTAGAATGACAGCTGGCGTTTCTGCAGTGCTCTTCTAAGTACCGTACAGACCCGTAACGAGACGTGGGCTCCCGCTCGCTTGCTTGGCATGTCCTGTTAGTTCAGCCTGCAACTGCAGTGCTTCAGGGAAAGGGACAAAGACCAGCCTCCTCTCTGACCCACCGCTCATGCTTTCTGCAACTATTAAAACATTACTAAAACCAAAAATGGTGGGAAAACTGAATAAATGGTTAGTTTTATTTTGCCAGTAACTTCAGCAGTTAACCTGTTGATAAAGCCATGGCAGTAGAATGAGACACTTTCTGCACAGCTGAGTGTGTTGGGTTACAGAGTTTTGTGCAGCTGCCTGAAGAATCTCCAGAGAGGACTCCTGAAACGTCAGAGCTAGCCTTTTCCAGAGTGGTGGGGTAAACAAGTGTCTTGAGATAATCTTGATATTTTGATAGAATTAGTATTGCAAATCAGGAGCCAGCCATTTAGTTCATACAGTGAAATAGGTCTGCGTGTCCCATAGTCAGGCTTCAGTGAATTTATCATAGTTGAAAATTACACTTCAAGCCTTATTTAATAAGATTGTGGGGCACCTGAACTAAGAGCTCTCAGATTGTTAAACATTTAAACTGTAACTTCACTGGGCTTTTGCAGCTCTTTATATTGTTAATATTTGGAACAGTTACAGAGCATAATACACTTATACAATGATGGGCTGAACTACTCAACCTGGTCTGGGCCACGAGACCCGCTTTTGAATTAATCTTTCCCAATCTAGCAAGGAGGGTGGAAAGTGCTTCACTGGTCCCCTTGCTCCCACTAATGGGATCCTAGGAGATCTTTTGACTTGAAGATGCCCAAATTCGGATAACGCAATTCCAGAAGTCCTTCCATCTGTCTGCAGAAAGATTCACACTAGCCAGAAGTTAGATGAGGAGAAAGTGTCCCTCACGCTGGCAGGTTGGCATTGCATTCAGCTCACAACACTCACTTTTGCTGATACGCAGCTTGTCGTCTTCCCCATTCGCTGTTCGGCCTTCCCAATGGAAGGGCTCTGGCCCCAGACAGGCTGTTCCTACTCAGAGCAGTCTCGTTGGAGCATGGGCTGTGTTTGCACTCAGGTGCCATCCCACTGCAGTATCATGGCTGTATTTATCCAGAGGAACAGGGTAGCTGCAAAACCAGGTAACGCAGCTGCCAGGGAGCATGCGGAGGAACATACAGCAGGACGCACAAACGATGCTGTCGGCGGCTTCTGTCAAGACCAGTGACTCGGGGCTGGCTCTGAAAGACGCACGCCAATGCCTCTGGGTCTGCTCAGGCGTCTTGTCACCAAGCTCAGGGCTGGAGATCTTGCCTGTGAGGCAGCTGCAGAGGAAAGGCCAGTGCAGCTCTGCCCCGAGCGGTCCCTCAAGGCTTGCTGCTCATGCCCAGACACACCGTGTAGCCCCACTTGCACTGCAGTCCCTTCCCATGGGTACTGGAGGGCTTTATAATCAACTGGTTCTCAATGGCACACCAGGCACCAAGTGGCAGGAGGTGGCACCCAAGAACGTGTAAGACCAATGCCACAGTTTGTGCACACCGTGAGTGCCTTCGTTGTACAGGCGTACTTCCCACTACCTAGCTCCCAATATTTACTAGCTGCCTAAAAATAGGATGGTGTTACAGTGAAGAGCAGTAGTAGCACCTCCCAGCTGGGCCCATGTCACTGTGCTCCTGCCAGGCGATGGCAGGCTCCCTTGCAGGTGGGGGCTAGTGTAGTTGCATTGGCCTTTCCAACAGCTCTGTCCCGCACAGCAGACCCTCGTTACAGACATGATCTAAATACATAGAAATACTCATCATCTGCTGCAAGATACTCACACACCTGTCTGAAGGGTAAGACATGAAGTGCTAAAGCTCAAGAGCTTGTAAAAGACACAATTATTGGTATAATTTGGGCCATGAAAGTGGTGTCCTTTAGGAAAAAGAATTATGGAATAAGTACACATACTAATTGTAGTTTTTAATGAAGAGCAGTTGTTTTTCAATGGCCTTAAATACTAATATAAATTAAATATCATATAGGTATGTCAATAGGTTATTGATGGGCATTCTGTCAATAGTTTCAGTCCTGAGCCATCCAAACTAATTATTGTTCTAAAACATTAAAGGGCTAAAAAGGTTAAAACAGATGACAAATAAAGCAGCTTCTTTTTTTACTCTCAGTTAAGGAGTAAAATACAGGTTTCCTTGGGAAAATAACATTTTGGTGTCAGCTATGTGATTTCAGTAGGTTCTGTTGAAGTAATTCTGGTAACAGAGTTGTGCAAAAGTTGAAATTGTTTTTTGCTGCCTGGAATTAGGGGATATAGCCTAATAAAGTTTTCACGCTTCCAGCTCTATTCAAGTTTCAGCAGTTAGTACTGTTCTGTATTTTTTTAAGAGAATTCGTTGTGGTGTGATTTGTTATAAAGTGGGTGAACCCCCGCAGCTGCAGATTTTTGGAAATGGGGAATGACTTTTGCAGTTATATTGTATTACTCAAACTCAAGATTTGAATTTTGAGACTTTAATTTAGACTTTCTGTGTATCTGTTTTGTCTCCAAGATCCCAGTCACTAAAGGGAAGAGTCCTGTTGTCCTGCAGACAATAACCAATAACATATTTCAGAGAAACAGGCAGTAGACCTTGTAATAAACTGTTAGAGATACACGCTTCTGCCAGAAGGAGATACTTCCTGACCTTTGTCATTTCTGAGCGAATTGTTGTCTGTTTATCAACTCTGCTTAATACAAACAGATAGCTAATTATGGCTAATTTTTTTCCCACCTTTACTGCATCTATTTATGGTTTCTGTAAAAATACTTATCATTGTCTTGCCATCTGAAAAAAAGAGAACATATTATCCATCACCGTCTCAATAGAAGTGATTTAAATAACTGCGATGATTAACTGTAGGACTGTGCATTGATTTAACTGAAGCATTTATTCCTATTCAAAATCTGTTTGACAGCTTTGATCAGCGCGGTGAGTGTAGGGGAAATGATCCTCACCAGCTCCTGGTCCTCTTCTTGATTGCTTCCTTTACTTGTGTGGGGCGGCCTTCTTTGTCAGTACTTGATGGTTTTGGTGAAGTGGCACGGCTGTGCCAGGCTTGGGCGCCGGCGTGCTGGTGCTGAGGCCGCCGCACACAGTGGAAGCCGTGCCTGCCCCGACAGCCCAGCTGCCGAAGGGGCGGAGGGTGGGGGTTCTGCACCCACAGTAAGGGTGGCTGGTGTAATCCTCTGCAGACCGAGCGTTAGGGGCGATTTGATCCCTTCAGATATGCAGCATCACTCCTGGGACTGATTTTTATTTGCACAGCTTACCTAGACAGTTCCCAGAGCACCAGAGCAGAGTCTTCCTTTATTGCTGGTTGAGGAAGGACAGGGCTGTGCAGTCTGACTGCAGGTGTGGCAATTCCCCACCTCGCCAGCAAAGATCCTTCCCATTTTCAGGCTTTCTTTTGCTTTGCAGAGGGCTAAGCTACTTCCTGAGCGCATCAGCCTACGCTTAGGCCCCTGCACGTGCCTGACGAGTGTGCTTGATGCAGAGAGCTGCGTACATTGAGGGTAGCACAGCTCTCACACCACTGTAGAACACTTTGTAGCAGAACGGGGTGCCAACATCCACATACCTACCGCAGAGCATTTGCTTACAGAAAAGAAATCTTTCAAATTTAGAATCACAGTAATTCAGCTAATTGGGGCTCCAGTGGTAACAAGCTTATAATAAGCTCCTTCCATGGCCATCAGTTCCTCATGCGTGCCCCTTTCAATGATGAGTCCTTGCGACATCACGGCGATGATGTCGGCGTTCTGGATGGTGGACAAGCGGTGGGCAATGACGATGCAGGTACGCCCTTCTCTGGCCTTATCCAGCGCTGCCTGCACAGTCTAAAGGCAACAGACAAAGTGGAGAGTGAAAATATGCAAACCAAACCAGGGCTCAGCTGGAAAAATCTGATCGCTGCAGATTAATTAACCGTATTGTGCAGCACTTGTAAACAAGTGACTATGAGGCTAAATCAAAGGTTATGTCACTGATGTGCCCAGCTGGGTCGTGAACTCAGTCTGTTAGCAGTACAGAGAAGGGACAGGTAAGCACAGCAGCAGCAGAAATCAAGGCAGGCCTTTATGCAGCTGGCAAGCTGAATGGCACCTCAGTACGGGTGTGTTTGTAACTTTCCACCTTTCTCTAATCTCTGGGTGTAACCAAGCCACACAAATCCTTGCCCAAGTTCTTAGGCCCCTCACCACTGTTTTGATTAGCTATTCAGGCTTCACCATTCATCTGCTGGAATACATTTTTGATTAGGTTTTTTTTTTTTTAATGTGCAGAAGCTATGTTTGTGAAACATTCCCACGGAACACTTTGAAACCCAGGGAATTAGTATGCACATTTCGGAAGTGCTGCCTCTCCCTGGCAGTCTGCGAGCCCCTGTAGCTGGCTGCTGGTTTTATAACTGTGCTTCCTGGAGCAAAAGAGCATCAAAGGTACAAGTGCTGAATTAACAATGTGGAGTAACGTGGTCGTGTAGTGGAGTACATCGGGATGGCTCTGTTGAGCCGAAGGCAGCAGTGTACACTGTAAGCCATTGTATTCACTTTCCCTTGGTGCTTATCACTGCGCAGTTACCTTTTCACTTTCTGTGTCTAAGGCAGATGTAGCTTCATCCAGTAACAAGATTTTAGGATCTCGTATGATGGCCCTCGCTATAGCAATGCGTTGTTTTTGCCCACGAGACAGCTGGGATCCTTGAGCCCCAACATTAGTTTCATATTTCTGAAAAATATACAAAAGGACAATTTTAGTCAGGTGTAGGCCAACACACCAGTACGCAGCCTGAAGGCAGAGCGGGAGGAGAGAGGCGAGAGCTGACCATTGCTGCCTCCTCCTTAAAAAACCTGGCAGTGTGGAAGTACTGTAGCGGTGCTGCATGCGAGCTGTGCTTTGCAGTGTGCTCGGCCCAGGGGCCCAGGCAGGGTGGTGACGGGCCTGGGAGAAACATTTGATAGCAAGATGTTGGCTGATTTGTCTGAGGCAAAAGAAGTCCTCTCACCCTAGACTGGGGAGAAGAGGCTAAAAGTGATTTAAAGTCTTTCTGACAAGCGTTTTGTTTGGGTGCCTAAACTGTATTCACACCATTCATGTTCTTCTGATTTATTTTTATATGATTTCAGTGCATTTAAACATGTCTTAAATGCACATATGTAGCCAGCTTCAAATATTTTTGTCTATGTATCATGCCCTAGTCACAGGGCAAACCTCCCACAGCTGGGAACAGGAGTTGTATTTCCTGGCACAGTGGAACACTGTGACTGCCAAACTGTGCTGCTGCTTCTGTCTTGTCCATGGCTTTGAAAAATCTTCCCTTTTCCGCTAGTTTAGAGCTGTAACTGCCAGTTTCAGTTTTATAAATATTTGCCTACTGTGTAAAATCGAGCAGCAACTCACGCCCAAACTCTCAGGGAAGGAATGGCCATGACACCCTCTTTGCTCCTACTGTTAGAGCTGTAAAAGTAAATAAAAGGTCTACGCGTGTAGCAGCTTCAGCTGGGTTTGGAGCAACTCCTGCTGCAGCGAACACCGAGCAGCCTTCTGTAGTTCCACAGCCAAGGCCTCGCGGGTACTTACATCAGGCAGCGACATGACGAAATCATGCAGCTGAGCCTGCTGGGCCGCTTCCACAACTTTTTCCATCGTCGCCTCTTTGGTGTTGCTGCCGTATTTAATGTTATCAGCAATGCTGCAGTCAAACAGCACGGGCTCCTGGGACACTATTCCGATTTTTGATCTAAGAAACTGTACATTTACTTTCTTGGTGTCGTGTCCATCTATTAACTACCAAGAAACAGGAGAAAACTTGAAACAACAGCTTGCAAAACCCAAATAGTTTACAGCACAACTAAATGATTTAGCCATGTTACTAAAATGCAGACAAAACCAATTTAATGTAACTTGAAGAATCTGCTTATATTTGATTCCTTTGTGCATGATGTGTATTTTCTGGGTATGTCTGTGGTCCAGCCAAACAGCAGACCATTTGCTTAAGCTTAAATCCAAGTGAACTATGTGATTGCTTCAGGTTAGGCACATGCTTTGTTGCCTTCCTGGCATAGCTATCACCACACCTTTTTTTTTTTTGCAAAGACAGAGAACTCAAACTAGATGGTTAAGTATTTATCAGAGGAAAAGCTATAAAAGCTTTTTAAACTATCAGTAACTGAATAACTGGAAGTTAAATCTGGACAAACTCAGCCTAAAAAGAAGCTGCATGTTGAAGCTATGTGTTTGGGGATGTTCCAGACTCTCTGTAGCTCCATTCAGGCTTGATTTTCACTTGTGCTCCTGCAAGGCACACCACGCGTTACACAGGTTTCAGCCAGGAGCCACCGGAGCAAATGCCTACAGCCTACGCAATGCACGAGGGTGCACCTGAGACTTCTGCTGTTCTGGTCTTGCCCGAACACAGCTGAGATGACGCTCGGGACTTGCCAGAACAGTCCACATTTGCTCGAGAAGGAGCTGAAGCCCCAAGCTGCACGTGTACGTGCCACCACTGCTGGGCTGCGCAGCAGGACACACTGCCAAGAGTCCCTGCAGCGCTGCTGAAACCAACAGCCCCCACACCACGCTTCCTCTGCTTACCACACTGCCTTTGTCAGGGTCATAGAAACGCTCCAGAAGCTGAACACTGGTGCTCTTACCACAGCCGCTACTTCCAACAAATGCCAAAGTCTGTCCAGGCCTAACAGCTACAGAGAGGCCTTTCAGGACCTGAATATCAGGCCGAGAAGGGTATGTGAATTCACAATTAAGAAATTCAATGCTTCCCTTGAAATGATCCTGGGGAAAAAAAATGAGAGAGATGGTACAATGAGGTTGAACTCAAAATTGAGTTGTGAAGTACAAAGTAACTCTTCCTCAGATTCCATTCTTGCATCTCTTGTTTAAAATATGACATTAGTGGTTGTGAAATTAGCCCAGAAAAAAGGATAAAAACCATACTGGAGTAGCTGTCCTAGAGATGAAGCCGTTAGCCATAGCACTAGTGCTCTGCTTACACTTCCCCGTACTGCACTGGTCAGAGGCATCAACTGGAAATAGGATTGCCCTACAAACGGGTAGGGGTTTTATTTTAATACAGACACTGGGTAAGTGTAAATTTGGTGATAGTCCAAATACATTTGTGCAAAAAGCTGGATTTGGTAAAAAAAAAATCTATTGAACTCTGCAACGTTAAAACAGTACAAGAATTCAGGTCAATTTTCCCAGAACTCTTAAAAAACTGTTCTACAAAACTCTCAAGTGAATCAAGATACTTCATTTTCATGGTTTGAAGCAAATTACTTAATGTATTTACTTCATAATAATTATTTAAAGTTTTCATTTAATTCTAGTGAAAAAAGTTAAATGAAAAATAAACTATTTGAATTTCATGGGTCTGACTTTTCATTTCACCAAAAACTGAGCATTTTCATTTTGTCTAACTCAAAGATGATTCGCCTCCGCATGAACACCCCAACGCTTTGATGTGAATGGAAGAAAGCCTCCATTACAAGCGAGCGATAGTCATGCTCATGTGTGAACTGTAGAGCAGAAATTAAAACCGTGCTGTTCTGCCTGTCATCCAGATTGGTCCTATTTCAATTTACAGGAGTTTTACACTGACAAATTCCTGAGAGCCACACCTAGTGTTTCTCTGGCTGTCTAGTGCACAGCTCAGTGCTTCCAAAAGAGCAAAGACAAGTAACAATTACACAATCAGCATAACCTTCCTGTAAAGCAGCAATCCTCGTTGACTTACAAATCGTTAGTGCAACTTCAATGCTTATACTGAGCTGAATGACATCACAAACTACTCATCTCCGCTCTTACCCATTTGTCCCCTTTTTCACTGTAAACACTGATTTTAGGAAGGCGATCAACCAGTTGAAAGAAGCGTGCAGCAGATGTTTTGGCTTTGGCATAGTTGGGGGTATAGGAGGAAGCTCTCCCCAGAGCAGTTCCACTGGTCACAATAGCAGAGATCACCCTGCGGGGAAGGGCAACACGGTCACTCCTGGGAAGCCAGTGGGAAACGGAACGCAACGCTGAGACCAGCGCTTCTGGCACCAGGCAGGTCTCACCTGAACACAAAGCTGTAGTGGAGTCCTTCAGTGTCCACCAGAAACCCTCCGTATCTGTAAGAGACAGCGTTGGCGATGAACACGATGCTCTGGGCAAAGCCAAAGCAGATGCCGTAAACATGTGCTTTCTTGATTGCAGCTCTGTAGGGCATATCCAGGTGCTTCTCAAAATTGTTGATAAACGTTTTCTCTTTCCCTATGCCAGCTACAGTCCTGATGTTAGAGAGGGCTTCACTGGAAATCTGGAGGAGGAAAAAAATGAAAGCTCCTAATTTTTGGAGTAAAAGCTCCTAATTTTTACTTGGAAAAGCAGAGTGTGCTCTTTCACAAATGCAGAATTCTTTTATGAACACAGGCCACTAATGCCATATATAAATTGATTCAGAGATGATACAGACCAGCTCAAATATCGGCCAACCTAAACAGAAACTTTCCTACAAGGAATTATCTACTAACACCCTCAATAGTAACGCTCTGTCTGCTTCACTAGAGCGAAGTTACTGTAAGCACACTTAGGAAATCGGGCACATGCTCTCACTTGTGACTTATTTCACGTAATGTGAATAAATGGGACATCCGCAAAAGCAAAAATGGCTTTAGGAACACTGTTATTTCCTTGATTGCATACATTTATTAATTAAAGATGTTGATTTCAATTATTTTCTTTGTTTTATTTATACCAATAGTCAGGAGTTAGAAGGGATGCTATCTCCAACTGCTGTTTCATAAATTAAAACCACATGAATTTACTACATTTCCTCACCTGCTAACCCTCCCTCTTTCTCTTGTTTATGTCCAAAAAAAGCCTGATGAGGTGGAACATATAAATGGAGGGTGACACCTTGATTCCTCTAACATCAGGGACACAATGGCCAAGATTTTTACCTTGTGCATAGCCAGAGAGTAAGCAAGAGCTCACCTACGTGCATAGAAAAATGCAACACAGGAAACTCTGAGATGATCTCCATGATCTTTATCTGAGTTGGAAACCTCTCCGGAGCCTTAATTAATGGTAGGCTTTATATTGTGTTTTGTTGCCAGCCAGAATTTGGGTTTCCATCCCAAAAAAATAGCACTACAGTTTCATCTACGAAGTAAATTGACTGTTTGATCTTAATTTCACCTCACTTATCAAGTCATGTTATTAAGAAATTGGTTTTAAATGCTGCACTTTGCCTGGACTTTGATAGCAGCTGCATAATGTGACATTTTCCTGTGGGAAGCAATAGTCTGGTATATGGCTTATGAATGTTCTCAGCATGTAGGAAGAGATCTGAATATAAATAATTAAAAATATTCCATCCAATTTCAGGTTTTTTTTCCCCTGGCCAAAATTGAGAGTCATATCTCTTGCATTATCACACAACATGAAGGAGCGGTGAGTAGGTACTGCGAATTGGATTGGTCAGGCTGTTCTTTTCTATGTTGAGCGTGGCTGACGAGCAATCACTGTGAAAGAAATCAGAGTATTCAGCATTGGGATGCAGTGCTGGCAAATAAATTAGAAAATAAGACCAGACATAATCAGTCATTGCCAAAACTGCTGATGCCTTGAGTGCCCTTTTCATCCCAGCCTCTGGGCCATTCTGTTGAACAAAAGCTGATGCCTTGACTATTTAGTGAAGTTTCTCTCCTTGTCAGTTCAATGACTGTATTTTGATTTATCACTTTTTGTAAATAATTAAACTATTCTGAATGTGGGCAATTAGTCAGGTCTTAATTCTTCCTTGGGTTCTGGGACTGAAGATTGTTCCTAACAGTGCTCAGCAGTGGCCTGTAAATGTATTCATTTGATTAGTGGTACCACAGTCAAGTGATATTAATTCACGTAATAGCTTTTGTGCATTTCAGAAAAAAATGATTTCCGAAGTCTGCATGTATGTGTAATCAAAATGATTTTCTAAGTTCTATGCCCACAGTCACAACAGGCTTCTTTAAATCACACCCAGAAAAGGAAATCGGGAGCTGAAGATTTGCTTCTTCAGGAGAAGTCAAAAAGGGGGGTGGCAGGCTGAGCGAGCTGCAGCAGGCAGTGGGAGGGAACCAGCCAGCAGATGCGGAGCTCGCCGGGGCAAAGGGCTCCAGCCCCTGTGTTTGCTGCATAGATTAAAGTCAAGAGGAGGCTGAAGACGGTTGAGAACTCAGCTGGGTAGAGGGGAGGTTCCGATGGGGCAGGGTGGAAGGTGGGATGGGTAAGACATTTTGTGGGCAGGACTTTTATGTGGGAACAAGGAGGATCAGGAGGAGTGGGAACTCCGCAAGAGTCATTTTAGGATGGGCTGAAGTAGCTCTCAGAAGGAAGATCTGAGGCTTTGAGAGGGCCTGCAAAGCTTTCTTTTTCTGATGCTAGAAACATGGCAGCCTAAAGCGGGGGAGAAGGCTCAGGCATTACTCTGAGCAGGGTAAACTGAGGTAGTCTTCCTCATGCCGCCTGCCTCCTAAATCGGCTGTGTTTCTGATGCAGTTCAGTCTGCACAGTTGAACTAGGTATATTTGAAAAGCATCAGGTTCTGGGTCACATGCCAGAACTTAGTGACCCAGAACTAAAGTCAAAGAAGTCTGAGTGTTCCAAAGGCAGCAGAGCTGCACGGGACTGAACTCGTGAGCAAATGACTTCCCTTTCTCTTGTGTCCCTACCTTTTCCCTGCTTGGAACATGGACTGGAAGCCTGCTCAGCCAGTGCAAACTACATAAACCTATTGCCAGCCTTTGAGGTGACGCGGTTTGCAGGGTCCTGCAGCCAGCGGACCGTGGGATGCTGCTACCCGTGATACTGGATTTAGAGTAACAAGGAGGAGGGCTTTAGCCAGGGGTCACTGAAAACTGTATGCGTTCTTT
>Ga0181612_122660_pt1 | contig 20142 bp, 8 predicted proteins | sample HoacroProtozoa21_FD_119630 | JGI IMG/M metagenome (GOLD analysis project Ga0181612, IMG submission 119630) | Hoatzin crop microbial communities from Cojedes, Venezuel. Combined Assembly of Gp0051906, Gp0051904, Gp0051908 | reverse complement strand
GTCCTCTACAGCCTACTGTAGGTGACCCTGCTTCGGCAGGAGGGTTGGACTAGATGACCCACAGAGGTCCCTTCCAACCCCTACCATTCTGTGATTCTGTGATTCTGTGATTCTGTGATTAATGCCAGCTGGCGATCTGGCCCATTATTGGACTATAAAATTCTCTTTCCGAAAGAATTTTACTAGACAAGGCAGCCAAATCTATATATCAGTTTCTTAATTAAAACAGATAGCAAGAGGCCCTGAATTCTACTGATGTGTAATGCACACAGGTAAGAAGGACACATTGCTCAACGTTGTGGTGAATCACAGGAACCTAAAAGGAAGCTCGGAGAAATGTGCTATCCTATGAAATCAACAGGATGGACTCACAGCTTCATGACTTTAATACTCAATATGCAATCTACCTTTCATATACCTGTATCTAAATTCCTACATTTGCCACTTCAGTGCTGAGTCCAGTGTGGTGGCAGGGTTATAGAGCGGGCAATAATATGTACAGCTTACTTTAAATGAGTGAGTTTTACTGAGGATGCCTATTAAATAGCAAGTGAGAGCAAATCTGCCATGAAATTCAGAGGAAAAGAGCTTGAGTTGCTGCAAATAGATTGAACATGTTTATGTCTCACTCCTTTTATTTCCTAGGTCCTTGACTGATGGAAGATTGCCGAAGCTGGTAAATGTTTAATCTGACTTCGGCTGCATTCCCCAGCACTGTGGGCAGAAGCGATCAGTTCACATATTGTAATCAGTTTGCTAGATAAAATATTAATACTCCCAAATATACCCAGGGCACACATGTAGGATGTCCTTTCACTTTAGAATTTTAATAAGTTCAATTTTTAGCACTCAAGTGCCACAACAGAGTAGCGGGCTGCGGAAATCTGATCTTATGCTGATGTCCGGAGCAGGCATAGCATGGAGGGGTAACAGTCTGAGCTTTGCCACGCTGTCACCGTACCACGGCTCTTTCCTGGTGCGTGGGCAGATGAGCTTGCAGCAGATTAATTTCTGCCCGCTATGTAGTTCCTCATGCTCTGCTGCTCCAGTCGGTGTCAGCTATGCAAGGGCTTTAGCAGCAGCAATGAACTGAGGTTGCTCCATACATTTCACATGGGCTAAGTGTCAGGTGGTAGCACCATTTTGGCAACAGCAAACATCCTCTGAGAGCTTACACCTCCATCTTCTGTGCTGTTAGCCAGTCTGCCACAGATCGACACTGTTTCGTAAAAAGACCATGTGATATAACTCTTTATTTTATCCTTTTTAAGTGATAAATTCAGTGTGTTGTTGTATGAACTACTGAGTTCTGGATGGTGAAGCAAGCAGCAGTGGTGAAATGATTGACTTTGACATCACATGCAAACTTTTTTGATTTTTTTGTGGGTTTATTTTTTTTGTTACTGTATATTAATCTTTTTCTGCTGAAAAGTGATTTCCCTTTACCTTTTTTTTGTGTGTGTGTGTGTTAGCCTGTTCATCTTGCTAACGCTACATACAGATTTTCTTATGCATCCCTTGATGAAAGGGAGGAAGAGCTCTGAAACCTTGAACATGATCTCAGGTTGCTCTCTAGGATGATGTGCTGTCGCAGTGTGATGCCCTTCAGCAAAAGCATGCCTCTTTTTTGTGTTCCTTCCAGCTGCAGCTGGCATGCATTAGGATCTCAGTTTCTGCCCCTAACAGAATTTCAGACAAAGTCCGGCTGCTCTCCAGCAGACCCTGAAGCAGAGTCCAAATGGCTCCAGCCAAACTGGAGCCAACTGCAAAGAAAAGAGAGAATTTTATTTCCTGGCTCAATATGATGCAATCAATACAGTGAATTCCTTGTCAACATAAGATGCACACTGACACCTATAAGAACACATCATCAGTTTTCCATAGTGTCTGATAGCTCATGAAAAAATTGTATGTATTTTTGATTAAGCATAATTACCTTAGTTATTTTTTTAGAATTCAGACATTATGCCATGACTTCCTTCTTCCCATTTCTTTCTCCGTATTACTGCTGTTGATGGATTGTTGCCTAGTTAGTTAACTTTTTAGCAGCTAGCTTTGAAAAACCAGGTTTGAACAGGTGCTCGATTGCTCTCTCCTTTGTTTGTGTCAGAGGTGAAAACAGGAGGTTCATGCATGTCCCCTTGGGAAGCTGTTGGGAAAAAAGCAAATATTGCTGCTGTGAAAAGGTTGTGTTTACTAGCTTCTGAAAAGGCAGTAAGTCCATTTCGGTGTCAATGCAAAGTGCAGTCATTAATGGAATTATCCTGGAGGAAGGTGTTTGCTCTCCTAGGGGTGCTGGGGTGGGAGCTGGAAGGAGCAGGGACCGTAGCTTACTTGTGCTGGTGACCCATCTTGTGTGACTCTTTCTTCGAGTCACCTCCTCCGCTGATCCCATCCCTTGTCTGTGGCCTTACACTGAGATTTGAAACTCTCTAGAGTGGTGGTCACTTTGTTGTCACCTGCATCCATCAGGCATCAGGAGACTGCGCTGTGGGAGCTGCAGCAGTGCCGAGCTAGAAGCGACACTGACGATTAGTGAGCCTGTTTACCTAACTCTGTGGAGTAACTTCAGCTTCAGCCTGCTGCATTAAATTCTGTTTTCAGTTAAACCAACGATACGTGATTGAAGAAAAAAGCCCATGGGGTTTTTATAGCGGGGAGAGAGATTGTCCCTTGTTGGAACGCTACAGTCACAGGAGACAAGGATGTTCTAGATGTTGTCTTAATGAAAAGATCTTTCATATGTATAATAAAACATAATATACGCTATGATATCTATGTAGCATATATAAGGAGAGAAGAACCTTTTGTGTGTTATTTACTAATGTGCCATGAGCACAAAAATGCTGACAAGAGCTTCAGCAGCAATTCAAAGAAGAGCAATGTATTTGTCCTAGTAAAAAAAAGCAGTGAAACAGCGTGGGCAGTGGGGAGGGACACTTAGCTCCTATTTTCATCTCTGATGGCACAATAACATTCACAGACACCAAATATCGTCACACCTCTGGCTGTCTTCAGGTGTGGTTGTGCCGCGCAGCTGCTTTGCTGGGTGCAGAGCACCGTGTTCAGCTCGGACGCTGCTGGTGGGGCAGGGTCTCATGCTGGCAGGCTCTCTCCTGGAGCCGGGATGGCTCGCTCGATGCCCAGGTCTCCGCAGGCACAAGCGAGGGCTTTGTGGCCAAGCAGCATGAGAAAATTCATCTTCACTCAGGCGGTAAATTGTAACTTAGTCTTTCAAACAGTTGTTGAAAGTAGCGCCAGAAGCCAAATTTGGGATGGCTCAGGATTCCTTTAGAACTAAAAATCTGTCTATCATCTTCCTGCCCTGACAAAATTTAGCATTTAATAGTGTCTCTTTTGTGCAGATGTCTGCTGGTGTCTCTCCTTATCAACTGAGGAAAGAAAAATCAGATAAACATGTAGTTTCTCAAAAAGTAAGACTTAAGGCTGAAGCTCTGTTGCACACCTAGTCCAGCCTCTAAAGTTTTGGGGGGAAACCAGGGCAGAGTTGCAGGTGGATGCTAATACAGCAGCAGGTAGGAGCATGCTGTCAGCTCTCCCATTCACTCCCAGGCAGAGCCTGGGAGCTTTCTTTCAGATCCCAGGCAGATCTTCTCTCTGTGAGTTTGAGTTTGCAACGGGCTTTTCTTGTATTGTGTAAAAAATGTGGCTTTGAAAGGAATAGGCTCACGCTTGCAAAAACATTTTCATAGGCGTTTTTTTTTTTTTGTTCTCTAGTCTATGTATTCTTGAGAATTTCTAACTCCTTATATTTGATTTGTGTTCTTTGTTTGTAAAGATTACACTCATCTGAAAATATACAGACCAAATGAATAAACACAGCTCAAATGTTGAAGGCTGAATATGAACTTTGCAGAGTAACTCTCACCAACAGAAAACGTGCACAAACCAAAGTTTCCAACACAGTGGTTCAGGAAGACTGACATCCAAATGGTGGCATGATGCTAACTAAAATATGGAAAAAACATCCCAACAAAATCTGTTCTTTTCCATTATTTATTTGCTTGCCTCCAGTAATGTTAAATATTATTCTGATGTGAAAAATTTCATGTCTGACAGCGTAGGGGTATTACTCAGTTACATTGCTACGTCTGGATCATGCATCTGTAAGAACCTGGAGGTAAAAAGGAGGCTCAACCATAGCAGATGCTTTCATTGCGTGAGTAAAGTGGCACTGGTGGGAAGCAGGTACAACTTCCATCAAGTTTCTTTGTGCTACGGAAACCCAGCAAGAGTCTGGGGGTGTGATGGACGAGCATTTTTAAAAGCTAGTCCATGCAATTTATTCTCTCATTCCAGTGCAGCTTTAATGGCTGATGGCAATCTGAGAGGGTTTAGCTGTTTGTTATCTCGGTGTGCTAGCTACTGCTGATGGATTGGCCAAGACCTGTTTTCAAAAATCACACTTCTGTGATATTCAAATCTGTCTTGTGATATTTATATGCCAAAGAGCTAGAGCTTTTGTGAAGTGCTAATATGCTTCTATATTTAAGGAGGGTTTTTCCATTCAGAGTATGAGTCTGCATAGCCTTCTACAGGCAGGCAGCAGTGCCCCACACCCACAGGAGGTTCAGCTAAAACTCAGTACCTTCCCAGAGTCCGTGCTGAGAGGTAGGGGATACCAGCATAGGTTTGGTCTTGCACTGATATGGCTGCTTGGTTTCTGATCCATTCAGATTGCAGGGAAAATGTGCTCAACCTTGGGTGCACAAAGCTGGGCATGTCAACTCTCTCTGGATTCCTTTGCGTACGGGATGCATAGTCTCATCCTCGTATCAGCACGTTTGCAAACCTATTTGCAAAGTCCTCCCTTGGACTGCTTTGGGCATCCTCTTCATCTGCTTGGAAGACTGATGACATACACGAGAGCTGGTTCAGAGAAGATCTGCTAAGATGATGAAGGGATGTGAAAATGTATCACACAAGAAGAGATAAAAAGCGTGGTTTGCTTAAGTCTAGCACAACGGGGATGAGAGAAGACGTGACTGCTGTCTGTAAACAAACCAGGTAAACAAACATCTCGAAGAGGGGAGAGCACTTCAGTTTAAAGCTAGTCCAGCAGAGCTGAGAGCAGAACTTGTGTCTCCAGCTGTGTTTCAGCCCTCATGTACCACCCAGCCCACCTTTCCCTGCCACATAATCTGCAGTCACTCTTTTTCCAGCCAAGCCAAGACAACAACAGGCTGGTTCCAGAAAACATGAAGTGCAAGTCTATTGCAGAATCCAGACAAAGCTCTGTGATTCTTTTCTGGGCATTTCTATTATTTACAGTCATTCTTCACCTCAGACCTATTTGCATCTCTGTGAAATGAAAGCGTGTCATTTTTAAATCACATCGTCATTCAGAAGAGAGTAATTCCAGGAGTATGTTGCAGAGATATCATCAGTCAATAGAGATGGAGAAAGTTGAGAGGGCGCAAACCCCTTCCAGTATGTGTAATTTTTTTTCTCCCACTCAAGAGCAGATTGAGGAAAAATATTTGCCAATCAGTTGGGCAAGCCCTGAAACTTTACTGCTCTTGGCTGCAGATTTTATCTCTTGGTGTATTTTATCACTAGAGGTTTGATGTCACTAAGATGAGTGGGACTTTAAATGCAGCAGCTAACTCAGCACACACCATTTGCTTTTACAGGGAAAAGTCCTGGAGCTCTTTCAGTCCTCAGGACTGCAGCAGGATTTTCTTCATTCCTGCAACGTTCCTGCTGGGAAGCGTTTGTCTGGTGGAGTCCCACCACCTCTGGTGCAAAACCAAGTCCCAAACCCTTCTGACATGAGGGCACTCCTCTGCTCTGCATCTTTCCAAAGCAGACAGCAGCTTCTGGATGCCCGTGGGAGGGACTGGGAACTTCTTGATTCTGTATGTGCTTGTCCTAAATATGTGCAATTAGGTAAAGTTAGGTAGGTGTGCAAAGAGTTATCGCTAGGAAGGCTGCTGTGTGGGTGGAATAAGGAATGGACCACGACCTGGTGCTGCTGAAATCACAACCAGTGATTTGCCTTGTTGCTTATCTTGATATGTATGTATGAAGGGAAAATAACACTCCCCAGTAAAACTGCTGCGTTTGTAGCCTGACAGGGTGCAGCACCCTACACTGACAGACGCATCCAAGGGCTTCTTCTGTCAGCTCAGTTAGGATGAACTCTGCAATGCCATGTGCTGCATGCAGACTACTGAATAAATTCCTACCACAAAAACACAAGGCAATTTCCAAGTGACAATAAGTGCGAATTATGATGGAAGAAGAATGGAAGACTTTGTTTTTCGCTACCATGTGAAAACCCAAAATATTCGCCAAAATTAAGCCTTAGTTCCTAAGAATTCCGCATTCTAAGCCTTGTGCAGAAGGCTTCTAAGGGATACATTTGTGTGTCTTAGAATTACTTCTACGGCAATAAAGGTGCCCATGAAAGACATCTGAAGTGATTCCTTGAGAAACATTAAAACTACAACAGGAAGAAAGCTCAGGATTCATCAGAAAAGTTGTAGGACCTTGCAACATCGAGCAAAAATATTCTGCTTTCAACCCCTGCCTCCACCACCCCCAGCCAAAATAAAATTAAGTTAATCTAAGACCATGGTCTTTGTTCTGGTAGGTAACCAGGAAAGAAAGGGGAAATGAAGAGAGTCTGTGGAATTAGATATTGCTGCCTATCACATACAACGTCTCTGGGATATTGTTGAATTAAGTGCAGTAGTGCTGTGACCATATTCTGGCTGATTCAGTGTAGGACTCTCAATAATCACCTCCCCTTCTCTCCTGGAGCCAGCTCCCAGTCCCTCCCAAAGCAGCTGAGGTAGTAACACAAATGCTAAATGACCTCCGACAGCAGTATCACAATAATAACAACAGCGCAGTATTAATGCAGATTCTTCTGCGTCAATGTGATAGGGATGCTTTGCCTAACTGTTAAATCAGCTCAGGATGACTGGTAAAAACTTATGACTCAAGACAAATTAAACAAGTTAGGGAGGAGAAATCAATGTGTGATTCCTAGTTCTGATAATACTGTCTGGTAGCAATGCTGTTCGGCTGGATGGTGCTGTAGGCTTCAAACTTGCTACAGTACTTCTGTTGTTTTCCAGGAATGTGATAAAGCATTTTGGTCACATGCTTAATTTTCTGAAGCTGCTAAGTTGAGGGGCACTGCTGTCCTGCCATTTGGTGGCGAATCTGCTAAAATATTATAGTGCTACACGTAGGAGTAAGTGGTGCTTGGAGTGAATCTGTAGCTGTAAGAGACACGGTGGGCATGGAAGAAACCTCACTCATATCTGGGGGTGTGGGGAGAAAACTGACCTCGTGTTGAGATGGCTCAAGCTGATTTTGAACTAAATTGCTGCAATATCAAGTTTGGCAGCTTTTTAGGGCATCATTCTTCTCAGGCTGTCTAAAGGATGAAGTATGTAAGGGTAAAACACAGAAAGTTAAAACACAACTTGATAAGAAATAGGAAGACTTCTGGGGTACTGTAGCTGTGTTTCAAGCAAGAGTGAAGTCTACAAGGTGGACATTTCCTAGCTCAGTTCCCAGGCAGACTCAGCTCACTACCCTTTCAATATCCATGGCACATCTATTCACTTTGTTATCTCTCCCCAGGGTATACCACAGTAAATGCCTTTTGCAGTATTACCTAAATTAACTCTTAATTCAGAGTAAGAGCAGAAGAAAGTCCAGCTCTGTGAGGTCTTACACAAATATATCTGTCTGCACCAAGGAAATGGCAGCAGGAGATAGTAACAATGCAGTTGTTTCTGTAAGGCTTCGTTATCGCTGACATCTGTATTATGCTAATGAATAAATCAACTCTTCTACAGTTAATAAAATTTAGGATGTAACTATTTGTCTCTTTGCTTTATGACTCCAGAAATGGAATGGGTCAGCAAATGTAGTATGACATTATCTGTTGCCCTTTATTCTGTATATAGAAATTCGATTGATCAATGTATCTTTCTAAAAAAATTGAAGCACATGAGCGTGTGAATGTAAATATTAAGCTTGTCCTAAGATGTGGGCAATTGATGGGTATTAACTATTTAGAAACCTTGAACAGATCTTATGGATATTCTGAAAATATGAGCTGTTTATAACCTTTTAAAATTCTTTCTAATGCATTGAATTTATAGTTCTTGGACTTCACTTTTGTCTAAAGTGAAGGGAGCTCTTCAGCTTTTTCCTTTTCACCTATTCATACAAGCCAGGCGTGCTCTTCCCACAGTCACAGCCTGCAAAAAGATCATTCCTTTTGTGCTACACCGTCTCTTTGCTGACTGAAGTTTTCACCTGATTTTGACCTTACACCCTTGTGGCTATAACTCCATATCTTTTTTTAGCATCTCTTTTGCTGACAGCAGACACCCAATGGAAATGTTCCTCTTCATTCTGTAATTTTTCTGCCCTCTATGATCTTAATCTAGGGAGGAAATTGGACTTTTATTTTTGTGTTTCTGTGGGAGCTGAGGTGAAGACTAGTTTCAGCAAATCATCCTAAAAGATTATTATTTTTATTCCTCCTACGTGATCTCTCTTCTTATGTAACTTTATAAAGGATGCCTTTCAAACCAGCGCAGTCAGTGTTCCCAACAGAGTCACTTTCTCCCTTGTGTCGACGTGGTCATGGTGGGGTTGAGCCCACCAAAGGCTTCGCTGGCCCCACAGGGCCCACCATCACAAACACGGAGCCGGTAGGGAAGAGGACAAGTGGCTGGGCAGGAAAGCGGATGGCACCAGAGGCAGACACATGGCAGCACCAGTCTGCTAACCAGCAGTGGATGCTGAATTAGCCATGAGATCACAGGATTAGAGCCAAGATACCGTTACAAGTATTGACTTGCAGTGAATCGTCTCATTTTAATATTTCTCTTTCCTTCAAAACGTTCAAAGTTACAGGACACAGCATAAACTACTTCCAATATTTCTTCTTTTTGTTTTCTAACATTTCCAAAAGGTCTTTGATATTGTTGCCATGAAGCTGTGAAGATGCTCCTAGATCCTTGATAATACACATATTACACCTTTGTGCCTCTGCCTTGGCACTAGCATGACTTTACCATTGTGAGTTGACCTCAGCCAGGACCAGCAAGTACAGAGTTGTGAGTTGACCTCAGCAAGTACAGCCACAAGGAACAACACAGAGGTGAGAAAGAAGACAAGCTGTAAAACAGGTGAATATGCCCAGTGGTGATATCACCAGTCACTTCAGCTTCTCAACCTTGGCTTTTGCGAAGGCTCCATCCAAAACACTCAGAGTATTTGTAGCCTTGTAATTCATCAGTATATTTACTGCATGTGGGTTTTTAGATGTAAAAATGTAGACTGATCAAAACTAGTGTGTTTTTCTCTCTGCAGCATCCTCAGTTCCTAGCTGGCAGGACCATTTGTCATGCATTGGCAATGTTGTTTTCAGAACATGAATCTACAGTACATAGGGTTTCCCCTCCCTGTTAAACATACATCTCATCTCAAAGTTGCTTCAATAGAGCCCTCTCACCTCTGTTGAATTCTGCACCACACTTCTGAAAAAGCAATGCCCACATTTCATCCCCTCTACCTGGATTTTGCTTCCACATCAGTGTCACATAGCCAAAGGCAGAACTGGAGCTCAGATCTGATATTTGCATTAGATACGGACCCAGATTTAGTACGTACTAAAGGGTCAATTATACCGAAGCACACACCGTCTTATTTCAGCTGGAAAACTCTGTCAAGGGATCAGTTGATAAGCTGTTAATGAAATTCCAAGCCAACAAACACAGACACCAAATAAACCTTGTGACAGTGGTGGTTTATTTTAGGAATCAGAAATAGTTTATTGCTCAGAGGAAGATGGATTCAATAATCTCATCAGAAAAACATAGGAACCTGCACTGAAGATTCAGTAGCAAGAATGGAATTTTTTACCTTATTTTCAATTAATCATGTGAATTTTGGAGGAAAAAAAATCACATCTTGACTCCCCTTGAGCTGGGCTTCATTTGTAAAAGATCTTTCAAAGAATGACTAAGAAAGAAAAGAAAGTTGAAAATGAAACCGACCAGTTGATCGTGTGTCAGGATGCTAAGAGTGTCCTGAAAAGAAGCAATGAGACTAAATGGTGACAAACCAACATGCTAAACATGCCTATATTGCAAAGTTCTGTAATTACAAAATAAAAAAAATCAGTTATCTGGGGTAATCAAATATCAGGAATGACTAAAACAGCTTGGTAAATGGTCAGATTGAATAAGCAAGGTTGTTTTCCTGTTCAAAGGCAATGTCCTTCAGAAAAATATTTCATGCTTTAAGATTTCCCTCCCATGTTTAAAACAGTTTTGGTTAACAGAGGATTTTGCAGTTCATGAGTAAAGAATTTTGAGTAACTTCATAAAAAACGAGTAAAGCTTCTTTTGAAATAACTTGAAAATCCCACGACTACAAGTGCTTTTCAAGGGGAAAACGGAGCCAATAACGTCTGGACTTCTCCTGCCAGGAGCTGTTATTAAATGCCTTCAGTAGAGATAACAGCACCAGCTGCTGATAATAGATGTACTGAAGCAATGATGGTATCTGACAGAGTATCACTGTGGTGTTAAACATGCTATTTGATAGATATGAATGACACGCTTTCCAGCAGCATCTTTCATTAGAAGAACCGGGTCAAAGCAGAAAACACTGTTAAACACTGCCTTGGTGGAACATTTATAACTAATCACGGACGTGCAGCTGTTAGCCCAACGCTGGCAGTGCTGCCACGAAGAAATTGGCAGCTGTGCCAAGGTGCACTCAAACTCCGTAGTATTGCCCTGGCAGCTGTTAAAATTTTTTTCCACCTTGTCCTACCTTTTTCCAAATCATCCTCTTGCTTTCACAAAAAAAGGAGCGTAGTGTGCTCCCTGTTGCTGCCCCTGCCTGCAGTCCAAATATTTCCCTCCCCGGTGCAGGAAGGAGGAGTGCATGTGACAACTCTTTTGAGTACGTGCAGAAGATGTGGGAAGGAAATGCTTCATTCCTCGTTCTGTCTGGGAAAGCAATATAATAATAGTAATAATCATATTAAAAAAACCAGTAGAAAATGCCCCAGCCTGTAAGACAATAGCCCTAGCATTACTTCAAAACCATAGGAAAAAGCTAAAGAAAAGATGGAAAGATGTTGAAGAACTGCAAAGAAAGAGGGAGAGAGAAGCAATAGGAATGCTTTCCTCATTGTAGCAAGTTTCTTGGTAAAAAGAGTATTTATACAGAGTGACTGATTTTCTACCAGCAGTGGAATAAAGGCCAAAAGGACCAGGGAAAATAAAATATATTGAACGAAAATATGCCAATGCTATATTTCATATCACATGACAATTCTTCTTGGTGTCTAGAGTAATGCCAAAACACTCCCCAAAGGTCTACAAGATGTTATTGCCAAAATTTCCTGCTCTATAAAAAGCAAACTGTTTTATCATCCCTCACTTCAAATCTCTTCTTGAATGCAGGAAACCTTCAGGGTCAGACAGATTCAGCTCACCTTGCTGGTCAGCCAGTTGCCCCTGTTCATTCCCTTGGTTCAGCTCATGTCTACAAAATACAGTATCAGGTAGCATACTTGCCCACACCTGTGGATCTGACTTGTGCACCTCTGTTTAATACGAGATCAACTAATGCCTCTCCAGAGAGAAACTGCTGAGGTTTCGATGAGAGGAAAAGCCTTCCTCTATTAAGCAAACACCAGTGAAGAAAAGTGGTGGTGACTGCGTATCAAATGATTTGTTCCTCAGCAGTTTGATAGAGAAACCAAAAGCTGCTCCCTAGCTCACCTACAGAACTACACCCCTGGGACCCAGTACAGGCTGAACACTGGCTGGGAAGGGGGCTGTCACCTGTGGCTAACACACTACCAGGGGGAAGGCGATGGTTTTCCTTCTGACCTCTCTTCACAGCTGTGATACAGTCGGGAGGTGTCCGTGAGTAGCAAGTGCTTCCTAAAGAAAAGCTCATGAAGGGACCTCTCCAGGCAGGTCTTTTGCCTGCAGGATCCAGCAAGAACCAGCTCTTTCTCAGAGGGTACCCCATACTCATGCAGCCATGAGGACTATTCGCATTCAACCCCAAAACCTGGAGACGATGGGCAGGTAGGACAGGCTTGCACAATACCTTGCTCCAATGCCTTCTGCCATCCCTCTCTCCACTTTACCAAAAGCAGCTAGCGAGTGATGAATAACTAATCTACAGAAGAAGGGGCAGTTGTGTAGCTCGTAGAGTTGCAGCTACTTTGGTGGAAGATGCTCAACTAAAGTAGTCAGTCTGGTCTGCAGTTTATAGATATGGGATTCCTTATTTATAGCAAGCTGCCCGGTCGTGATGTCTGCAGCAGCATCTCCTACTGCTTTTTGTGGGGTAGGAGATTGGCTCCCATGCTGATAGACAGCAACTTGTCTGTCATTCATAATGCATAACAAAACTAGTATTTCCTTGTGCTTCTGGTAAAGGCTCTGTTAACAGATGAAGACATTTGAAACAATTTATATTCAGTTCCGGCAGTCAGTGTCTTTTAAATAATCTGGTCTGCTTCCATTCCTTTAAATAAGCTTGCATTATTCATAGATATAACACCAGTCCCATGACTTAAGTGCTATCATATACTGGAATCAAATCATAATAATTCAGTACTGGGGGCTTGTGGTTTAGTTGGGACTTGAAAGGACTTGGTAATTCTTGCCTTTGTCACCTCCCAGCAGCACCAAAATACATCTGGGCATGGAGCCACTGGAGTTAAGAAAATAGCAGCTAGCACAGCATTTTGCTGTATAAGCAACTATGGGTTCCTTATTAAGCTGCCTACTGCAGAATATTGTAGATTATCTTCCATATCTTTGAAATCATCATCAATCCGGCTCTAAACACCTAGAATATTACCTGCAGCATGATGATTGTGCTTGACCACTGCGTTCCTCAGGCACAGCGGATTGCTTTTTGGCAAGTACAGAGCTCACTGGTACAGAACCGAGCATTTCCTTGGAGACTGCTCTGCGGCTGCAGAACAGATTTGTGCAAAAACTAAGTGCCGTATGAAATTCTGTACACTCTCTTCAGAAAGCAAGGTGTTCTTCAGGGAGATTTTTTCTAATGAAAACACACAGCAGAGCAAAAAATGTATCTATGTGGTGTACGGCCAAAGAAAACACTGTGAGTGCATTTTAAGGAAGGAAATAACTACAAGTGACAATACAGTATTGCAGGGCTTAGGTACTGGTAATTATTGTCAGTGGCATAAAACCCCAAAGCAAAACAGAATGGGTGACACCCAAACTTTTCATCTCTGTCCTTGTTTTACTCCTCAGGACTCCTCTGTTGTGTAGATGTAGAAAAGGGAATCACTCTGATGCTTTTTTGTTTATTCTGTGAATTAGATACGCTGTATTTAGTACGTACATGATTTGCCTTTAAATTTTTTTTACCTACCCAAGTTACGGATGCTGTGGACACCCGGCATGCAGCCAGAGAAATGAGACCCAGACTAAGCAAGCTTACTCTTCAGGAGAGACTCCTGGGTTCTTGGAGTGCTACACAAAGCCTAGCTCATGCAGAACTTCATTTTTCTACACAAAACAGAGCGCATAGTAGTACTGGCATATGCACTTGTTCAGGGAAGAATAAGAAAACATTTCTTCCATCTTACAGGCTTCCTACTGATAATTTTGCAACAGCTCTCACTCTTCTACTGGAACAGTGAATGTTTTGAAGTAATTTCACAGCAGTAGTCAGCACACTTCTATTACACTGTTGTAATTGTGATATACTGTGTAATACTTTTACAGCCTTCCAAGAGAAGGAAATTTTTTTCCTGAATTCCTGATTGTTTTTGATGGAAATGTGCCTTGGAATGCTTTCATTTCTCAGCTTTTAAGGATGTTTCTCCCAGAGCTGCACTGCACTTCTCCTGCATTACAAATAAAAAATAGGAAGAGAAGAGATGCAGCTTTCAAGGCTTGCTTTGATACTAGCAGTCAAAGCAGCCGGCAGATATCTGACATTTCTCTTCGGAAAGCAAGAGTTACTGTGTTTTTGTAAGGCATAACAAGCGAGATACGAATGGGGACCACAACTTCTAATTGCCTTGCTTTGTAAACTGGACTTTGATGTATGGTCAGCCTGTGTCACGGTTGGACGATGTTTTAGTGGGTATGGCAAGTTATAACTGCAAGGAAAAAAGCAGAAAAATTTTGTTGGAAAAGAAGCTTGTGTGTTTTACTATATTAGCTTTGGAGACATGCTTTCACACTACCTCTTAATTACATAAAACTTAGGCATGTGATATTTGTAATTATCCTTTGTTAGCTAATATCTCACTTAACCAACTATTTTATACTCACATTAATATTCTAGTGGCTTCTTCTTATCAGCCCACTTTGTTTTAAACAGGAAACATTTCATATGGTGAGGGACTAAAATAATTCCTAAGTGTGAAGTTCCTTACCGATATGCTTGTGTGGCATGCAATGGAAAAATCATAACATTTCCCTCAGAGTTATTTTCATAGAAAAAAAATGGTGATTTGATGAAACCTAAGTATTTGGGGCAAACACATTCATTGCAGCCAGAGCTTTCTGTGGAGTGTGAAAACATTTTCTCCCTGGGTTGCCCAGCTCCCCTCCTGCTACAGGCAAAGGCTTGCAGTCGCCCTGGTTTCCTGCAAAGCCCCTGCCTGCCTTTCAAAAATTTTGATGTTGAAAGCAGCCCTGTTTCTTTAGAAATCATGAAGGGCATGTTACTTTTTCCTTGTATTGTAGCATTGCAATAAATATGGATCTTTATTCCATCTCAGAAAGACTTTTTTATTATTTTTGCTGCTTTTGCCAACGTAAGTAATGCATTAGGCTGAACTACACACGCAGAAGTGAGCTAATAAACAGTATATAATATATCTGTTAGCTGGGGACATTATTCTTTGCTCATGTCAGCATCAACACAACTGCTTGCTAGGAGTGAGCACATCAGGGAGCTGCTGACAAATCTCTGTGGATATGCATAGCCTCAGAATTAAGGTTCCCTGCTGAGGGATATTAAAAAAAGCACCAACAAATACAGCTATTTAAGAAGACTCCCAAATGTATGGGAGACAATCAGGTTAGGAAAGTGTGTATTATCTATCAAGGTATTTCAGCAGGAAACGCTACTTTGCAAAGCAACTTTAGAAATAGTTCAGGAATTTAGATAGGAAAAGCATGCACTTTTTCTGCAAAAAATTGGCTTCAAAATTACAAAACATGTAAGCACAGGGCTAACTTCAAGCCAGTCAATGCTCTCATGAAACTGAAGCCTAAGGTGAATCATGTAAGTTGGCTGAGTTTGTTGCTTTGCTTTTGGACATGACACCTATCAACGCAAGACACCGAAATCAAACGCTCCGCTGCACTAAGACGGTTTTCATTCTTGGGAATCCCTCTGAAATAAAATGGATATAACAGTGGAGAAGGATGCTCAGCAAATCAGTGTATAAAATCTTGTTTCCGTTAAACCCAGTGGTACCTTTGATGTTAATATCGGTAGGGTAAAGATTTCACCTTCTTTCAAACTGTGACCCCAGTCAGGCAGACCGGGGTTATCCTTCCTCGAAGGTGAATTATGCCCCAACTGGCCATTGTGCAAACTGATTCCCCTTTAATATCAACCTCTCACTGCATCAGTTTTTCTCAGAAAGTCCAGTGTTGACCTTTCTCACACTGCCTTTAATTTCCTTTAATTCATTTTATTCATTTATTTATGAAGTAAAGTTTCCCAAGGGCTGAATTCCCTGATGCTCATTTTGGTGAGCATGTGTATGAGCGAATGGAAACCTCTCACTTTGTTGTGCTTATGTGCTTGGGACACCCAGGTCAATCAGTACTGTGTTTTCTTTGTGGATTTATTGGATTTATTCTGTGTGAAGGTAGTGATTTATGCGTTAATAGGAAAAGCCACCACACATAATCTATGTCGTCCAATAATGGAGTCTGTGTAATTAATCTGCATTCTCTGTAATGCGAAGGGGCCCAAGGTTTCCTTATCTATTTTTAATGCATAATAGTTCTTTTTTTTAATTATTATTTGTTGCTATAAAAGCAAAGGGTGCTGAATTAGGGCTGAATTTTCTTGTGTTATAACACCGCTGCCTTGGGCCACTTTCAAACCCACAGCTGGATCACTCTGCTGTTGCAGTTCCCACACCGGTTTTAATGAAAAAGAAGGAAATAGAAAGTTGGGCAGAAATGACAGATTCCCTTGTAAAAAGAGTGCAAAAAACACATAAGCTATTCAAGATCAGGTTTAGTGGATATTTTAGCTTTAGAGAGTTAAAAGAAGACAGACTTCACAATAGTGAAGCATTTTTTTAAAAGATCAGCCTCATAAATAGTACTAGAAGTTATCCCAGTATCCTAAACAAGGCCCTCCATCCATAGCTAGTTTATAATTGTCTCTTTCAGAAATATTGAGCAGAAGATTAAGTTATTTTAAAGCTTCAGTGATTATTACAATAAGGAAAATGAAAAAGCACATTAAAGGCATGGAACAGGTATTCCAAAAAGAGCCTTTGGGGTTTCAGATACATCTATTTGTGCTGGTTAGAGGGAACTTAAGGAAGAATAGAAAGCCCTATATCACATTTTTAAGATGCCTGAAACCAGTCTGGCTTTTGGACAGAGCAGGAGATTCATTATTTTACAGGAAATTTGGAGCAAAAAACAGAACTTGCATGTGACTTCTCAATAGGTCAGCAAATAAGGATTGGCTTGCTTTGAAAATCACAGTCAGCTCTATTTCAGTGAATTTGTGCTCTGAAGTAACAGGCTGGGTAATGATGCTTCCTTACAGGAGAGAAAACAGGGCACAAATCTTCGAGAGGCTGTTTAGAGCAACGGTGTATGAATACCATGATGAGAGCTCTGAGTAAAGCAGAGACGGGCTCCACAGTTAAACTCATCCTATTCTGAAAGAGAAGATAAAGGCTGTGATTTGGTTTTGGTCTTGGATGTATGCATGTACCAAAGCCTTTCAAGAGTGCAGGGGCATGGACAGCAGGTGAGTATTTTTTTAAAAAGTAGCTAAGGTCATCTGAATTACTGTAATCACATTGAAAAATGGGAGGTGGAGTTTTCCTATCTTTGGCTCAAAGTCTAGCAAAAACAACTGGTAAAGGGATTATCTTTACATCCTCCCATTGACCATAGCGAAGGTAGAGTGAAGGCCTTGTTCTGCTACTGAGCTTTCGCACTTTCTGCTGCTTCTAAGCTGCATCATTCTTGTGTCGTTCTTGCTCCACTCTGTGTCCCGTGAACATCGGCTGGATTCAGCACTGCAGGACAGCCAGGATTTCTGCCCTTACCTTCGATTCCCGCAATGCATTTTTCTTTTCCCTCTGATGCCAGGAGACATTTTTTAATGTACTTTGCTTGTTTCTTTGTGAGCACAGAGCAAACACGTCCTCCATTCTAAAGGCCTTTATTTCAAAGAAGAGAACACTGAAATGAGGAAGGACAGAAGTCCGCACAAGAAAGCAGAGCAGTTACATGTTACTTCTGAGAGACTGCAGGGAAAAGGGCCTGTAAGTCTTGCATCCTTCTCCAGATCATTTTTAAGAGGTGATAGGCAGGAATATTCAGCCATTTACCACAGACTGGATACACCAAAAATGCGTGCACTATTATGTCAGAGATTCGTCATACACGATCACATGTCCACACGCGCTGGGTGCTCGTTTGCAGGAGCCAGCACAAAGCCCCCCTGCTCTCCTGCTGCTCACCTGGGCACGTCTCGCAGGTTACTGGAGCATGGACTGTGCTAGGGACAGTGTCTGTCACCGCTAGTGGAGGGCCACTACCTGGCTGATACTTTGCAGACCTCAGTCTGGGGTTGGTGCAGCTGCTGGAGGAGCCTTCTGATCTCTTTGAATCTCTCCTTTGGCTTCGTGTATCAATGTCTCTCTCCTCTCCCGGGTGGTTTCACACCACTGTAACCACAAGCGAACCCAGAAGAGGATCCTTTGAGCTGGGAAGTTGAAGGCAACTAACTCATGCTAAAACCTTCCCATTTTGCTCTTGTTTGACAGCTGGGCACAGCTTGCCTCTCACAGCTCAATAAACCTCAAGAATGTTAATTGGCAGGTTCGGGGAATTAGAAGGCTTTTATTTGTGCTGTGACAGGTGGCCATTGCACAGAAATGTGAGAAGAAACCATCCAAAAGTAGTTACTAGTTGCTAACAGACTGGCAAAAAGTTTAAAGGCAAACAGCAAAATGTGGTGGCAGAGGACACAAGCTGAGCCAGGATACTCTGCCTGTAGGAGAGCAAGGAGAGCAATCAAGCTGTTCCTGGAGTTAGCAGAGCCGTGTATTTTAGTGATGTTGTTTTCCTTCCCTTCCCACAGTACTTGCAGACACTATTTACTGTGACTGTGCTATAAATAATGCTGAGGAGCGAGAGCTGTTTTCAGTCCAAGGTACATATCCAGTAAACCTCATCAAATTCGAATGCGTTTCTTGAGCTTAATGATCTTCCCACCGGAAGGCAAACATGTAAAGAGGACTCTCATCTTCTGAGCTTGCAACAAAATGGGCAGAGTTATATTAACCTTGCTTCTGGTTTCACTGACAACGTATGGATCACATATTCTGGTGGTTATTGTAGTGGTAATCTCTCTGTCCTGCTTTCAGTGCTTCCCATCTAACAGACAAAGCCTGGGGTTTTCTAGAAGGTGTTTCTCAATGGTTTTTAGAAGGGGTAAATGTCCCCACCCATAAACCTCAGGGGGGTTATGCAGGCACGGAGCACAGCTTCAGTCCTTTGACATATCTCCACCTTAAAACACCGTCTTTAAACAACCCCAGAAAACCCTCTGTGTTTGCTGGCACACGACAACTGTACACAACGAAGCAAACCAGAAAGCCTGTTTATTGCAGCCTCTGTATAAATATACACAAGACCATGGTCTGAATATTTTTGAAGGTCTTTTTTACTGCTGTGTTCTGCTTGGCTCCCTTTCAGTGTGTGCCTGGAGCAAGCATCTGTGTGACTCACGAACTGATTTTAGAAATCAGAAGCCTTAGGGTCTCCATACATATTTGCTGGCCATAGGTTGTCTAGACTTAGTGAAATGAGTGTGGTCATTTGGGCCTGCTGTCTTGAGATTTATCGGTCACCCGAGAAGAATGCAGGTTAGAGTTAACTTCTGTAGGTCTGAGACTTTGGGTGTTGTTGTGTTGTTTTGTTCTGCAAAAGCCACAGAGTTAGGAAGGGTCTTGCATTCACCTGCAGACTCAGCTCTTCTCTTTCTTTTTCCATGGGGTTGGTCATGTTTTGAAGTTAGTGTCAGGGGAAATCAGGTCACACACACACAAAGAATCAGCAGCTCTCTGCATTTTGCATATCTGTAACTTGCTCAGAATAGGGAAACTGCTGGTGTCAGTTTGAACCATTGCCTGCTGATGGTGCTCACCTGTGCAGCATTCAGTTTAAGGTTACTAATAGGGGTTGGAGATTCATAATTTTAATCCTGTTTTTTAATAATGCCTCATTTTTAATGTGTGTTCATTAATAAGGCATTTTTAGTAAAGTCCACTCTGAAGATCTAGTTTCAAAAATCAGTGGAAAATATTGGGAGCGGGAGTCATTTTTATATTGGAATATGTCTGCAGTCTCCACTGAAGACCCACCCCCAGAAATGCACTGGTGGCCAGGCTGATACTTAAGGCTGTATCAGAGAACGCTTTACCTGGGACATGGCCTGCGTGCTCAGGGCAGTGAGATGAATAGGTAGCCCATCATAACAGATCAACCATTCTCTCTGTGGACCATTTCCTAAGGCTTTCCAGACATCCAGCAGAACCGTGCTTCCCCCTTCTGCTAATTTTTGACATACAGATGCTTTTACTTGGTGCTGCTGACCCAGTGGGGAGGACATGCAGGATGTTTCTGTGGGGCGCAGGCAGTCACTGTTAGGAACTGAGGTGTCAGCCCCACTCCAGGAAGGACACTGGGGACAACCAGAGGTAGCAGAGGTTTCCAGTGAGAGGGAGAGGAAGGAAAAGAGCACCAAAGCAGGGCTAGGAAAGCGCCTGTGCTGGAAGTTATGGCACAGGAGAGAGGAGAGTGCATGGCTGAGCAGCAAGAAGCAGAAAGTGATGTT
>Ga0181612_152935_pt1 | contig 20146 bp, 14 predicted proteins | sample HoacroProtozoa21_FD_119630 | JGI IMG/M metagenome (GOLD analysis project Ga0181612, IMG submission 119630) | Hoatzin crop microbial communities from Cojedes, Venezuel. Combined Assembly of Gp0051906, Gp0051904, Gp0051908 | reverse complement strand
TGCATAAAACTAGGTCTTCTGGATACTCTTATAAATGGGTTTTGATCATAATTTACTACATTACCCACTACTAATTGGCCTTACAGGTTACAGATTCTCACATCAATCCCTTCTATGAAGACATTAGTACAGACAAATGGCTCAGGAGGTAATCCATTCACACTGGGAAACAAATTATCCCATAACAATATCCGTGGAGCAAAGCTGTTACAATGTAAATATCTACTGTGTGATACAAGTACTTGAAAATAAAAAAAAAGAATCTTGCTGAATCAAGACTTAGGTTATGATCACTTTCCTTAAAAGTACCATTTTACTATCAAAATTCACAAGATCTCACTCTAGATATCTAGCATCTACATGCTTAAGTCTTTTTAAATCTAAGTAGCACTGTTAACCTAAATGGGATTACAAGAATATCAAAATTGCTTATTTTGAATAGGACTATAAAGAATTAAGGCTACAAATAGCTTATTTCCAGAAATGTAGCTGTTTAACAAGTCATAAAGCAAATTTTCTTAATTCTAACATTTTACAAGATTAACAGGTGATATAAGACGTGATCTTCAGAACAAACTGCCATTTAAAAATAATAGTCTTTTTAATAAACTGTGCCTACTGTTCAGGTGTTAATCTCTTACTCTAAAACACTGAACATAAGAGCTGCTTATTTTGCAAATATAAGGTATCAATTCTGATGTCTAGACATCATGGTAACTAACAAAACAGAACATCTCAAAATTCTTGGCTTTATGAGACCTTCAACAAAAGAATTCTTCTTTTCCTAACAGCTACAGATGTTAGGGACACCACATGTTTCTGGTGGAAAAAGGAGAGCAGGTTAAGGACAAGACCTTTCCTGTTACAGTAAATGTGTCAAAATAGAGGCCTGTTACCAAATAAACCACTTTTAAGCCTGTACTTCCCCAGAACTCCATAATGACTAATTCCCACTGAACAGAGAAAAGGACAGAAGGACCATCAGTGCTTAGAAAAAAGCACCAGGATGACATCATTGCCTGTCTGCTAGCCAGGAAAGGAAGAGAGGGATTATCTGAATAGTAAACATCTGGATTGTGTATATAAAGGCAGTGAAGGATTTTTATACATATTAGTTCACTGAGTTCCACTGAATTTTTATCTTACAAAGGAACAGTAGTGCTACGACACGCTTTTATAATGAAACAGCAACAGGAATTCCAGTGGTCTGGGTCAGTGTATTAAAACATACACAAACAGATTTATCATTCACTGCTTCTTTACTGTATTTAATGGAAAGCAGTTGGCAGATATTTGAACTTCTAACTCTTCATGTTAAAATAATGTAGTTTGGTAACACTGGTTTTCTTCTTTCTGTTAGGATTTTGGGTACAAAGATTGTAAGTGACATGATTCTGATCAAAATGAAATTCAAAACATATTCAGTTCCCCATCCCAGTACCATAAAGACTGATTACAAAAAATCTTACATGTGAAGTGCTTCAATTCCTTAAGAATACAACTCACCAAATTTACACTTTTCTTTTTTTTAGAATACAGCATAGAGTTCCTGCATAAGTCACAACTCTGCTAATTGTGTATAGACTCAACTGCTCTGCGTATAGCAACTCTATAAAGTTGTCAAGCAAAAAAAAATCAACTTTATTCTAGATTGGAGTACTGTGCAAAGAAACATTCTTACCTTGAACTGTTAGAGTTGCTGATGCTTCAGCTTTTCCAACCATATTTTCTGCAACACAAGTATACGAGCCCATGTCTCCTGCCATAACTTTCCGGATTTTCAAGGTATGATCATCACGGATTTCATATCTTTAAGTACACACAGTAATAAACAATGAATAGGAATACTAGAACTTTGTACAACCTTTGTAAAGTGTAAAAATATGGTGGGTTTGCTCTCAAATATTTTCATTCCTTTAAATAAACATATGTATAAATCCTTGTAAATTGATAATGTAAAAAATAAAGTTTTAAAAGCAAAATATATCTAAATACTTGAAAACCTGATTCTGATTTCATTGGAAACATGAGTCAGTTTTACTGATGTCACTAGAATTTCAATGGTGTAATATAATTGTAAAGCTCTAATGCAGAACATTTTAATTGTTAGAACTTTTTTTAACAAGTAAATGTAATAACAGTTATTACTCTCCCTATAACCTTCCCATCTGAATGAATTTTTTTAATATAGTTGAAAAGAAAATATTATTCTCAAGGAGATCAGAATTGCTTAAGAGTCAAGATAAATCACAACAGATTCTTAAGAACGATGTGGCATTTTCCCACTTCCTCTCCTTTCATCACCTTTTTTCTCTTCTTTGTATAATGCAGTCAATGTGTTTCTCTTTATGGGAAGTAGACTCTTCTCTTAAAAATGCTATCAGTTTTATTAAAGCTAGAGACTAGATATCAAGAAGCTGGATTTGGATGACCGAAGCCTGCTACAGCATTTCTTCTTTCAGTCCCCTCCCCTAATAGGTTTTTAACTGATGACTGAGAATTCAAGGTAAATAAATAAATAATCTATCTGTATTCTATGCAGAATGTATTTCTCTATAATAAGGTGTTTTGCTTTTTGGCCTGAATTAGAACATTGTCAGAGGAAAAAAAAAGTTAATCGGAAACTTAGTAACAAAGACATGTGTAACCAAGGCAGCTTTGTACATGAACAGACTGCATTTTATATCACTTGCGATCCCAATATACACTTTTTGATGTGGTAATCTAGTCTATTATTTGTTATACATTCTCCAAATTTTTTGAATTACAAAAGACTTCTCAGGTGAAGAATTAATCTGTATCAGATATTACTGACTTAGTTATTTTTTGTTCTATTTGTTTTGTGTAGTCACAACAAAAGCTTGAGAACAAGCTGTTCTTAAGTTTCAATATAAATGATAACTTCAAATAAAGCTCAATGGTCCTTAGAAATGTCTTATAAGATCAGCCAGGCCTTCTCCATTCAAGAAGAAGAAATGTTGGCTGTCAAGTGTCAAATGGCTACATCATATACCAATCTAGATGTCATAAAAAAGATAACTCCATGTACTGCACCTTGCTTTTGGTAATTCCCCATCATCTTTCCTCCATCTTACTGTAGGGACTGGGTCACCTCTTGCTTCACACTTAAACTCCGCACTATCATCCACAGTTACAGCCAGATTACTTGGCCTCTTCACAAAAGATGGCCTCTCTAAAAGGAAAGAAAACCAGGGATTAGTCCAGCAGTTCCGTGCCCGAATTGCGACCCTCCCCGAACTGTGGCTGTCAGAGCAACGGGAGCAGGGTGATGAGTCTGATGGAGGTGCCTCTGCCACTGCTCCTCTCACTCTCAGCCCCAGGCAGGGGATCCGCAGCCCTGCAGATGGTCAGCACTGTGAACAGGAGGCAGACGCTTTCAGCAGCGGCTCAGGATCCAAGCACAGTCTTCCTTGCTTCTTATGTATCATCGACACAGCTAATACAGCTAAAGGAAAAACACAACCTACACAGAAAACCTAAACACACAGCATTCCTCAGGTAGCAGCAGGCCTGCTGCAAGGACCCAAACAAATGACCCGTCCTCTGCTGCACTGCTTCAAGAAGACAGAAGGCACAAACCAAACACTGTCTGACTGGAGGATCTGGCTCAATGGTGCCTCTAAATCCGAAGGTGAAGTAAGGCCCAGCACAGCAGCTCTATGAGGCTGCTTGCAGTTGTCAACAGCAGCTAGTGTTTGATCCAACCATTCCCAACACTACGGTAGTAAGACACCTTTTTCTTTCATTAGCACACATAAAATAAAACAAGCCAAAAAAGAACCCCACAATGTCCTCTCTCTAATTTTTCTTCACAATAATTGCTGTTATCCTTGACTTACATTGTAGGACATGGATGACCCAAGTCCTGGCTCACCAGTCAGATTCATTGCTGCATACTTTTTCTCAGGCTTTCTGAAACAAAACGTGATCTCAGTACAGGCTGTGCTGTTCTGACAGTCCAGCTACTAGCTGGAAATTTCAGGCAAGGGATTGACAGACTTTTCCACCTGCAACTGGGTTCAAAGCTTTATGGTGCTGGGCTATTCGTAGTTTCATAGTTCCAGGTTGGAGTGCAGTAAGGCTTGCACACGCACAAGGAAGAAAAGTGTTTTTAGGAATTTCAGGGATACTCCAGGAAGGATTACCAATCTGGAAAGGCAGCATCAGATGACAACAGAATGCCCATAGACGAACAGGGAATGTTTAAGAGGCAAGTGCTTGGCAGGTTCCTTTGCTTAAGGCAGAGGATCTTTTCACCTATAAAGCTGTGAAAGCTCCGAGGGAGTCAAGAAGTCAGTTGCATGTTTTGACTTGTATGTATTAAAGCTATAAATATCACCTCCCTGGAACTGGAAGAGTCTAGAAGCCAATCAGGAAGGGTGAATACCCAAAAATATGCCACGAATTTCTCATAGGAGTACAAAAGCACCAGACAGAAGGATAAAGAGACAAACCCATATTCTTAATTTCTCACATCTGTGTTTGAAAAAGGTGGCTCCGAATATTACTTTGACTTTGCAGATAAAGATGTAGAGATTCAGTATTACAAAACTTTAGTGAATGGTTCAAAAAGGACTGAAGTGGAAATGTGAGTGGAACAAAACACTATAAAAGAGCTTCCTTTATTCTCGAGGATGTCCAGACCAGCTGGACACTTGTGTTGAAGACGACGCACCTTTGCCTGTAATGTTAGGCAAATAATGTTAGATGAAATAGCAAGTTGATCTTTAAGCTGACAGTTCTGGCCTGGGTTCATACACAAGAAGTGAGAAAGAAAATAGAGACCTACACACATGAATCTAGCTGTGAATGAAAAAAATACACATATAGACAGTCCCCCTTGCCCCAGCCCCTTTGTTGTAGGTGTAGTAAAAATGCAATCTGAATGCAAGACAAGAGCATTCCTGATTGATCTCCAGACTAATAATAGTTTGGGGAAGAATATTCAACTTAATTATGCAAGAGAAAAAGGACTGATCTGGTAAGGCCAGGACTGCTGCACAACAGCAAAACCCACAAGAGGCACATTGTTCTCCAGAGGAGTTTCCGAAAGGAAGAGTAATAGGCCGAGGGCTTTTGTCTGCCCATTCATAACACTCTCATTCAAAGGCATAAGCGAATAAGGGAAACCAGCACTGATTTCAGTACCTATTTTGTCACATGATTATTTGGCAAATACAAGCAAAGCTTAACAAAGACCACTTTGAAACTTTCTAATATTACAGTTTCTGGCATGCAATCCTCCCTCTGATCTGAAGCAGATACCTAAAAGCAGAAGCTCAACTTCTAAATAACTAAACCCCATAAACAGAAGATCTATGCTGAAAGATTTTAATATATGAAGTCAGCATGTTTCTCATGCTTTTTCATGCATACCTAATGCCTGAGCTGAAAGAATAAGGTGTGCTAAAGATTTCTAGACACAGACTGATATGACATTCAGAGTTTACCGTACTGTTTGAAAAGAAAACCTCAGTCGTTTTCCCAGGCTGAAAATCAGAAATACGGTCAAAGGGAAAACGAGACAAAGAAAAAGGCAGAGACAGACCTTTCTCTGCGATGCATCCCTCTTACAGCTGTTCAGCAAGAGTAATATTTTCCAGCCTGGATTATGCAACAGTCCATACCATGATTCCCTGGTTAGTAGTAGAATAATGATGAACAATTAACAGGTACAGTTAACTAGGACCCTAGTGCCAGGACTTTACTCATGTAACAACACCTTTCTTTCAATTCCAGATCTTGCTTGGAAGTTCTAAAAGTCTATTTGACAATAAACTTCCTCCCAAAGTGCTTCAAAGGTGTCTATAAATTAAAAAAAGATCCACAGTATGGTGGATCATAGGAAGTCTTCCTTAACTTCTAAAACGTTATGCACTACCTTACTGGATATTCAGTTTCAGTAACTTTAAGCTGGCATATAAACTTGGTTTATTACGGGATACCTTGCTTCAAATACCTTCAAATAAAACTCTGAACAGGACTTCAAATTACTTCAGTCCTAATTCTAAAAAGTGGTGAAGATAGATAAAAGTGCCAAAGATGGACAAGATGGATCTTAAACCCGAATTAAAAAAAAAAAATAAAGCAGCAGCAAGAGCCAGGGCCACTGCAGCAGCACTGTGATGGAAATCAAAGAGGTCTGAACTTATGGCTAGGATATTTTCATCCTGTGATGATAAAATATCTATTTGTTTTGCAGAAACAATTAAGCTATCTCAAGCCTCCCCAACTTCAAAGTAACACAACACTTTTTGCACGAAAACTGCCAAAGCTGCGTCTACAGTGATCAGGAGGCAATTCTCATATGCTTAAGGTATTCCGAGACTGCACTTGGGGTTACAGCTTCTCTTCTGCAATAGCAACAAAAAATGCAATTTTCAGCTAAGCTCAGTTGTCTTAAATGAAAGTGTAGTTCTTGAGGCTCAGAGGAACTATTATTAGGACCACTTGAACAAGCAGACCCATTGTATCTTGACAATACTCAGCACACATAACTATAAATGAAAGGAATTTAGAACAGAAACTTTGAATAATTCTCATTTGCTTACACGAGAAGGAAATATCAAGTCTCTGCTGCTTAGCAATGCTATTTTTCACTTTGCCGTTACTTTATAGCACTGATATAGTCAGTGAATACTGGAATTATTTTCAGTTTGGTAACTATGAAAGCAACAGATAGCAACAAGAATCCAAGGTGGATTGCAAAGCCATTAACTGCCACCCATTTGCTAGAACACAACTGTGACAAAAACATTTTCAACATAAACACTGAAAAGAAAATGGATGAGAATGACCCTTAATAACAGCTGTCTTAGGAAGAAGTTGAACATTTTCATTTTCACGGACCTTTTCATTAGCACAGTCTTAAAGGAGGAGTTCTTACCTAAAACAGTGAGCTCCGCAACTTCACTTTCACGTTCTCCAACCATATTTGTTCCAACACAAACATATTTGCCAGCATCATTCTTTCTTGTGTATGTGATCATAAGCTTTCCTCCTCTGATCTAGGACAAATCAAGGATAAGAAAAAATACTTTAATATGAACTAACAATTTAAAAATATTAATTTGAAAAAGTTTTGTTACAGATAATTAAAGAAACAGAAGTTATCAGTGATTATCCAAATTATATTAAAAAATGAAAAAAAACACCTACTATCAACTTAGTTTCCTTCTCTTCTGCAAAAATCTTGCCTCTTAGTTTTACATCAGTATTTTAAAATCTCCCAGATTTGGATCCCTATTACTCTTGCCTTCATTCTGTGTATTGTAATGCTGGCTGTTCAACAGTCTGTTTAATGCTTGTTGGCCAGAAGGACTACTTTTCCTTCCTATGTATTATTGCAGTTTGATATAATCAGGTGAAGAGTAAAAACTAGCACTAGACATAAATCCCATTTTCACATCAAGTGCTGCAATTACTTTTTCTTGACAAGAATTATGTGTACGTTACCCTACTGTTGGTCATGCTCATTATTATTCATTAATTTTGTGTTTATTTTGGTTTTCATTTCTAAAGGAAGCGTAGGAAATTTTTCATTATTTAAATTTTTTTATTATTTAGTTCTTCACCTTTAAATAAGTAATCTTAAAGGCTGATAAGCCACTGGGCAGAAGCAATTGAATCCTTACTGGGAAGTGAATAACATTCTGCTCTTAATTCTGAATTAATTTTTTAGAAAATAATGGAATTCCAATAAATCCAAAATCAGAAAACTTACTTCCCCTTTGTGACTTCAAGTCTTCTGATTTTATATAAAAATACACATTAAATGCATACATAAATATCTGATCTCCCTTTGAAAGTATTTATTCGCCAATTTCATTGAGAAAATGGTTGAACAAGTTTCAAAGTTTGTCAAAGCCCAGCAAAATATTTGTAGGCAACTGAATACGTACCATGCTTCCTTTAATATACAAAAAATGTTAATTATATTAATTACATTTTTAAGTGAACATATGCTCATGAGTCCAATTACATATGAAAACCACTGCAGTTCAAGGCATAAGTGGAAGTAAACAATAAATAAAAGCCACATATGAAGCTACATGAAAGGGTCTAATGTGGTCAGTGACAAGGAGGTGTGTGTTCTCAATATGAGGTACTTTGCTCAACTTGCCTGCAGCTAGAAATCTCTCCCTGAAAAATTGACATCTTGAGCAGTGTTTGGCTCTTATTATCATTGTAAGATGTACGCACACCAAGATGACAGTCAGTTATTGAGATAAATGAACGTGCACATGTAACGTAGATAGTGTTGCATACAAATATTCTGTTGCCTTTGGCACTCGTTTGAGAACAGAAAAGATATGTCCTTCATCATTCAGAAATCTAGTAACACTGAAATTTCAATGGGGATTTGAGGCATGAAGAATGAAAAAATAAAGGTGACCTGCAAATACACATTTCTCAAAAATCTGTGAGCAATTTTAGATCACTGACTGCCTGAAATGGTAAGCATGGGAAGAGAATGCAACATATAACCAAAAGTCTGTATTTCTTCCTGTTTTATATCTCCCTAAATCAGAGACCTATTTATTTCCAATTAATCTATGCAAAGGATTTTAAAAAAACAATTTTAGAAAGACCGCCACATGCATTTTGGGGTACTTGTTTATCCAGATATATATATGCATAAATATGCATAAATATATACTTTTTGTGTATATCAATACTGAATGCACTGGATTTAACAAAGAAATACATTTACATATCACAAGAATTTACCAACTCAGCTGATGATTTCAAACCCATGTAAACTGAAAGCAGTGATTTTCATACATGTCTTATGAGCTGAAGTCCCACTGATGTTCAGTAGCACTTGTGCTCCTCTGTGATTTTGGCACTTAAGAAAATCCCATTCAAACCTTTCATGATATGACACCACTGTGTATTTTGCACAAATCGTAACCTCCAGCAAGAACTATCCTATGAAATTCTTGTAGGAATCACCACAAGACTCCCTTCCACGCATAGATGGAGAGATGCATTAAAACAGAAGCATTTGAACAATTAAAAAAAAACACATCAAAAGCTGCTTTTCTTCCAAGTTGTTCAAGATTTAGGTAAGGAAGGAGAGGCAGACGAAACACCCACCACCTCAGTAAGATTGATCAAGCCCTTCTATTTATTACTAAGACATTGCAAAACAAATCTGTAGCTATGACAAATTTATGCTGTCTGTGGGCAATGTTTGCCACTTTTTCTCTCAATATGAAACCCTAGAAATACCTATGGAGTGTAGACCAATGGTTTTAATTAACAAAGTACACCATTAAAAACATGCATATGAATTTTTGTAGGAACACATAAAGAATCACTGCTAGGTTTCTTTGTCTTACTACGTTCATATCCAGTAAATCCAGTACTGTAAGTTCATATCCAGTATTTGGAGCAATAAAGAGTCAAATCACCTTTGGGGGCAGTATCTAAAATACTGCAAATTAGAACAATTCACACTCTGTGGATACTTCACAGTTAATCAAGGCCTTCTAATTTGAGTGTTTTGTCTCTTACATTTGTGCCCCTGCCCCAGAATGTACCAGCTGGACTTTATAGTAGCAGATGATATAACAGTTTGAAAAAGTGACAGGCAGTGTAAGATTTCATCTCAAACCTCCGGTCCATATTTAACCCAAAGAGAAGTCCTTTTTTTCCCAGTAAACAAGATTTAGCAAACATTTTTATTACACTACTCTGGTAGATACTGCGTATCATGGGAAAAGAATTGCTTTGCTAACTGCCAAAGCCTTCAGTCCAATTTCGAAAAGATGGAAGTAAGTTTCATGTTTCATTTATACAGAAATGACGCCAAGGCACTTTTTGACTTTTCACGCCTCTTCAGGATTTCGTTCTGTTCTGTGCCTACCAGCAAATTTATCAGGGCTGTGCAAGCAGAGAAAACAGGAATAGTACTGAATACTGATGAGAGAAAACGATTGTGATCAGGGATTCACAGCTGATCTTCAGATGCCTGTACCACGTATGGCTTGTTGCATGCACTTTAAGAGAATATATGATAGCATGGTGACTTACAAAGGCTTATTGAAAGCTATTTTCTGTGACCTGCCTGCCTGCCTGATTATATTTTGCTCTTCATGAGTAAATTGTTCATTCAGGCAAGTCCACTTCATTTATTTCTTTAAACAACAGTTGGAGATGTTCATGCAGAAAACTCTAGGCACCCACAGAGTTAACTAGGTCCAGAACTGTAAATTATGGCCACCCAGCAGCAAAAAATCATATACAAATAATGAATCAACTCGGTCAGCCAACAAATCAAATCCATAAAAACTTACCCAAGGGTTCTACAACATACCACCAAGTATTCAGTATAGCTGTACACTTATATATACTTATCCTAAGATCATATTTTACATACCTATGCATGCTGTGTGTGCGTGTGTAAATTTCTATATGTATAAATCCATATCCATCTGTCCATGTTAAGGAATATTTTTATATATGTGGGTGATTCATTTACTTTTCACAGAAATGTGTTATGTAATATGAGAAAGAATGAAGCCATGACAGAAATACTTGGGAAGTCCAACTATAAAGATAACTGGCATTTTTTTTAACTTCCTTTTAGCTTCTAGTTTCATTCCATTTAATAAATGAAATCTGCTGTGTTGCAAAATAATTCTAAAGCAAACTTAAACTAATAAGAAAATGAGATTTAGACTGCAGAGTGAAATACTGACCTCTCTGTACAGCTAGGGCTTCTGTATATGCAGTATCACAAATTTCACATATTTCAGTTTTCTACAGTACAACACAGATAATATCACATTATACTTAAATAAAATGTGATGGGCATATGATATTAACCTGTCAGACATGGTCTTTGCTTTAAAAGTGTACCATCTAATTATAAATGACAGTAAAACAGTTGTAATTAATAGCATCACCAGTGGTAGACACAAGTAAAACAGAATTTTTATTTCTTCATTAGGAAACATGGAGTTTGCTCATTTCCTTCTTTGTGGTCTAGCAACCCAAAACAGATTAGTATATTCATATTATCCTGTACAGACTGTAAGGCACAGCATGTCAGCAATAGAAGACTACTTTGCTGTTTTAATTAAGTTTAGTAAAAAAAGAGTATAAATGAATACCTATCTGAAGTTTACATTTAAAAAATTCGTATCTTGTTCCAAGCCTTGTGAATCTCATGTATTGTTCCCTACCTATTATAGCACGCTTAAATATCAGACACTAGACATCAAAATGGGTTTGGAACAGGTCTTCTACAATGATTGAAGTTTGTTCTTGTTCAGCTTCAAAGTTCAGATAGAGGAGAGTCTGTCCCACTTTTGGTTCCATTCTCTGAGACCCCAGGAAGGTACGTGCTGCCTCCTCCAGATCAAACACACAAAAAATTCCATTTGAAAGAAGTTTAAAACATACTTTCAAGTGGTCTTCCTGTGCCGTAAATCTGTCATGACAAAGTGCAAGTCAATTGTTCCCACCTACCATACAAACCAACAAAACAGTCTTGCAATGACGACAGGCCTGAAGGTAGAGTCTGTAAAGGATGGTGCAAAACACATAGAAAGATGGCTTTACTTAAAAAGAAAGAATATTTAAGCTAGATAAAATGACAACAGATTCAAGCTGCTGCTTCTGGCACCCCTGTCAATCCGGCCAGGATACATCAGAGTCAGCATCGGATTCAAGTCTGCTCATCAGTCTTCCCCTCTTTTACAGCCTCATTATTAATGGCTGTATCTACATGAAGATGGATAGCTACAAAAGCTTAAGGGTTATCTCTGTCCTGAATTGTTTGGTGACTTCAGAGGGAGCTGAGAGTTATTCAGCCCTTGGCATTATCACAAGACAGAATTACCATATGTGTTTGATACTTCCCTTAACTAACAAGGTTGTGGAGACAGCCAAGATATATGCAGCGTGTCGTAAATCAACTCCAGAAAAGAAAAATCTATACGTCAGCATACACAATTTTCAGAAGTTTAAAATTGTAACAATCTCAAACTTACTTTCTACAAACATTTGGCTTTTGTTAATCATGAAGGAAGATTTAATTCAAAATTGGCCATATTGGCTCACGTTAATCAGAACTAATTTCTGAACAGACAGCTATGCTTATATGAAAATATTCGAACCAGTAAAATACTTTCCTGAAACGTTTGCACAGCTACAGTACAAAATATTTACTATGTAATACTTCCTTTCTTATTATAAACCAAGATAAAAATCCTCCTACAACAAAAGCATGTTACAATTACATTCCTAGCCTTAAATCTGCTCTACCAAGATATCAAAAATAAAAAAGTAAGTAGCAAACACTCAGAAAGTGTTTTTCACAATGCTATTTACTGAGTACAGAAAACACACTAAACTTCACTAATAGGCAGCACATAAGCACATCCTATGGGTCAGTAAAACAAATATGGAACTAACCGATCCTTCTGCAACACCCAAAGAAAACCCAACTGAACCCAGCATGGGAACAATGTGCATGTAATGACAACTATGATATTTCTGTAAAACTGTAAATTTAACCTCATGCATGAATCTCCCCTGGATGCACAGATGCCTATGTAGCTTTCACTGCAATCAGTGATTGAAATCAGAAATAAAAGTGAACTTGAACTGAACTTGGTGTCTGGTATGTCTTCATTTCTCTCCCCTTAAGCAAGTCAGATGATTTGAAGTATCTGTTACACAGGAACTTTCTTTTAAGCATCACCACACCACTGTGTTCTTTACACACCTCCGAGGACAAAATCCCAGACCACCTGGGGTTAATTTGCCGCACAAAAACTCTCAGTTTTAATTCTGTTACTTAAAGTATCACAAATGTAGTATGGAAAAACAATCCTAACAAACCGCGAATTTTAAAACATACAAAAAATTCCTACCTGGTAACCATAAAAGAAACAACATAGCCCAAATCTGCAAATGCATTCAGCAGCCTATTTCCCACTCAGTGTGCCTATGCTGCAAGAGAGAGATCCAAGGTCACTCTGTGGGGCTGTGTCAAAAAGCCACCAAGAATGAAGCCAAGGGCGGGTTCAGTCCGGCTCCGCAGGGATCCCAAGGGCCCACTGACACGACCAGATCAGACTCTGCAGCGATTTGCACACTGTGGAGTACACCTAAACCCTGCAGACAGCACCGGGGGGTGGATGGGGGAGCAGTGCCACCACCGTGCCGTTTTGGAGGGGGATGGACTCTGCTGCGGTTTTGAAGGGGCTTTCAGTTCCTATCATCGTAGGTATCAACCAATGTTTCCTTAGTTTTCTAAGCCTGGAGTTAATGCTGGCAGGACAATGCCACAGATTTAGGGCAACTTGATATCATGGGGTGTATTTTGTCGATAGGAAATTTCCTACTTTCCCCTAAGGAAAGAGGAGCTGCGCAGAGCACAAGGCTCGAACAGCAGAGTCCGAACTTTCATCTTCAAAGCTTAGAAGCATGGGTAGATAAAACTTCACTAAGACTTGTAATCTGATGAAAGACATTTCTCAGAGTGCAGATCACTCACAGCCATCATGCCAAAATATGGGATCTTTCAAGCTCCTGGTCTTCTAAAGGGAACTGTTCTGACCCGACTCAAGTTATCAAAAGCTTTGAAGTAGACATTCATAGGTCATCTTCCACGATGAGCTCCCACAAGAAATTGAAAGGCCTTTAACATGCAAACGCAAGGTTCTCCTAGACTTTAAAGTACAGTTGTGAAACAACAACAACAACAAAAAAATCATCACAGCCTGAGAAGAGAGAATAGAAATATAAAAGAATTATTCAAAATTTGTCTCTTGGCATGAGTCTGTGCAGCAGGTCATTACTTTCAGCTTCGGCTTCAGTCATTCAGTGATCTTCTGAGAAGCAGCAGATCTGGCTCAGACTCCCACTTGCCGCGAGGAGAGGGCACCTCCCCTCTGAGACTGATTGTTCGTGGCTGGCTCCTCACCGACACGGATGTGAATCGCAGGCTCACGGATCCTTCCTGTGGCCGCTGCACATCCTCCTGTCGACTGCCTGCGAACGCTTTCCTCCCTGGAGCTGGCGCAGCAGCTTCCCAAGAGAAGAAGGAATTTCTGTCTTCCTCTGGGGGTAAACCTGAGCCCTTTACAGCACAGAATACAAGCTGAGAACCAAACTAAGCAAACAAAATTTGTCACAGGTGGGAAAAAGGCAGTGGATTGTTTCATACACTTCCAAGTTGGTATTCTGGTAGTTTTAAATTTTGAGACAAATTTGACTTCTCATTCAAAAACACTTTCTTTTGAAACTTTACAATGAAGTTTACTTCCAAAGAGGTGTTGGCCCTAACAACTAAACATTACAAATACACGAATATTTTGCAAAATGTGACCTTGAAAAAATATAAAATATTTTCTAACATAACTAAAAAATTACTGATTCTCTGACTTTTCACCAAGATGACATGTCACGGAAATGAGACCATGCTTCAAAAAGAGCATATAAACCTGGGTTAAGTTGCTATTGCATTTATCTGTGACTGTGCCTAAGCTTAGCAGAACTTTAACTTTCATACCAAGACTGTGCTGGACATATAAAGTTGTGAAAACATTAAAACTTTCACACCATTTGTGTAACACTTTCAGAAAAAGGAACAGATGCACCACATTGCTCTTCTTTCATGAACAGTTCAACACAAAAGTCATATATTAACCTGCCACATTTCACTCTTCCATCAGCGATCACTGCAACTCTTGTGACTGCAGCACATGCAAACCATAAATCACAGATTTCCTTGTATTTTTTGCGGTCTGCACACAAGCTTTGTGCTACAGGACTGAGGTAAAAACCTGCAGTCACAGGCAACCACAAGTAAATCTGACTGTAATTTCCATTTTTACTGAAGGAACACTGAAAAGCCACTGGGTTAGACATCACAGCTAGAGATAAGATCCCTGCTTGGAAGATGCTAAAATTTAAACTTACAAAGAATAGGGAGGAGAATGTATGGACAGAGAGGTAAAGATCTAAACTCCCAATCTCCCCAGCTCACACAGCAGCTCAGCGTCATTATTTTAATTTTTGTGCTCAACTTCAGATCCTCCAGACAGACTCAACAGGCAGCGAGTGACCTACAGTTCTCAATCCCTTCACAAATGTTCACCCTCTGTTGCCACAGAGGACTACACAATATAAGATGATCTTTAGCAATAGACTGTGAAGCCAGGAGCTATTTGGAGTTTCTGTTACTTCTAAAATAAGCCAGCACGGATCACAATCAAGCCAAAAAAAGCACACACTGTTCCCACTCTCCATACGTACTGGGATCGTTGCTCCCTGATGCTCATGCGTTCCCCATCACCACTCTGTAGCTCCCATACCCTCTGAGAGTTGCTGTCTGCGGGCTACTGCTGGGCTGACCACTGCAAAACACGGCTCCAGCGTCAGCGGGAACAGGCTGCCAACCCGTTCTTCTCTTCCCACGCAGCCCTTGCCTTCGGAGCAGCAAATCGCTTATTGCCCCACGTGTAAATGGAAGCGGGTAAGGTGCGAACAGCCAAGGAGACTGAAGAGATGGAAGCCTGAGGAATGCTGCCTTTCCCCTTGCCTCGCCCGCAGCCACTGGCTCTCGTCTGCTGGCGGCCAGGGGCTGCCCGAGCTGCTTAGGGGGGTTCTGGAGCCCTGCTGGGATGATTCCTTCCCTTGCAGGAGTCTCTTTTGCTATTCCTCTCAGATGCCATGATGGGTTTAAACTGCTGGCACGATTCTTGCTGTTGTTAAAAGGGTATTGTAAACTGCACCAATGGAAAAGCTGGAGAAAAAAAAAAAAAGTGGCTGCAAGAGGGGAGAAACTGTTGTCGACACTGGAAGAATCAGCTGCTTGACTTATTCCATTTGTATTTACAAAGCAAACTATGATCTAGCTGACCAAGTTCTCTATGGAAATCTGTCTCTCCTGTTTGTGGCAGTTTGCTACTGGTGGAATGGGCTTGTAAAATTGGCTGAGAAGTTGAAATTACTCAGCACTTTCATTTTCCCAGTTTTTCTTGTGGCTGCGTGCATGCCTTTTTTTAAACTAGTACTATCCTAACAGAAATAAGGAGCTTTGATATAATTCTGTGTGAGCAGTGGAAAAACACATAAAGAATAGGAAGTGATCTTTACAGAAAACTGAAAGTGTTACCTGATCAGATTTCAGTTCGTTTGGTACAAATTATCTTTTTTATGACAGTGACAGGAAGTTAAAAACTGCTGTTGGCATTTCCATAGTCAACTTGCCTCCCTAAACACACAGAAATAGCCACACTACGCTTCTAAAACAGATACAAACCCAAATGCTCAGTCTGAAGTAAACAATTTTTAAAGACATTACTTTTTGTGTGCCAGCTACCCAATGTGGTAAACAGAAAAGAAGACATATCTTTGTAGTTAAATGACTCATCTACCTACCATCCTGGCCAAATTTCTCAAAAGCCGATGGCAAAAGTTAGGAGTCCTTGGCCACTGGGTAAGGTAAGGGCTAGTCAACACTTTTAACTATCAGATGAATGTATTGACCAGGAAGTAGAGTTTGCAGTTTCACTTTGAAAACCTGGTCCTGAATGCACATCACCAAAAGGCTGACTGTAGCCCATGGCATGAAGTATGCGGAGTGCCATCCTGAACCATCGGGGACGAGTAAGAGCTGCCCTCAGCTGGAGCTCCACCAACATCTCAACTCATCACTCCTGAGACCCTCTATGACTCCAATCAGCACTCCAAATACATAAAGATATTTCTAGGAAATATATTTATGACTGGCATTTCTCTGTGTTCCTGTTACTGCAAATTCTTCCTTTGCTGACTTTCTTCCCATGAAGATGCACCTCAAGGAAAGGTAAGGAAAATGATGCAAAAACTCGCACTAAAGGATGCTGGGGAAAGTTGACATACATGAACAGCCATAGAAGACAGTATTTAAAGAACTGTCTTGATAGTATCTATGCAAACAAAAGACCTTATCAACAAGCTTCCTTATTAGTCTTCCTGCCTCCCTTATCAACAAACAAACATTAACAGGATCAACCACTATTGCAATACGTAAACAAATTTCAGTAGGTTACATCAGTACCCTGATGTCTGCACCAAGGTATAACCTTGCAGAAAATAATTGTGAACAGTAAAGTTCATCCTCATTTACCTTAGAGGACATGTTCGTTCCACACAGATCCACTGGTTCTGTTTATTTATGTCCAGAAAAGGTAAAGAAATGAACTTGCTACCCTTGCAAATTCTTTTTTAACGGAAAACTAATAATGCGGTATTCAAAACCTGAATAAACATTCAGAAATTAAGGCAAAAAGTTGTAAAAACCCTCAAGTATGATAAGAATAAAAACATAATCGTCAGCTGAACTAAGACTTCATCAACTATGCATTTTACTTTGCATTATACTGTTAGGGATTATACTTCAGGTACTTCATACAGACTTTTTCTAAGACAGTCATATTGTTGACTTTTTTTTAAGAAAAAAGAAAGCCAAATTCGATTGAAAATGGAAGTCAGTCATGACCAGAAAAGTCCTTATTTCAGAGGATGTTTGATATAGAGGGGAAAAAAAGTGTTCTGGTGATTCTCTTCACCTTTCAAATAGTTCCAGGAGTTACTACACATTTGACAAAATGTGCCATAAAATCTTAAAAAATTTTGTCCTTTGATGAGATCCACTCTCAGTGGACAGCAATGAAATGCTACATGTTTTCCTCAGACCTAAAGTTTGGCAAGAAACATTTGGTATAATATAATACAAATACTTCTACTATATTTCAGAAAAATGTTTAAATATTCTTAAATTTCTGAATACAGAAATTCTGGAAAATCCTATTAGATTCAAACTTTTGTTCAAGACCTGTAAGAACTAAAGCACAAATGCTGTACCACAGATATTATCACTGACATTTTCAAACATTCATGCAAAGAACAATTTGACATGCAGGCCTTTCTACACATAGAATATTAAAATCTTGTATTTGCTGTATTTAGAGTTGCCTTTAATAACATGCTAAGATTTTGATCTAGGCTCATTCTGCTCACACAGCAAGCTAATTTCATAGCATGCCTGGCTGGAAATATACCACAAATGTATGAGCTTATTAACCTAATGGTAACTTTTCCACAAATGCTTAGGAGAAATTAACCTTGAAGCGGAGGACTAGGCCTCTGCCGACTCTGACATGTTTGTAGTCCAAAGCAGCAACTCTGTGCCCGAGACATAAGAGGAGGCAAAAAACAAAGCAGGAAGAGGGATTTAATGAGACGCACACTTCCTTGAGGAGTGCAGCACCAGGAGCTCATTAAGTGGGGATTTGGAACACGGAATACATATGGGATTCCATCAGAAAGAAATTTTAGATGCTAAATTAGTCAGCTAGGCACGTCGATATTACAGTGGTTTGAAGTGTTGTTTCTTTTTCTGTATGATCTTGTGCTTAAATAAACAGTACTTTTCCATTTCAGTAAGCTCTTTTGTGGCATTGTCAACCACTGTTCACGTGCTTCCAAAGGGAAAAGCCATGGGATCACACCTCACTGGAGTCAGCATAGCTACCACACTATTCTAAGTTTCCAGACATGTCTAAGAGAAGGAAAATGACATTAATCTAACTGAAAGGACTAAGTGATTTAAGGCTTGTTACCTAAAAAATTGTGCTCATGGTGTTTATAGAGAGGACAGGATACAACACTGCCCCATTAGTATCTCAGCTCTCTCACCTGAATGTAAAGAGGACATAGAATTACTTTGCATCCAGTTTGAATGCTGCAGATAGGTATCAAGGTGTAATGCATGTAGACCTGTTTCAAAGACTGCATTTTGTAGAAAGTAAGGAGGAAAGACTACAACAGTAAAATCTAGTAGCCTATGCGCTGCTTGGGATTAGAAGTAATCTTCTCCATTACCAGAAACAAAAATTGCACTGGCATTCTCCACGATACCTGTATAAACAAGTTATCATTACCTTATACAACTTCTCAGTGTTAGCTAGTGTTAATTCTCCAATAAGAATATGAAGAAATAGTTTGAAACAATGTAGGAGGGAAAATAAAACAGATTTTGGTATCTATCTCTGCTATTATTTCACGAATTCAAAGCTGATGGCCATAACAGTATCCAGGAGCAGATCTGGCCAATCAAATGCTGTACGTGTTTTATCAGAGGACAACCTTGACACAAATATGAACTTCACTGAGAGCACATTTATAGGTACAATACATTAAAACAATGAATTTTAATACATATTCAGTAAATCTGTGTCAACAGACTTTTTAAAAAAGAGTTTCCTTGGCTAGGTCCCACAGACAAGAACAGTATTTGCAAATATAATTTTCTGTGTTAGCAAATCAAAACCCATTTTAATTATAACCACTTAATTATCCAACAAGGTACCTTGGTAAGACAATTCCAAATAAACAAAGTGTCTTTAATCTGTCAGTAGCTAGAACTTACCCACAAAGCCAATACTTAGTGATGTCCTTTTGACGGTCATCACACACTTTTTTGCACTGTGTAGCTATCTAGTACTGTGAGCAACCGTTCAGGTATGAATCTGCCCATTTTCAAATTTAAAAAGAAAATGCATCCCCATCTTTTTATTTTTGCTAATAGCCATATAGTTATTATTTTAATAATTTAGGAAAAACAGAGATAAAGCTGTAAGTTCTAAAATTTCACATCCATTTTAACACAAAATTAGGAAGAAATGTAATTCATTCTCAAAAATCACCAAAACCTATTCCTGTGAAACAGCAGTGAGAGACCGAGGCTTCTGTTTAAGTTGTCTGAAACAGTGTAGGTTGATAAAGACTCCAAATGAACAGGTATCTCGAACATCACACACTGTAATGATGTGTTAACCTTGGTGGCAGGCAGAATAAAAGGGTCAATGGTTCAGCTGGCATCCCTGGGGGTGATCCTTCCACGTGAATTTGAGACTCATTGACAGGGCAGCACAGTAAAACTGACACTGAGGTTTAAGAAGCATATATGTTACAAAGATGAAGAACTGCCTTTTTCTTGAACTTTATATTCACAGCAGTAGAAGAAATGGCCCCTGTTAAGATGGCCATCTTAACAGGGGCCATTTCTTCTACTGCTGTGAATATAAAGTTCAAGAAAAAGGCAGTTCTTCATCTT
>Ga0181612_131413_pt1 | contig 20147 bp, 22 predicted proteins | sample HoacroProtozoa21_FD_119630 | JGI IMG/M metagenome (GOLD analysis project Ga0181612, IMG submission 119630) | Hoatzin crop microbial communities from Cojedes, Venezuel. Combined Assembly of Gp0051906, Gp0051904, Gp0051908 | reverse complement strand
CTCTGTGCAAACGAAGCGCCGTGAAGCCCATTCTGCTGTTCAACGAGGCCGACGCCATCTTCGCCAAGCGCAAGGACACCAGCAGCAGCAACGTGGCGCAAACCGAAAACGCCATTCAGAACATCATTTTGGAAGAAATGGAAAACTTGGACGGCATACTGATTGCCACGACCAACCTTGCCGACAACCTCGATGCCGCTTTCGAGCGCCGTTTCCTCTTCAAAATTCGCTTCGAGCGTCCCAACACGGCAGCGAAGCAGCAGATTTGGCTCGACAAAATGCCCGCACTCAGCGCGAACGAGGCACGCCAATTGGCTGAGGCCTACAACTTTAGCGGTGGCGAAATCGACAACATTGTGCGCAAGGCGACCATGAGCGAATTGCTCGACGGCGCTTGCCCCGACTTCGCCGCCATTCAGCAGTTCTGCAAGGAGGAACGTTTGCAGACCGGCGGCTCGCGTCGAATTGGCTTCTGACGCCGCCGCGCCCCACGCCCGAAAGGCCAAGAAAAACGGAGTTGCAAGCAAATGCAACTCCGTTTTTGCAAGTACACCCTCAGGGGCTCGAACCCTGGACCCACTGATTAAGAGTCAGTTGCTCTACCAACTGAGCTAAGGGTGCATGATTTGTTTCTCAAATCGGGTGCAAAAGTAGGATGTTTAGGGGAAAGTACCAAACTTTTGGCCCGTTTTTTTTGAAGAAATTATTTACGCGCGCAAGAGGGATTGGAAAACGAAGCAGTCGCTGAAGATTTTTTTCGGATTCACTTGCTCAAGCGGCGAACGGAAGAGGCCGTAAACAGCGCTGCCACTGCCGGACATCGCAGCATAGTCGGCGCCCATGTAGTAGAGCGTCTGTTTGATGGCGGCAATGCGCGGGAATTGCGGGAACACGCTCTCTTCGAAGTCGTTCACCACGATGCCGCGCCATTCCTTGGGCGGACGGGCGAGTACCTCGCGCAGGTCGGCTGCAGGGCGCTTGGGCGTCACGCTGGCGTAGGCTGCCGCGGTGGAGACAAAGTCGGCCGGCTTCACGAGCAGCAGGGTGTAGCCCTTGAGCGAGAGGGAGATGGGCGTGAGAATATCGCCAATGCCGGTGGCAAAGCAGGGACGGGCTTTTACGAAGAAGGGGCAGTCGGCGCCGAACTTTGCCAGCCGTTTTTCCATGTCGCTTTCGGAGAGGGGCAGGGAGAACATTTGCGCGAGCAGCTTCATCATCTCGGCTGCGTCGCTGCTGCCGCCACCGAGGCCGGCACCGGAGGGAATGCGCTTGAAGAGATAGATGTCGAGCGGCGGAAGGGAAAATTCTTGCTTCAGACTTTCGTAAACGCGCACGACGAGGTTTTGCGCGGGTGTACCTTCGATTTTTTGGCCCACCACTTGCAGCAGGTAGGGCTCGGCAGAGTGTTCGAGCGGCTTCACTTCGAGATTGTCGTTCAAGGGGATGGGGTAGAAGACGGTCTCGATGTTGTGGTATCCGTCGGCGCGCCGTTCTACGACGTTCAGGCCGATGTTGATTTTCGCAATGGGTTGGGCGAGCATGGTAAGTAGATTTAAGCGTTTTTCTTATTCGAGCGCGAGGCTCATGATGTAGTCGTTCATATAGTATCCGTCGCCGATGTCGAAGTCGCCGCTGTCGGCAATGCGCATGCCGAGGCGTTCGTAGAAGCCAAGCGCGCGGTTGTGGCGATTCACGTTGAGGCGCACTTCGCGAGCGTCGGGGTCGAGGCGGCGAATCTCGCTCACGGCAGCTTCGAAGAGCGTGCGCCCAAGCCCGCTGCCCTGCTGCGAGGGGAGCACGTAGAGTTTCTGAATGTGCCAAACGCCGTCGGCCTCGCGATTGAAGGAGACGTAGCCGCAAGGCTCCGCGTCAGCCGCGAGCAGGAAGTGGTGGCCGTCGCGCATCTGCTGCTCAATGTTGGGCAGGCTGTACATCCAATCCATCATGTAGTCGATTTGCTCGGGCGTCAGGATTTCGACGTAAGTGAGCGGAAAAGTTTGCTCGGCAATGGCGCGGATGGTGGCGCAATCGGCGGTTGTGGCGGGCGTGATTTTCATTTTTGGGAATAGTCTCTTTCGCCGAAAATGGCGGTGCCTATGCGCACAAGCGTGGCGCCTTCTTCGATGGCGAGCGGGTAGTCGTGGCTCATGCCCCACGAACGTTGGCAGAATGCGGGGCTGTCGGCGAAGTAGTCGGCCTTGAGTTCGTCGAAAAGCGTGCGGGCGGTGTGGAAATCGCTGCGAATGCGGTCGGTGTCGTCGGTATTCGTGGCCATGCACATCAGGCCGGCAATCTCGATGCCCTCCATGTTTTTCCATTCGCCCTCGCGGAGCAGGGCGCGGCAGGCTTCTGGCGTGAAGCCGAACTTGCTTTCTTCGGCGGCCACGTGGAGTTCCAAGAGACAGGGGATACGGCGGCCGACGCGGCGGGCTTGTTTGTCGATTTCGCGGAGTAGGGCGGGCGAATCGACCGAATGAATGAGCGAAATGAACGGCGCAATATACTTCACCTTGTTGGTCTGCAGGTGGCCGATGAAATGCCATTCGATTTCCTTGGGAAGCGCGTCGTATTTTTGGCGGAGTTCCTGCACGTGGCTCTCTCCAAAAATGCGTTGCCCCGCCTCAAACGCGTTGGCGACGGCTTGGGCGGGGTGGAATTTGGAGACGGCCACGAGTTCGACGCCGGCAGGCAGTTCCTGTCGCACGTGCTCAAGCCGTTCTTGCAAGGTGTTCATTGCTCTACGCGCTTTAGTCCTTCGGGCACGGGCTCTTGATAATGGAACACGTCGAGGATGGGCGTTTCGGCCACGGAGGCAATGGTGTAGTCGAGCATAGAACTCTTCATGCCGTCGTCGAGTCGCTTGATGCTGTCGCGCAGGTCGCTGGCTTGCACGAGCACTTGCTGCGTCATGCGCTTTTCTTTGCCGCTTTTCTCGTCGAGCGTGATGAACACGAGTTTGGCTTTGAAGAAGCGGTCGGCCGAAGGCTCGCTGGTTTCAAACATTTCGGCGAAGCGGGCCTTTTTGATGTCGCTCACTTCGTAGATGCCCGTCATATAGGGCGATATTTCTTCGATGATGCGTCGTTCGGCTTCGGTGAAGCTCATGGCATCCACGAGATAGGGGGCCGAAACTTTCTTCACGCTGCCGTCGTCGAGCGTCTTTTCGTATTTAATGGTGCATTGAAACCAATCCATTATTTTAATTGATAATTGATAATGAATAATTGATAATTAAGAATTACTTTTGCATCCCCTTTCGTCGCAGCGCCTTTGCTGCCGCGCTTCAAAGTCGGAGTTCGCTGAGCGAGAAGCCGGGCATGAGGCGGCTCTTGTCGGTGGCGCGAGTGATGCCGCTGAAGCGTCCGGAGTCGGAGTACTGCCACATGATGTAGCTGCGGCCGTCGGCCAGTTCGGGGCGCTGGCTGTAGTTGGCAATCATCCAGTGATATTGCTTGAACGAGCCCACGAAGTGCTTGTTGTAGAAATTCTGATAGGTGTAGAGGATGGGGCGTTTGCCGTAGGCCTTGGTCACGGCGTTCAAGAAGTCCATCAAATCGCCAATAAAGCGTTCTTCGTTGCCGCCGGCCACTTCGATGTCAATCATGGGCACGAGGTCTTGCTCTTCCTTCTTGATATATTTGCGCATGTTGGCCAGTTGAGAGCGCCAGTTCACGTTGGGGCGATAGAAGTGGTAGGCTCCCACGCTGATGCCGGCACGGTGGGCGCCGCGGATGTTTTGCGCGTAGTAGTCGTCGATGAAGTCGGAGCCTTCGGTGGCTTTAATGTAGACGTAGGAGATTTTGTGATTGGCTGCGAGGCGTTGCCAATCGATAGTGTATTGATAGTGCGAAACGTCGATGCCTTCCAAGTATTTGCCGTTGATGTGTCCGCGCGCCGACGAACTGCCTTCGCCCGAGGGGTCTTCGAGCGGGTCGAGCAATTTCACGTTGTGGGCCTTTTCGGCCATGCGGTCGGGCTCCACAATCACGGCGTTGCCGGCCGTTCCGTTGTTGCTGCGGTTGCCACGTTTGTCGCGCGCCGCGGCAGGCACGGCGAGCACGAGACACAGCAGGAGCGTGAGAAGGGTGGGGCAGGATATTTTCATAAGCAAAGTGTTCGGCGCGTTCCGCCCTTGTTTCAGGGGGAACGCTCCGATATTGGCTGCAAAGATAGGAAAAATCTATCTTTTCTTTCGTCTTTTGGCTTGTAAAAAAGCCTAAAATGTTTTATTTTTGCACTTCCGAAGCCGATTCGGCCGTTTCTTCGGCCGTCGCAGCGGGCTTTTCGTCGGTTTCGGGCGCGGCTTTGGGCGCGTAATCCGACGCATCGGTGGTCACGGCCGTGGTTTCCATCGCAGCGGCGGCCTCATCAACCGAAATGTCGGTGGCTTCGTCGCCGCGTTCCATATTTTGGAAATCCTTTTTGCGCAGTTTGAACGAATTGGTCAGATATTTGTCTCTCACCACTTGGTTGGCGGCCAATTCTTCGGGCGTGCCGTGGAAGAGAATGCGGCCTTCGAACAGCAGGTAGGCGCGGTCGGTGATGCAGAGCGTCTCTTCCACATTGTGGTCGGTGATGAGCACGCCGATGTTCTTGTTCTTCAGCTTCCACACGATGTATTGGATGTCTTCCACCGCGATGGGGTCTACACCGGCGAAGGGCTCGTCGAGCATGATGAACTTGGGGTCGATGGCCAAGCAGCGCGCTATTTCGGTGCGTCGGCGCTCACCGCCGGAAAGCTGATTGCCTTTGTTTTTGCGCACCTTTTGCAGGCGGAATTCGGCGATGAGGCTTTCCATCTTGTCCTTGCGCTCGGCGAGCGATTTGCCCGTCATTTCGAGCACGCTCATGATGTTGTCTTCCACGCTCATCGTGCGAAAAACGCTGGCCTCCTGAGCCAAATAGCCGATGCCGCGGCGGGCGCGTTTGTAGACGGGGAAGGTCGTGATGTCTTCGTCGTTCAAGAAGATTTTGCCGCCGTTGGCCACCACGAGGCCCGTAGTCATGTAGAACGAGGTCGTTTTGCCGGCGCCGTTGGGGCCCAACAAGCCCACGATTTCGCCTTGGTGAACGTTGAACGATACGTTGTTCACCACGGTGCGCTTGCCATAGCGTTTCACGAGCCCCTCGGCCCGCAAGACCATGTCGGTGCGTTCTGCTGCGTCCATTTATACTTCGGCGTTGGCGTAGAGGTAGCGCTTGATGCTGCGTTTCGGCGTTTTTTCGAACTCTTCTTCGTAGATGCGGATGCCGCTCAATTGCTCGTAGTTGTTCACCATCAGGTTCAAGTCCTTGCGGTTTTGTTCCATCTGGGCCACCAGCATTTCGTTGTTCAGTCCGTCGCGACGCGCTTCGTCGTAGTCGGGGTGAACGAGTCCGTAGAGGCGGTCGCCCTTCTGAATCACGACGCTTTCAAACACGTAGGGAAGCGTGTTGAGTTTGTCTTCGATTTCTTCCGGATAAATATTTTGGCCGTTCGAACCTAAAAGCATATTTTTGCTGCGTCCACGGATGAAGAGGTTTCCTTCGGCATCGACCACACCAAGGTCGCCCGTGTGATACCAGCCCTCTTCGTCGAGTGCGGCGGCGGTGGCTTCGGGATTCTTGTAGTAGCCCAACATCACGTTGGCGCCGCGAACGAGGATTTCGCCCACTTCGTTTTCGGGGTCGGGACTATCGATTTTGAGTTCCATGTTGGGCACGATTTTGCCGCAGGAGCCCAATTTCAGGTCTTGCCAAGCAGCGTAGGTGATGATGGGCGCGCACTCGGTGGCACCATAGCCCACGGTGTAGTTGAAGCCGATGCGGTGGAGCAATTCTTCGATTTCGCTGTTGAAGGCGGCGCCGCCGATAATGATTTCGTAGAAGTTGCCGCCAAAGGCCGACACCAATTGTTCGCGAATGCGTTCGCAAATCGTGTCGCTGATGACGGGCAGGCGAAGCAGCACCTTCATACGCGGCGTCTGCAGTTTCGGCAGCACGGCCTTTTTGATGATTTTTTCAATAATCAAGGGCACGCTGATAATCAGGTTGGGCTTGATTTCGCCAAAGGCTTTGAAAATAATCTGCGGACTCGGCGTGCGCGTCAAGAAGAAGATGTGGGCGCCGCGCATGAACTCGTAGAGGAATTCGAAACTCATGCCGTAGGTGTGGGCCAGCGGCAAAATGCTGATCACGCGGGCGCCTTGCTTGATGCAATGGCTCATCACTTGGTCGGCGAAGTACATGTTCGACCACAGTGCGCGGTAGGGGATGAGCACGCCCTTCGAATTGCTCGTCGTGCCGCTGGTGTAGTTCAACACGGCCAGCTCGTTCGGGTCGGTGGCGGGGCGATAGTTCACGTGTTCGGGGCGGAAGTATTTGGGATATTTCTCGCCAAATTTCTTGTTGAGCGTTTCGCGCGCCTCGGTGAGCTTTTCGCTGCGGCTCACGAGCAGGCTGTAGTCGGTGAGCAGGATGATGCCTTCGAGTTTGGGCATTTCGTCGGCCGTCAGCGTGGGCCACACCATGTCGCCCACGAGCAGCAGACGGGCGTCGCTGTGGTTCACGATGTCGTGCACCTGCGGAGCCTTGAACTCGTGGAGAATGGGAACGGCCACGGCGCCGTAGCTCAAAACGGCCAAGAAACTGGCAGCCCAAGCTGCGCTGTTGCGTCCGCAAAGGGCCACTTTGTCGCCTTGTTGCAGGCCGGCCTCTTCAAAAAGAATGTGGAGTTTTTCAATCTTGCGCGCTACGTCGTGATATTGTAGCGTGATGCCTTGATAGTCGGTCAGTGCGTCTAAATTCCAGTTCTGTTTAATACTTTCGGCGAACCGACCGACAAAATCTTCGTATGTAGCCATAGTTTGGTATAGTTTTTGCACACTTGTGCCTTTAGACGTGCAAAAATACGGCCTTCTGACCGAAGCACCAAAGAAAAATGCGCACATTTTCTGCTTCGGAGTGCAAAAGCCTACAAAAATAACACTTTTTCTGACTATTTTGCCACGAAACCGTCGGCCAATAATTTTTCGCGAATGCGCACCAAGTGGTTCAGCTGGCCCGCAAAACCCCGATGTTCGGCGTGGCGGTCCACAAGGTCGAAATAAAGCCTCACCGTGTGCGGCAGGTCGGGAATGTTGAAGCCTTCGTCCAGACTCAGCGAGGCCGGCAGCGCGTCGATGTTGCGTTTAAACCAATCCACCACCTCTGCCCAGTCGCTCGCCGTCTTTTTTAGGCTACGCCCTGCCGCGGCTGGCGCCAGCTTTGTGACCTGTGACCCGTGACCTGTGACCTGTTTTTTTGCCATAATCTTTTTGTTTGTCGTTTTATGCCGCAAAAATACGAAAAATTCGCCAAAAAACCACATTTCCTTTGCTGCTTCGCTCACATTTTCTTAATTTAGCGCCCAATAAAAGCATTTTCTTCTCCTCTATGAGCAAGCCAACCGGCGTTTTGGGCGCACTCCTGCGCTTTTGGACCAACAAATATCTCTGGACGATTGTGGCATTCATCGCAATCGTCGGCTTCATCGACACCAACAGCATCGTGCGGCGTTGGGAACTCCACAGCCACAACGAAGCCCTGCGCGCCGAAATCCGAAACTACGAGGGCATCTACAATTCCAATATGAAGCGCCTGCAGTCGCTGCGCACCGACCAGCGCGCCATTGAGCAGGTGGCACGCGTGCGCTTCCACTATCAGCGCGCCAACGAAGACATCTACGACGTAATCGAGGGAGAATGAAACAGCTCACACCCATTGAAAATATCCTGCAGCTCGTCGGCGGCCTCATGCTCCTTGCCGGCGCCGCGCTGCCCCTTTTCATGAGCGACGAAACGCTCGCCTTTTGGATTTACGCCGTAGGCTGCGTGCTCTTCGTCGCCATTCAAATTCTGCAGAAATACGAAGGCGCGAGCTTCGTCGTTCGCCGCTTGCGCCGCCAGCAACTCATCGGTGCAGCCTGCCTTGTCGCAGCCGGCGCGCTGCTGGGCATGCACTGCTTCGAAGTCGGAAACGTGGGCCCGGGCGCTTGGAAACTCGCCCTCACCATTGGCGCCATCTTCGAGGTCTATACCGCCTTCCGAATCCCCGCCGAAATCGAAAAAGAACAGCAGTCGAAAGACTGATTCAATAGTCGAACGACACCGCCCAAAAGTCGAACGACGACGCACATCCCTTCGCGCGCGCGTGCGCGCGTTCCTTATTAGATAAACGCGCGCGCGCGAGGCCCGCCCATCGGACGCAAATTCCGCCCAATTACTCGCAAAATTCGCCCGCCCGCTCGTCAAATCGGCCTGCCCGCTCGAAAAACCGGGAAAAAGGCCAAAAAATGCCCGATGGGGCGTTCTGATTTTCAGAAGGTTAGAGGGCGTCTTAAATTTGTGACTATAATTTAAAAATTTGTGGCTATAATTTATAAATTATAGGCTATAATTTTAGAATTATAGTCACAAATTTATTTTTTGCACCGCATCTTCCGAAAATTAGAAGGCGGCATTCTGATTTTTCGACTCCACATCCTGATTTTTTGAGCCGAAGTTTGAAAAAATGAAGGCTGAATTTGAAAAAACGCAGCCACCTCCCGCCGCTTTCGACGCCTGAAACGCGCGTCGGAATGTCAGCAGGAGGTGGCAATCGGGTGGGGCGGGCAGGAAAAAGTGTTAAAACGGCCGCGTGAAGATATAAAAAATGTTTCGTTTAACATTATTCAAGCCTTCGGAGTGAACTTTTTCGACGCGCGAGCCGTATTTTTGCGGACGTGAAATTCAGAAGTTTGCATAGAATCGCCAGCGGCTTCGCTGCCGCGCTGCTCCTCGCGCTGCCGATGGGGCTCGCGTCGTGTGCCGACGAATGTTCGATGGCCGGCAAGAGCACCGTGTCGTATCTCGACGGACGCGTGCTGAGTCTGCGCGCCATGGACGGCGACAACGTCGATGTGGACACCTGTCGCGTGGTACACGGCAACTTCAACTTCTATCGCGACGTAGATTCGGTGTATATTGCCACGATTGCGATGGGCGGGCAGTCGATTATGCCGGTGGTGATTGAGCAGGGCAACCTGCGCGTCACCGTGGACGGGCTCGGCCAACGCGTGAGCGGCGGAAAAATGAACGACAAGCTCTACAAGTACATCCGCGAGCAAGAGCGCATCTATCGCGATTGGCAGTCGCTGCAGGCAAAATATATGCAGCTGCTGCGCGATGGACATTCGCTCGAAGAAATCGAATCGAAACTCGGGCGCAAACTTATGAAAAATGCGCAGAAAAGCGAAGACTTGGAGACGAAATTTATTGTGGAAAACAGCGACAATGTGCTCGGACGCAGCTATTTCCGCATGATGTGCGAGGGACAACTCGTGCCCGTGCTCACCGAGCAGATGGCCAAAATTCTTGAGGCCAGCGACGAGAGCCTGCTCCAAGACGCGTGGGTGCGCGGCTACTTGCGCATCGCGGTTCACAACCCCGCCAGCGTGCCCCTCAACTTGCGCGCAAAGGATTGAGACGGCGCATTTCTGCTTATTTCTTTGGCGCTTTGCAGAAAAAAGTCTAATTTCGCGCCGCAAATATAGAAAAAATTATGAGAAAAGTATATTTGACGGGTGACCGCCCCACCGGCCACCTGCATATCGGCCACTATGTTGGCAGTCTGCGTCGGCGTGTCGAAATTCAGGAAGCCGGCGACTACGACCAGATGTTTGTGTTCATTGCCGACGCTCAAGCGCTCACCGACAACTGGGACAATCCCGCCAAGGTGCGTTCGAACGTGCTCAACGTGGCACTCGACTACCTCGGCGTGGGACTGATGCCCGAAAAGGTTTGCTTCTTCATTCAGAGCGAGATTCCCGAACTCACGGAACTCACTTTCTACTATATGAACTTGGTGAGTGTGAGCCGTTTGCAGCGCAATCCGACGGTGAAGACGGAGATTCAGATGCGCGGCTTCGAAGGCGAGAGCGTGCCCGTGGGCTTCTTCACCTATCCCATTTCGCAGGCCGCCGACATCACCGCCTTCAAGGCCACCCACGTGCCCGTGGGCGAAGACCAGAAGCCCATGCTCGAGCAAACCAACGAAATCGTGCGCCGTTTCAACCACATCTATGGCGAAACGCTCATTGAGCCGAAAATCGAGCTGCCGCAAAACGCCGCCTGCCTGCGTCTGCCCGGCACCGACGGCAAAGCCAAAATGAGCAAGAGCCTCGGCAATTGCATTTACCTGAGCGACGAGCCCGACGTGCTGAAACACAAGGTGATGAACATGTACACCGACCCGCTCCACGTACACGTGTCCGACCCCGGCCACTTGGAGGGCAACACCGTGTTCACCTACTTAGACGCATTCTGCCGCCCCGAACACTTTGGCGCCTTCTTGCCCGACTACGCCTCGCTCGACGAACTCAAAGAACACTATACGCGCGGCGGATTGGGCGATATGAAAGTGAAAAAATTCCTCAACGAAATTCTGCAAGACCTGCTCGGCCCGATTCGCGAACGCCGCCACGCTGCCGAACAAGACTTGGCCGGCGTCTATGATATGCTGAAAGCCGGCAGCGAAAAGGCCGAAGCCGTGGCCGCCCAAACCTTGAGCGAAGTGAAGCGCGCCATGCGCATCGATTACTTCTCCGACCGCAGCCTAATCGACGAATTCGGGGCAAAGGAATAAAAACTATTGCGAAAAAGCGAATTTTTTTCTTGTTTTATCAGAAAAATTACTATTTTCGCGCCGCAAAACGCAAAATATAAAATAGTATAAACGATGAAGAGAACATTTCAACCCCACAACCGCAAGCGCAACAACAAGCACGGTTTCCGTCATCGCATGGAGACGGCCAACGGCCGCCGCGTGCTGGCTTCGCGTCGTCGTCATGGCCGCAAGAAGCTCACGGTGAGCGACGAAGTTCACGGCAAGCGCTAAACAAACAACCCTTCGCCGAAGCACATTTAGGCTTCGCGCCGGAACACAAGGAATGTGTGGCCGCCAACCGGTGCGAGCCGCGCGTTCCTTTTGCTTTTTTATAGACGAATCAGCCTGCAAAATTAGCACCGAGCATGCGAATAAAAGAATTTTTTGGAAAACTTTTCGGTTTCTACCTCTGGGGGAACTGTCTGGGCATGATATTGCTCGTCGTCCTCCTCGTGCTCGGCGTGGGCTGGTATCTCGACTGGTACACCCACCACGGCGAGACGGCCAAGGTGCCCCTGCTCATCGGACAAAACTACGACACGATGAAGGGCAAACTGAAAACCATCGGCCTGAACGTCGAAGTGACCGACACCGGCTACGTGCCCACGCTGGCCGCCGACATCATCACGCAACAAGACGTTGAAAAGGGCAAAATCGTGAAAGTGGGCCGCACCATTCACGTGACCATCAACTCGCGCCACCCGAAAGCCGTGGCACTGCCCGACTTGGTGGACAACAGTTCCTATCGCGAAGCCCTCTCGCAGCTGCGCGCCCTCGGCTTCAAAGTGCGCGCACCCAAGCTCGTCTCCGGCGAGGCCGAATGGGTTTACGGCATCGAAGTGGGCGGCAAAAATCGCAATGCCGGCGACCGCGTCTCGCTGAGCGACAGCGTGACCCTGCTCATCGGCGACGGCCACGTTTATGAAGAATATACCGGCAACGACAGCATCGACTATAGCACCAATCCCAACCTCTATGACTCCGGAGAAGAAGACTGACACGGGGGAAATGTTGGAAGAAGAGGCGCAAGACTTATACGAACATTTCAGAGTGGTGGCCGACAAGGGCCAACAACTCTTGCGCGTCGATAAATTCTTGATGGCGCATCTGCCCGACACGTCGCGCAATCGCATACAGCAGGCGGCGCGTGCGGGCTTTGTGCATATCAACGGGCGCAGCGAGAAAAGCAACTATCGCGTGAAGCCCGGCGACGTGGTGACCCTGCTGCTCGACCGACCGCGCTACGAAACCACCATTGAGCCCGAGGACATTCCGCTCGACGTGGTCTATGAAGACGCCGACGTGCTCGTGGTGAACAACCCCGCCGGCCTCGTGGTCCATCCGGGCGTGGGCAACTACACCGGAACGCTCGTGAACGCCGTGGCATGGCACCTGCGCGAAAATCCCGACTTCGATGCGAACGACCCAAGCGTGGGCCTCGTTCATCGCATAGACAAAGACACCAGCGGACTGCTCGTCGTGGCCAAAACGGCGGAGGCAAAGACGCGACTCGGCGTGCAATTTTTCAACAAGACCACACGCCGCAAATACGACGCCCTTGTGTGGGGCGATTTTGCCGAACCCACCGGCACCATCGAGGGCAACATCGCCCGCGACCCGCGCGACCGCCAGCAAATGGCCGTGTTCCCGCCCGACAGCGAAGTGGGCAAATCGGCCGTCACACACTACCGCGTGCAAGAACGCTTCGGCTACGTGACGCTCGTGGAGTGCGTTTTGGAGACCGGACGCACGCATCAAATTCGCGCCCACATGCGCCACATCGGCCATCCGCTCTTCAACGATGCGCGCTACGGCGGCGACAAAATGCTGCGCGGCACACGCTCCGGCGCCTATAACGCATTCATTCGCAGCTGCTTCGAAACCTGTCCGCGCCAAGCCCTTCACGCCCGAACGCTTGGCTTCAAACACCCCACAACGGGCGAAGAAATGGATTTCACCGCGCCGCTGCCCGCCGACATGCAAGGCCTGCTCGACAAGTGGCGCGAATACATCAACGATACACTCTAAACTGACAGACACAATATGAGAACCATTGCAATCGTAGCCGGCGGCTACAGCAGCGAGCACGACGTCTCGCTTCGCAGCGCCGACGGACTGATGAGCTTCATGGACAAGGAGAAATACCACTGCATTGTGGTCGATTTGGAACGCGCAACGTGGACGGCGCTCTATGGCGACGAGCATTGCCCCATCGACAAAAACGATTTCTCCTTCACGGCGAGCGACGGCCGCCACACTTTCGATTTCGCCTATATCACTATCCACGGCACGCCCGGCGAAAACGGCCTTCTGCAGGGCTATTTCGACATGATTGGCCTGCCTTATTCCACGAGCGACGTCTTGGTGGAATCGCTCACGTTCAACAAATTCGCGTTGAACAATTTTTTGCGTGCTTTCCCCGACATTCACATCGCCAAGAGCCTCCTGCTGCGCAAGGGCGACGCTCTGCCCGCAGTCGACGAGGTCGTGGCCGAAATGGGCCTGCCTTGCTTCGTGAAGCCCAACGCCGGCGGCAGCAGTTTCGGCGTGACCAAAGTGAAAACGGCCGACGCGCTGCTCCCTGCCATCCAGCGCGCCATGAACGAGAGCGACGAAGTGATGGTGGAGCAGCTCATGGTGGGCACCGAGATTACTTGCGGCGCTTATAAGAAGGGCGAAGAAATCATCACGTTCCCCATCACCGAAGTTGTGACCACGCAAGAATTTTTCGACTACGATGCCAAGTACAACGGCAAGGTGGACGAAATCACGCCGGCCCGCATTCCCGACGCCGTGGCCGCCCGCGTGAGCGCTCTGACGCGTCGCATCTATCGCCTGCTCGGCTGCTTCGGCATCATCCGCATAGACTATATTCTGAGCGGCGAACCCGCTGACCCGCAGATTAATCTGCTCGAAATCAACACGACGCCCGGCATGACGGCCACCAGTTTCATTCCGCAGCAAGTGCGGGCTGCCGGCCTGAACATTGCCGACGTCTTGAGCGACATCATAGAAGCCAAATTTTAGTCCCATTATGAAGCCTACACCGTCGGAATTCGATGCCATTCGCAGCTACGAAGACGCCGATTTGAAGGGCGTTCTCGATGAACTTTTTGCCGATGAGCAATTTGTCGGCGTGCTGCGTGCCGTTTACAAAAACGTTCCGCTCGAACAGCTCAAAGCGGAACTCTATGCCTGCAACGGCATTCTCGATTTCCAAAAGAAGTTCATTTATACGCTGGTGCGCCACGTGCTCGCCCTGACGCGGACGCACCTGACTTTCGACGGCGAGGCCATCAAGGGCGGCGCGTGGCCGTGCACGTTCATTTCCAACCATCGCGACATCGTACTCGACTCCGCTTTCCTGAGTTTCTTGCTCGTCGAAAACGGCTTTCCCGACACCGTGCAGATTGCCATTGGCGACAACCTGCTCATTTTCCCGTGGATTAAGCGCGTAGTGCGTCTGAACAAGGCTTTCATTGTGCAGCGCGGGCTCGGTCTGCGCGAAACGCTGCTTGCCAGCCAGCAGTTGAGCCGCTATATGCACTTCGTAATCTCCGAAAAAGGCGAGCCCATCTGGATTGCGCAGCGCGAGGGCAGGGCAAAAGACAGCGACGACCGCACGCAAGCCTCTGTGCTTAAGATGATTGCGATGGGTGGCGCGGGAACGCCCATCGAGAGCCTGCGCGAAATGAACATCGTGCCGCTCACCATCTCCTACGAGTTCGACCCTTGCGATTTCCTCAAGGCGCGCGAGTTCCAGCTCAAGCGCGACAACGCCGACTACCACAAGACGAAGCGCGACGACATGCTCAACATGCAGACCGGCATTTACGGCTACAAAGGCCGCGTTCACTACCACACCGCGCCCTGCATAAACGCGTGGCTCGACGACGTGGCCGACTTGCCCAAGGCGCAAGCGTTCGACGAGGTGGCACGCCGCATGGACGAGGACCTCTTCCGCGGCTATCGGCTCTATCCCGGCAATTATATCGCCGCCGACCTGCTCGCCGGCACGCGCGACCACGCCGCCAACTATGCCGCGGCCGATGAGGAGCGCTTCGAAAAATACCTCGCCGGCCAATTGGCCAAAATTCAGCTGCCGCAAAAAGACGAGCCGTTCCTGCGCGAATGTATGCTCAAGATGTATGCCAACCCGCTCCTCAATTACGAACGCGCGCAGCATGCTTAAACTTTTTAAATACACCTTTCCTCTTATTATATTGGGCGTTTTCGCATCGTGTTCCGACGACGAAGAATACGCCGCCAACTACGCACACGACTTTGCCGAGCTCACGATTGACGCGGCCGGCAAGGTGCGCTCGTTTGCGCGCGACAATGGCGAAATTTTGTCGGTGGCCAACGAATTTGGCACAAGTTTTGCAGATACCGCTTTTCGCGCTTACGTCTTCTATGTGCTCCAAAGCGACGGCACGGCCAACCTGCGGCAGTTTTCGCAGGCCACCACGACCACGCCGCAGGTCATTGCCGACACCGCCTTTCGCGCCGACCCAGTGGACATCGTGGCGGTGTGGCGCGGCAACCGCTATTTGAACCTGACGCTTGGCCTCAAGACCGGCGGCTCTGCGGCTCACACCCTTGGCGTGCGCCGCGTGGGCACCGAGACGAGTGCCGGCGGCGGCAAGACGCTCCTGCTGCAGCTCTACCACGACCAAAACGGCGATGCGCTCTACTATACGCGCAAATCCTACGTCTCCTGCCGCCTCGACTGCGAGGAAGAGCCGCTCGCGACGGGCGATTCCGTGCGTTTCGAAGCGCTCACGTTCGACGGAACCTTTTCAAAAACCTATCCCTTCTGACATTCAGCGAATTATGCTTCCCTTTCGACCAGTTTCCCTGTCCGATTGCGAGGCCGTTCGCGCCGCCGTCGAGCCCACAGAATGTCGCAACTGCGATTTGAACGTTGTGAATCTGATGAGTTGGCGCTTTCTCTACGACACCGAATTGGCTTTCCACGAGGGCTGGCTCCTCTTCCGCTTCAAGAGCGACGGCCATTTGGCCTACCTTGCTCCTGTCGGCTCGGGCGACCTGCGCGCCGTGGTTCGCTTGCTGGTCGAAGACGCTGCGCAGCAGGGGCATCCCTTCCTCATGCTGGGCGTTCCGCAAGAGCGGCTCAATGCGCTGCAAGCCGTTGTGGGTGAGCATATTTACGCCACGGCCGCCGCCACTTATTCCGATTATATCTATTCGCGCGAATCGCTGCAGACGCTGGCCGGCAAACGCTTGCAGCCCAAGCGCAATCACTTGAACAAATTTCGCCGGCTCTATCCCAATTGCGAGTATCTGCCGCTCACGGCTGACGCGCTGCCCGAGTGCCGCGAACTCTATCGGCGTTGGCAGCAGGGAAAAACCGAAGAGGGCGGACGGCTTCAAGTGGATTGGGAGCGTCGCAGCGTGGAATACGTCTTCGACCATTGGGACGCGCTCGGTGCCACCGGCGGTATGCTGCGCGTGGACGGCCAAATCGTGGCTTGGACCTACGGCGCCCCCATCAATCACGACACGTTCGACGTTTGTGCCGAGAAAGCCGACCTTGCTTTCGATGGCGCCTTCACGGCCATCAATCAGGCGTTCGTCGCTCATTTGCCCGAGCAGTATACGCTCATCAATCGCGAGGAAGACCTTGGCATCGAGGGGCTTCGGCGTGCGAAGGAGTCGTATCATCCGCTCCAAAAACTCCAGAAATTTGCCGTAATGCTCAAACATCCGCTCGGTCCCTCGGCGGCCGATGCGGTGGAGCTCTGACCTCGAAAGAAAAAGACTATGCGCGCGTCTCAAACCGAACTTCTTCAACAGGCCAAGCAGCTGTGGCTCACGTGTTTCCCGCAAGATTCGCCCGATTTCGTGGAGCGATATTTTGCGGCCAAGTACACGCAGCGCAGCCACGTCTATCGCTTGGTCGATGGGCGGCTGGCGGCGTCGGCGCTCTATCTGCCTTTCACGCTGCGCCTCCAAGGGCAATCGCTCAAGACGGTTTACGTCTCCGGCTTGTGCACGCATCCCGACTTTCGCAACCGTGGTTTGGCGCGCGACCTGCTGGAGCATATTCACGACATGGCCACGTCGCAGGGGCTCATCGCCAGTCTGCTCATCCCCGGCTCCGCAGAATTGCGCGCCTTCTACGAGCGGCCCGAAAACGGCGCATACGCCACGCTGAACTACCGCCGTCGCGTCGAAATTGAGCCGATTTCTGAAATCAAGAAGGGTTGGAACGTGCTGGAATTGAAGGCGAAAAAGGAGCAGCAGCGCTTGCTTCTGCAGTCGGCGCAGTTGCAAACGCCGAACATTCTCTTGTCCGGCATGGCCGATTGGACGCTCGCGCTCGACGAGGCTTTGCGCGGCGGCGGCCGAGCGCTCGAAGTGCGTTGCCGAAGCCGCTTGGTGGCATTGGCCCTGCTCGTGCCTTGCGCCGAAGGTTGGCTGCTGCGTTCGTTCGTCTCGCTCATGCCCGATGTGGAGCCCATTCTGGCGGCGTGGCTCCGCGAATCGAGTGGGGGAGCGCGCCTTTTCGCAGAGGCTCCCTGCTTGGCTGCCGACGAGGGCGCCCGCCCTTACATGATGGGCAAGGTGCTGCGACCCAGTGCGTTGGTCCCCGTTTTTGGGCAGTATTTTTCGAACGATTCCGCCGTCGCAACGCAGGAACTCAGCGCGTTGATGGCGAAGCAAAAAATGTTTTCACAAAATCTTTTGGACGAATAAGAAAACAGGTCACAGGTCACAGGTCACAGGTCACAATTATCAAATAAAATAATTATCAATTATCAATTGTCAATTGTCAATTGAAAAAAATCTTTTGGACGAATGAGAAAACAGGTCATAGGTCACAGGTCACAGGTCACAATTATCAAATAAAATAATTATCAATTATCAATTGTCAATTGTCAATTGAAAAAATTTTTTTGGACGAATGAAGAAAATTTCAATTTTTTTCGTAATTTTGTGCCTCCCAATGATTGCTGCGGCCCAGATTGCGGTCGATTTGAAGCAGCAAAATCTCGCCACTTGGGCAATTGGAACGGCTAATTTCAGTGGAATCACGCGCGTGAACAACGGCCTCTACGCCGTGGTGAGCGATGACGAGCCGCAGGACGGTTTCTTCCTCTTTCGCATTGAACAAGACAGGACGTCGGGCGAAGTGATGAGCGTCTATATGCAGAGTTTTCGCGGCAATCCCGACCCCAAACAAGATGCGCGCGGCATGACGGTGCGCGACTGCGAGGGAATTGCCTATTGCCCTGAGACTCAAACGATTTTCATCTCCGGCGAGGGCGACCAAGCCATTTTGGAATACAATATGAACGGCATGCCCACGGGGCGCGCGATGGCTGTGCCCGAAATCTTCGGCACGAAGAAAATTGTGGGCAATGCGGGCTTCGAGTCGCTGGCTTACTCGTCAGAATATCAGTTGTTTTGGACCACAACGGAGAGCACGCTGCGCGCCGACGGCGACCCTGCCGGCCCACAGTTCCCGGGTGTGCGAAATGTGCTGCGTCTGCAGTCGTTCGGCCTCGATTTGCAGCCGCGCGAGCAGTATGCCTACCGCATGGACGCCGGACGCACTGAAGGTTTCGGCAAGTGGTATGCGATGGGCGTCTCCGACATCTGCGCTTTGCCCGACGGACGCCTCATCGTGATGGAACGCGAACTGAATGTGAAGGCCAACTACATGGGTTCCACCTCGCGCATCAAGCTGTATCTCGTGGACCCCGCGCAAGGCACGCCGATTGCCGACGACACCAATATGGCTGAACTCGAGGAGACCAAATTCTTGGAAAAGACGCTCCTCCTCAGCTTCGACACCCACATCAATCTTTCGGGGTTGAACTATGCCAACTACGAGGGCATTTGTCTGGGCGCGCGCCTGAACGACGGCCGCCAAACGCTGCTGCTGGTGAACGACAGCCAAGCCGGTGCCGGCAAAGGTCGCTTCCGTCTGAAAGACTATGTGAAGGTCGTGATTCTGCCCGAGGAACTTTGATTGCGCCAGAAAACGGCTCGCAAAATTCCAACGCGCTCTCGCAAAATCCCGTCCCTGCTTCGCAAAATCCGAATGGAGGCAGGAAGTTTCAAATTTTAGCCTATAATTTAAAAATTACAGTCAGTAATTTAAAAATTATAGGCTATAATTTTTAAATTATAGTCACAAATTTGTTTTTTGCTCCGAGCATTCGTGTTTTTCGACAGGGCAGACAAAAAAGAAGTCCCTGCTTTCCGCATTTGGAAGGCAGGGACTTTTGTGTTGGGGCGTTGGCGCCGATTTTAGCGGCTGCCCAAGTAGAGGAAGAACATGCCCAAAAGCACGAGGGCGAGGTCGATGGCCTTGCTCTTGAGGTTTTTTTCGTGGAAGATGAGGGCGCCGAAGAGGAACGAAACCACTACGCTGCCGCGCCGCACCATCGACACGATGGCGATGAGCGCGCCCTCTTGGCTCAGGGCGTAGTAGTAGAGAAAGTCGGCCGCGGCGAGGAACACGGCGATGAGCGGAATGCACCAACTCCACGCAAACGCTTGGCCGCTTTCGTGGCGGTGCGGCCACCACGCCACTGCGAGCACGCAGGCCATCATCAGCATTTGATAGATGTTGAACCACGACTGCACCACCATTTTGTCGAGCCCCAGTCCGCCGTCGCTCGCGGGGGCGAGCAGGTATTTGTCGTAGAGACCGCTCACGGCGCCGAGCAGCGCGGCCATGACGATGCACAGAATCCAGCGATTGTGTTGAAAATCAATGCCTTCTTTCTTTCCGCTCCGTTTGAGCAAGAAGAACGACACGACGGCCAGCACGACGCCTATCCACTGATAGAGATTCAAGCGTTCGCCGAACACGAGCATGGCGCCGACGAGCACGAGCACCGGACGCGTGGCGTTGATGGGGCCCACGATGGTGAGCGGCAAGTGCTTGATGCCCGCATAGCCCAAGGCCCACGACGACAGCACAATCAGCGCTTTCAGCAGGATGTATTTGTGAACGTGCCAGTCGGCCGGCGAAACGTAGAACAGGCTCTCGCGCAGCGCGTCGGGCCTATAGGTCGAGACGAGGATGAGTGGCAGAAAGATGCAGGTGGCAAAGAGCGTATTGAGGAAAAGCACGGGAATCACCGCATTCGCCTTCAACGATTGTTTTTTGAAGACGTCGTAGAAGCCAAGCAGTATGGCCGAGCAAAACGCGAGAATTAACCACATACTTATTCAGTTGACAGTTGACAGTTGACAGTTGATTGCCCGAACGGACTGCAAAGGTACTAAAAAATTCGAGAACGCAAATTTTCCTCACTTTTTAGGCAAAAAAAACTGTGTCAGGCTTTCATTGCTTGACACAGTTTTTTCGTTGTATTCAATGCGTTCGTTTTATTCGCTCCAGATGGGATGGGGCTTTTTGTTGCCCGCTGTGTTGTCGGTGGGCATTTTTCTGCGCGTGTTTTCGGGGTCTTCCGATTCTTTGCTGTTCAGATTGCCCAACAGCG
>Ga0181612_150725_pt1 | contig 20156 bp, 15 predicted proteins | sample HoacroProtozoa21_FD_119630 | JGI IMG/M metagenome (GOLD analysis project Ga0181612, IMG submission 119630) | Hoatzin crop microbial communities from Cojedes, Venezuel. Combined Assembly of Gp0051906, Gp0051904, Gp0051908 | reverse complement strand
AGCCCACGCTGGCCAACGGCAATATTCCACACCATAGACATCATGCTCAGTACATAAACGGGGGTTGGCTGAGGGACAGGAGCCTTATTTCCAGGAGTTCAACTCTTATTTTTTCATGAGTTCGATCTTTTTCATGAGTTCAATCTTTTCCTTGAGTTTGAACTTTCCTGGGAGTTCTGTGAAATCCGTGAAATCCGCAAGTTCCAGGTTCTGCAATAGCTGCTCAGGGACTGGCTACATAATCAGCCATCGGGTGGTGAGAAAAACTGTATTGTGTATCACTTGTTTTGCATATTATTATTATTCTTATCATTCCTTCATTTGCTGTCTTACTAAACTGTCTTTATCTCAACCCATGAGTTTTACTTTCTGTCCATTTCTCCTCCCCATCCTGCTGCAGTGGGGGGAGTAGTGAGCGAGCAGCTGTCCTGTCCTAGTTACTCGCTGCTCGGTTTAATCACAGTTGCTCACACCTGAAACACTGTTAACAGCTTCATCAGAACCTGCACCCAGCTGTCACTCAGACCTCTCGATTACACAACAGCTGCCACAGGAGCATCACATCAAAGCAATGGGCAGACTGTGTGGAGTCTGTCATGCTCCTTCCTTACAAAGCAACTAGACAGACCTGAGCACACGCACGCTCCCTGACATGACAGCAACATATTTGTCTTCAGCATCTCTGGAAGTAAAATGGAGTCTTCCTTCTGAAAGCAAAACAGGCATCCATAATCCAGTATCGAGAGATAGTTACCAGCGATCCCTTGGTGTGGTGTCTGTAGGAACATAATCAAACTTCACCTTCCAGCGTACTACATGCTTGCCCATTTCCACAGCTGTGACACGGCCAGTGAACCACTCCTTGTTCACACGCACTTCCACATGCAGCCCTTTATCTGCAAGGAGGACGACAGTAAAGATGTTTGCAAACATTCAGATGCTGGAGAGCACATTCTGCATGATTTCTAGAGAAGACAGCCACCATTAGCAGGCAGCAAACCTAAACCTGTGACAATTCTTTCAGATGATATGTAAACCATAAAAACACTACTGTCACATAGTCCAACTCCTACTTAGAAGCATAATGACGCAAGGAAATTACATGACATTTTTAGACAGCAGGTTTCTCCTGTACTCCGGGCTGTTTGGCATGGGCTTTCCAGGCTCATATTGGCCACTAGGACAATTTTCCACACCTTTCCAGTGGGTTATTTTCCAGACAGATCCTTGGAACAAGCTGAAGAAATGCCTTGCTCTGGCAGAAGGTGCAATATCACCCTGGCTATCATCTTTCCTGGGGGTTTCTTTGTCCCTTTTCTCTCGCAGCAGCGCAGCAGGTCTGGATACAGTCCTCAGCATTTCCCAGCTAACGTAGCTCCACGATCCATTCAGTTAGGAAGGGTGAGCATGACATCAGTTTACATCACACAGTCAAGCATCACACCTGTTAATGTGATGCGGCCCTCAGATTACAGATCTTCCTATGCCACAATTGCCTCTTCTCTAATCAAGGGGTTCCTGGCCAAAATGTTTCATGCGCGTTTGAGTCATCTCGGGGTTTGGGACCCAAATTTATGCTAATTCTTGTTTTAAAAAGCTCATTAATGAAATCACACAGTTAAGCAGTGCGTCTAGTTCTGCAACAGTTCTTTCTGTGTTAGATACCGGAGGCAGTTCAAGGGTTCATGTCTCACCTTTCTGAGCTTTCTTCAGTTCTGCCAGTTCTTCTTCCCCAGCACTGTCTGTGAGCTGTGAGCAGAGAGAGCTCAGATTAGTGCCTTCCCAACAGATTATAAACACTCGACAGACACCTTCTGCTGGGGAAACCAGTGCACTCTCACCTCTACCACCACCTCACTGGAATCCTTCTTTTCTTCCTTCACTGCCACAAATTTGCCCCGTTTTGTCTTCTCCTTCTTGTGCTCCCCCTCCTCCTCAGATCCATCCTCTGTGGTGTTCAAGGTCCTTTTCCGAGTGGTGGAGGCCTGTAAGGAAGCAAATAAGCTCTAGCTATAATTCCAGCACACTACCAACCAAAACCTTCTTTCAGCCAAGTTAAAAAAAAAAATAAAAAAAATGCTCAGCATCCAGTATTTTATTTGACAGTTAATTAGTTTCTCCAGAAGGTTTTAGCAGGTGCTAAAACAATGATCATGAAAATGCTCACCCTGCCACTCCACGTTCTTTTTGTCTGGGGAAACAGTCTAGTCTAACAGGAAAGATGAAACAAGTCTTCACGAGGGGTGTACAACAGCAACTTAACCGAAGAGTAAAGTAAAAGTTATCTTGTCCCGCACAGGGACTACAGTGCAAATCCCATGCAACAGAGCAAGATGGGCTATGCAGAACAGTAGGTAAAGAACTGACAGTTTTCATCCCATCGAGTCTTACCTGTGGGCATTTGACAGTGGCAGATTTCTTTAGTGCTGGCACCTTAGCAGCTTTTGGACTGGGTGTCTCACGTGAGCTTTTGGGGTTCTGCGGGACAGCAGAGAGTGGTTTCATTGTTGTAGCTGGTTTGGCAAGAGTTTTTAAAGTGCTGTTAGACTTTCCAGCTGTCACAGTGTGCTGGTGTGTCCTGGAAGTGCTGGCCTCTTCCTTGGAGAACATGCTTGCCATTTTGGGAGTGCTGATATTTGGCCAAGCTGAAGAGCTCTTTTTCAGCTGACTGATAGACTTGGGAAGAGGTGTAGGTGGTGGTGGTCTGCTGGGAGCATTCTTGATTACATCAGGTAAAGGAGGAGATCGCGGGCGCTGAGGTCGGTGCTGTGTCTGGGTGTTCTGAAACAAATGAGGGTACAGAGAGAGAACAGATGGAAGAGTCAGGCACTGCTGTTCAGAGCAGCTGAGGATAGCACAGAAGAGTAGCAAGCCTACAGTGGTATCCCATTTACCTCCCCTGCAGGCCGTGCGGTCACTTCCAGAGGCAGTTTCTTTAAGTCAGATGGAGATCGAACTGGAGTGGTTTTCTATTAAAAAAAAAAAAAATCAGAAAGGCTATCTTTAAAAGCTGTCAGGGCCTGCCTGAACCCAGCCCAGCAAATAGTTTTCCAGTTTAAAATCAGCAATTATAAGAAGGTGTGTTCTGTGCCCTTCAAGAGAAATTCCTTCATCTGAACACCAGCAGTCACTGCCATTTTCCTATCAGAAAATGAAATGCAAGCCAAGATGCTTGTTTTCTGTTATTAAAACAACCCTTAACCCTTACAAAAGAGCACAGGTGGCATTAGAGGCTGAGACAGACATGATTCAGCAACAGCCATTTGCACTAGGAGGTCCCTCAAACCCGTTCTGCTTAGTTGGAGACCTCCAAATTCACCTGCAGAGCTTCTAGCTTTTCCTGCTGCTGGCGGATTTTCTCTGTCAGTTGTTTCTGCTTCTCCTGCTGTGATTTCAAGTCTTTCTTCAGAGTTCCCACTGGTACCTTCTGCTTCTGCTCTGCAGCTTCACATCTAGCACGAAGGGAATGCAAGACAACCTCAACAATGACAGCAGAACCTGCGCTGTCTCACACACAGAGCACTGTCCCATATCCCATCCCATATGCGGCAGTTAAGCCACCTCATTTTCTGCTGTAGCCACAATCTCAAAACCAGAGGATTTCTTCTTGGGAAACACATATATCATTTAAGGATCAAACAAAAGCACAGCTGTTAAAAAACAAGCCATTTACACTGCGAATTACCAATTCAGGACCCAGGAGCTAAACAAAGCTTAGGAACAGCTGCGACTGGTTTTCTATACCGTTTCTGTACTTTGGACTTTTACAGCAATTTTCCATCCTATCTGCTTATGTCTCCACATCAATTCCTCTTTTTACAGACTTCCCTTCCATTTAGAAAGGAAATCTTATTACCAGTAACCCATGATTAAGACGTCGTTTACATGAGCCTTTCAAGAGAAGACAGACTTCGCCTTGCCACCTAAGGCCACAAAGATTTCCTTTGCAATATCCCTTAACTATCTGCTTTTCCCATTCTGTTCAACTTACAGCCTACACAACAGTGGCAAGCATCTTACTCCTTCAGGCCCTCTCAGATGCAGAGTCCTGGAAGAGTCCTTGAGAGGGGAGGAAATACATGGAAGTGGACTGGCATCACCTTCAAACTTTTGGCTGAGCAGCCGGCCATCAGGAGCATCATCAGAGGAAGAGGGGACTGAGGGTTCCCAAGCTCATCTCCGGTCACAGAACTGAGTCACGGACAGACAACCATGTTTAACTCCTTCAGGGCAAAATCATGCAGGGTGATGTGAGATAGGAAAGCAGCAGTACCAGGACAACTCTTGCACTATGCAAGAGATCAAGCTAACTCCTACACTGTCTTGGAGTCAAGCCATTAAAAACTTGCCACAAATGTGAGTCTTACAGAATAAGGGAGGACCCTGGTCTCGTCATGGGTCACACAGAACTCCAAGGGGCTGATGAGAGATGATTTTATCAAGATCTTTGATCCTGACCCTGCCAACTGATGGGATATCCCCTAGTCTGTGAGATACATAACATGATCAGCTTTGTCAGTGGAAAGGAGCAAAAGCAGCAGTTTCTCCATCAGCTGCTTCTCAGCTGAAGCACTGCGGGGGAGTTTTTCAGAGCGATTACTTCCTCAGCTGAGGAGGTATCTGTCGTCACTGTGAAATGACTCCCTGACACCAAAGCTGCAATTCCCAAAGATAAAGCTGAACAAGTGGCCCCATATGCAAGTTTCCCAGCAGAAACATGCCATGTCCTATGCCATTGCATGGACTGAGGCTGAAAACATTGTCAAGCCGTATCTTACGGCACAAAAAAGCATGAAAGCACCCGTTAGTTTCTGCCAACAGGAAAAAAGACTGCTCATGACATTCAGAACCACAGATTGCATCACTAGAGGCAGCAAGTCGGAAAAAATGAGTTATCTTTGTAATCAGAATAGTCTGCAACTCAGCACCAAGACTTTGCTGATACTCAAGGAGCTTTCAGATAGAGTCATCTCCAGCTGGTGTTTCAGCCACGAACCCAAATGCCATTTAGGACCCAACTGGATTTTAGGTAAGAAAAATGAGCCTGACACTGGAGTGTGACACAGACACACTGCCTTCTCTGTGACAAAACGAGCGATGGTGCCACTTAGTGCTGACTCCAACACAGACCATGGCGGCAGCAGGGGTGACTGCCTTAGGTGCCAGAGAGAGAGCACGGCATTCAGCTCCTACGATCCGGGACAACATGCCACCAGCAGAAACTGAGAAGTAGGTGGACAAATCAGAAGGGTGGGGAACAGCTCAGTGCCAACAGCAGACACAATGCAAGCAGACAATGCTGAGGCAGCCAAAACCACCATGTGGTCTTCTGATGCCAGGAGAGGATCTGAACATCAACTCTGACAGTGCTTCATCTTCAGCCTGGCTGGATGAGATTCTACACAGACCCTCATGGCACACAAACTTGGGGCCCCCCACCCACTGTGGCAACAGCAATGGTTCCCATATACTCATTCCTCCCTCAAACAGTACAAATACCTGGAATCTAACAGTTGGGGCATGTGGTCAAGATATAGAGGTGAAGGTGTCCAAACCCATGGCACAAAGACACAGGAAGAAACATCAGGCCATAGAGCACTTGGAAGGGAAGTTCAGAAGTACAATGACTGCAAGGAAGCCCTGCTTTCTACTGGCACCAACCAAGCCAGAGGAGTGCTAGTGCAATGTCTGTAGAAAACCTTCTGCGCTGTGTGAAAGGTCACAACTGCCCTCACTGTTGGAAAGTTCATGTGAGCCTACTCAATCCAAAAATATTCTATTCTCCTATAGTAAGACTCCCAAGATCCCTTTTGAAGAAGCTGAAGTGACCAGAAGGTTGGATCACCTGTCCAAAGCACCTCACTTGCCCTCTCCAACCTCCCTGCAAGAAGGATGTTGGACACCACCACAGGTGCGCACACCGCGGAGGTACTCTAACTCGCTCCAACCAGCGTCCCAACATGTTCTCACATGAAATGCAAAAGGCTGGATGGGGGTCTGAGCAACCTGATCCAGTGGAAGATCTGCACACTGCAGGGGGAGGTTCGACTAGACAACCTTTAAAGGTCCCTTCCACCCCAGACTATTCTATGATTCTATGAAATGCAGCCAAACCCCTCCAAAATTTCAAGGTATTGCAAATACAAAAGTTAAATTCTTTCATTAGTAAATCAAGTTTGTGTTAGGTTACTTGATAAAAAAGCTCATCTGCACATACACAAAAGACGACAAAGACAACAGCAGTCGGGGGAACCTGAGTAACACCCTTCCCTGGCTACTCCCAGGCCATCCCAGGAGTAACCAGCCCATCCAAGACTCATTTCCACAGGCCCAGAGGCTCAAAGGCAGCTCAGGGAATGCAAATTAGGTACTTCGAGGAACAGATACCCTGTTGGGGCTCCTCCCAGCGCTGTTCCAGAGCAGCCTCAGCCCCCACGTCCAGTCAATGGGAGTGGCTCTCCGAAGCATCTTTTGGACCAATGGGAGGAACCAAAAGCAGGTAAAGGAAGGGACTGAAAAGATTTGGGGAGGCATAAACACGAGAAAAAGAGAGAAATAAAAGGCTAAAAAGGGCCAGTTGTACATAAACAGCTGGCTGGTCAGTACACTTGTCTTTGTACTAAATTCCATTTCTAACTACTCTCCTGGTCAAGCAGCTCTATTCTACATGCACATGTATGTATGGGGGTCTGAGTGCCAACACCCTGAGTCGACCACCAGTCACAGGGGCCTGAGTGCCACCAGCTGCAGTGATTTCAGGTGTGCACATGAGTGTGTGATTCACAGCAAACGTGGGGCTAGACAAGCCAGTGACAAGGTGGCCTGGGAGCAAGGGGAGAGAGTGTCTAAGCATGAGCTCACAAGAGCTGACTACTGGAGGGACCGGTGAGTCCTGCTCAACTGCTGGAGACGGCTATAGGGGTGCAGGCAGGAAGCACCTGGGAAGAGCAAGGATCCAGATCCGCTACAGGATGGGGAAGGTGCCCAGAGTGACACACTGTGAGGTCTGCAGTGTGTGTTATCTGTGTCCGCGTAAGGAGGTCTGTATTCCTCAATCCCTGGGGCTGCAGGCCTCGTGGCTCATCTTTCCCAGCGCAAGTAACCAGAGGGATGGGATCCAGGGGCCCTATATGGATGTATTTCCACTAGTGGTCCTTCATCCTGGTCAGCCAAGAGGTAAAACAATAAGGCTCCTGGTGTGGTTTGCATGAGTGCTGCACGTGTCCGCCTGTGTTGATCTGTGTGGCTGGATGTGCATCCATGCATGGTCTATCTATGTTTGTGTGTGTGTCTACCAGCAACACATTCCTCAGCCTTGCTACTGCTTCCACCTAGGGGGCTGGAGATGTGGCAGCCTCTTTCTCAGGCGTGCAGATTCGGCCCTGCCCCAGCAGTTGGAGGACATCCTCAGCACAACCACACTCTTCATAGCTCCACACCAGGACACAAATACATGGAGCAACAGGGAAGTTAGCATTGGTATTCTTCCAATGACAAGTGCCAACAGGAAGCAGCCAGAAAAACACTTTCCAAACATCAACACCAACACTTCTTTGTAGCCTTTTCAGCCACAGATGTTAAAATATTTACTCCAACTAAGTTTCCACCTGGATTCATTCCCTTTGTCGTTAAGCACTGAGCCAAGGCACCTGAATTACAGCTGAACAGCATCCCTCCTTATATAATAAAGACAAGAATCAGCTTCTAGCAGTGTCTCTCTTCAGGGAGAAGCAGCAGCCTACAGCAATCATTTTCCTCATTCAAATAAGTGACTAGATTCTACCTCAATTTTGTAACCATGAAAATGCACCATCGGTAAATGAATAGATGCGTTACCCCCTCAAGTGTGCAAAATTACATTCTTGGGCTCACCACAACTCAAAGGCGTTGCTGCAGTTTGTGTGTCTAGTGGGCTGGTGCTACAGTAAGAATAAAGACAACTGTAAAGCCCCCACTGAACACATTTCTCCCAGTCTGTGCTTGTGACTATTCTTCAATTGCTGTCTATGCTACCTACACTAAAATTAGCACGCATAAACTAAGACTACAATAATTTTTCAAATGGCAGTGCAGAAAAAACCATAAATGAACTTAATTTCACTAAATCACTGGTTGAGGTTGGAGGGGCCTCTGGAGGTCATCTGGTCCAAGCCCCTGCTCAAGCATGGCCACTTGGAACTGGTTGCCCAGGACCATGTCCTGGAATATCTCCAAGGATGGAGACTGCACAACCTTCCTGGGCAACCTGTGCCATGGCTCGGTCACCCTCACAGGGAAAAAGTGTTTCCTGACGTTCAGAGGGAACCTCCTGTGTTCCAGTTTGTGCCCACTGCCTCTGGTCCTGCCACTGGGCACAACTGAGAACAGCCGGGCTCTGTCCTCTTTTCAGCCTGCCTTCAGGTATTTATATACATCAATGAGATTCCCTGGTGCCTCCTCTGCTCCAGGCCAAACAGCATATACTGGTGCCTAGGGTTGTTCCTCCCCAGAGGCAGGACTTTGCAGTTCTCCTGGCTGAACCTCATGAGGTTCCTGTCGGCCCATTTCTCCAGCCTGCCTGGGTCCCTCTGGATGGTTGCATGACCCTCTGGTGTATCAGCCACTCCTCTGCTTGGTATCATCTACCAGCTTGCTGAGGGCGCACTCTGCAATTTACATACTGCACAAATGCCACCACGTATCAGCTCCAAATACATACATCATCGCTACTTTTTTTACAGACTGCGAGCACAGCTTAAAGGCATAGAATTACTACCTATCCCTCCAATTGTTCTCAAAGAACAGATGACCAGAAAAAAAACAACCATCTGCAGATAAGCCAAGCTGCAGAAAAGTCTTTATATTAACTGATTCTTACCTGTCTTGTTCAGGATCAGGGTTCATAGAGCATACCCAGCTGTCAGGGTAATTCTTCTCCACTGAACTCAGTTGGAATGGGAGAGTCCGCCATTTCAGACATACATCTGTTAGACAAACACTCTGAAAGTCAGAAATCTACAGCCTGAGCCACAAAATCATTTTTTTCCATAGCACTTCTCAAGCCCATTTAATGCCCAAGGACCACACCAATTTCCAAATATATCCAATGACAATAAGACTAGTGGCCAAAAAAAAACCCAAAACAAAACCAGTGAGACAGCCATAGGATATAGTATGTCAATTCCTGTTTCATGCTCACAAAATGGTTGGAGGAAGACCTCAAATCTTGTACAAGACATCCATAACAAGAATCTGATGAAGCCCAGCATCAGCCTATACTACAGCACCTCACACTCACTGCTGCAATGATAGCACATACAAACCAAACTGAACAGCCAGTCCTGAAATCACCGCTCACCTCAGAAGTCAGGCTGTCTCTTAATGATATCAACACAAAACAAGTCAGAGATTTATCCACCAAAAAAAAAAATTATAATAATCTAATAAATTTTAGATGAACCAGGAAGACAGATTTGTCTTCCAGAGTATTGCTGGCCTACCAAGAAATCAACAGCTTAAGAAAATAACAAACATGTTTTGCCAAGAAAATGCAAATATTCTTAAATCAGGCTCTGGAAGGATGTCAACAGCAGAGAACAAGAATGACAGGAAAGCCCCTCCTCTTTGGGAGGAACTTGGAAAGGACTCAGAAAACCGTTGAGGCAGGAGAGCCTGACAAAGTCATTCCACAAAACTGGCCTCACATGCCTTGTTACGTCCTCATCCCCTAGTCCTGTGGGGAAAATGAGGTCAAGGGAGTTTGGTGTATCTCTAAGAGACAAAGTGGTTGTGCTGGGATCTCCCTTACCCCAGTAAGGGCTTAGCCAGAGCTGTTTAGAATTGCACAGAAGACAACTTGCATTAAATTTGAAAGTCGACTGTAAATGGTACCCTTCCGTGCTCACACCTAGCACCAACTAGCAGGCCAGTGCATCAGAATACAAGTTACTTGGCCACTTTCCATTACCTGTGGGGAAGTTTCAAATCTTATTCTAGTGCTGGGATGGGTGGTTTTGGCCAGTTCCAGTTCATATGACATTTCTAACCCCATTCTCAACACTGTCACTGGCCACACCTGCCCCATTCTGTAAGAGCACCTGAAGAACATCACGGTTAGTAAACTGTATGGGAAAGGAACCTTATAGCAAGATGTCTAAGTGTACCACCAAGTGCAGACAAAAGCAACTCACAGAAGGAGATAAGCCCTAGAAGGGAATAACGATAGCAAAGCTCATCTCAAATCTCCCACCAATTTAGCTACTCCCCAACCGCAGCCAGCAGTCCCTTCCCACTTCCCCAGGGAGGATCAGCCTCCTCATCGCAATCTGGTTGGACGCACCACACTGAATCGTGGTAGGGATCTCCATGGCTCTCCGGCGTTTGTAGCGCAGTTCACTAGATGGAGGCTGGTTCCAGTTCGCTGACAAATAACCAAATTCATCCCAGAACTTGCTGATACCTCTCTGGGCTGGAAAACAAACAGGCCCTCGCTCAGTATGGAGCCATTACCACAAACATCACCACCTGCATTCTAGGCTGCCCTCCTGCTTAGCTGCCTTCCGGCCAAAGTTTCCATTGCTAGCTCCTGGTAATTGTGAAGCTTCATTACCTATAGCAACATCCTTCCAATACTGAGCCAAATGCTCTCCCATGGCCTTCAGCAAGTGTCGATACTCTTTGGCATCAGCGAAGTCTTGTTTATTATGGGTTGGCTCCAGAACCAAATAGGGCACATCCACCACACCTACCACTCCACCACATGCCCTGGAAGAGGGACACACAGTCACAAACATCATTAAACTACCAGATCATTGTTCAGAGAAACAATATTGAAAATAGCAGGTTACACACACACTCACTCACCCACCCGTTCCTGCAGCAGCACAGGTTTTAATTTATCAGCTTTCTAAATCTGACTCGAGCCAGCATGCAAAAAGTAAGATGGGCTCAAATATTGGTAGTTGCTTTCAAGACCTGTTCTCCCTGTCCCTAGAATGAAGCAGTATTGCTACCAGCATTCATCAGTCCCAGTTGCCAGCATTGAGCACAACCACCTCATCCTGCTGCAGGTATGGCCAAGTAACTCTCTATCAAGAACCAGGGAAATACTGGGAAATGTTAAAATGTCAGTTGTCAGAATCCAAACTAAAGGCTGACAAAATGAGTAAGCCTCATGTTTGTGAAGAATGTTTAAGGCAGAACCAGGTTACTGCATAGTCTAAGTTATATGTAGGAACATGCCAGGCTCAAGCAAAAAGATTGCTAAAAAATCTCCAGGAACTCACATGCCACCCTCCAGCTGCGGGCCCACCTTCTCATACATCTTTATCAGCCGACTGCAGTTATAAATGAACATGCCATCCAATTCGCGCTGCTCAATATTCACACCAAAGATAAAATTCAGTTCTTTGGGTTCCTTCAGCGCCCTGTAACAGAACGAAACAGAGCCTCAGAGATGCTGAAAATAAAACTAATCATTTGCTGTCATTAGACAGAGGGTATGGAAATCTAGCTCTTTTGAGCATGACGTGTTTACTAACACCTGTCCTGTAGTCTGCTATTTCTAAAAAACATGAAGCATTTGTTGAATGTGCATTACAACTAAACATGAACGAAATACAAAAACTTTGCAATACGGACACCAATTTAGGCTGGACAGTATTTGTTCAGACAATTTAATTATTCATTTGGATATGTTTTCTCCTCCAAGAATCGAATTCTGGTTTTTATTTCAGATCTGCTTGTTCAAAAAAATTACAGTTAAATAGTTTTATGAAAGTACTGTTAGGTAGAGGTTGGTCCTCTCCAACGCTATTTTGGTTTGTATTTTCTAGATGTAGATCTCTATGCTAGATAAAGCACGGAAGTTCAGATTTTAATCCAAAACTACATTCTTGATATTCAGATTCTGGGAAAGTTCTCATAATTAGAAGTTTTACAATGCTATTACTCTAAGTTTGAAATCTGGAAGAGACAATACAGAGCCCAAGCACAGCTTTTTTTCTGGAAATGACAGGATAGCAATTTGCCTGATTTCCACTTTATCTGTGCAGCAGATGACTTCAACAGAAGTTGGTTTACAGTATGTTTGTGAGCACATACGGATTGCTGAATCTGAATCTTTGAGTATCAGGAATTGTATCTCCTGCGATGCAGAAGGCCTCGAGAGATTTAGAACTCTGTGTTATAAATCAAACAACATCCTCATGTTCACAAACAGAACTATTGCTCTTTAACAGACTAAACTGAATATGTTCCACAGCTTCCATGAAATACCTGCTGAAGATTTTTCATTTCATTTTCATTCCATTTTTAGAAATGACCTCTTGACTGTTTACTAATACCAGATATTACAAGAACTTCAGCTGTGCATGAGTGAGCACTGCACAATAATAATCTCCAGATATAAGATGTAAGTCTGTCTTAATGGTCAAGCATCTCACAATACATCCCTGAAATAGATTCATTCCATATTAATTTCCTGTTTAAAGCCATCCTCTTCCCCACAGAGATGCACAGGTACCCTGTAACAAACCTTCCTTTAAATCAGAGATTCTAAAATAAGTTACTAGGAAAACACCTGGAATAGCAGCTTTCAGTAATTTCATATTTAAACCTTTGCCAAGAGGTGTTTTAAACACTGCCAGCATAGAAGCTGGGCTAGAACGTTACCCTTTTGGTCTCGGCTCATCCAGGTGGACAACTGTGATTTGAGAGCATAAGTAGGTGTGGCAAAATACCCAGGTCAGGGATTAATTTTCTTTTTATAACTTCTGAAAAAGGATGTAGGGCCTTACATCTCAAGTAACAACATACACTCACCTATAAAATAGGAAGGGCATCTCCTCATTTTTATCAGAAAGAACAGGAAGTCAAATTCTCATCCAGACCATGGAAAATTAAGTGGTGGGACAAAAGCCCAGGATTTTACTACTAGGACTTTAGTATCTGTCCTATCAACTGGATTTATCATCTGACCTTACAGAGGTTTTAGAAACCAGAAAGCGTTTCTTTCTTTGATGCACCTAGCACCAGAGAAACAGCAGGAAACTGTCCCAGGACATTCTCTGTAACTCATGAAATTTCTGAGAGGCTACAGAAATTGTTTTGTACAGAAGGTTTCCTATTATACACATTTTTCAGGAATTTCTTCTCTTTTCTGGATAAAGTACAAGATTATGGAAAAGTCCAACCCTCTGAACTGTCTCTGATCACCGGTGACAAATGCAGTGACATAGGGAAAGTCATATGCCTGCCCAGAGCTGGCTGAGCACCCAGCATCTCTTGCCCAGGAGCACACATGGCTGAGTCTGTACAGAAATCCGGACTTATCCTCTGCTGTTGGTTAGCCATCACATACATCTGTTCTCCTCATCATCACATATTTGAAACCCGGCTAGAAATAACCTTTTGACATAAGCACAATTGAGGTATTCTTCCAAACCAGCTGGTTTACATTTTGTGGCCTACAAACTTTCAGAAAGAACTACTGAAGAAAAGTTGGCATCTCTCATTTCCAACTTGTCAATAAAAGGCACAGAGAAGCTATTTTCAAACAAACTGGTAGTGTCCAAGTTCTCTGATTGTTGTTCAGCTTTTCAAAAGTATTTTACCCATTGGCAGGAAGGCCAGAAGACCATCGACAAAATTTTACTTCATGCACTAATGTCATCAAAACCAAGAATTAAATGACAAGCTGTACATGGAAAAGTACATGGAAGCTGAAGAAAACAGCTTCTCCCAAGAGTTTCAGCATTCTTCAGATCACAGATCTAGCACTTTTAAATTAAAGCTGTATTTATTATTTATTTATTTTTAGCATCTTAAGATGCCTTAGATCCATCTCTAGCAACAAGTCTGGGATAGTTCTGACCTAAGCAGCCATGTAAACTAGCATGCAAACAACCAAGTGAGAACGGAGACTTGGTATATACAAATCTCTAACTTTCTCAGACTCAGCATTTGTTTCAAGAGCATTTCCTTGTGGTTATGACTTCATTTGTGAAATGCATATGAGAAATTTGAAAAAAACCTGTATGCAAAGAGTGAAATATTCCTGTGAGTAAATCGGTAGAGAAGTTGATTGCCTTGGGATTTTACAATACTGGCTATAACAGAACTCAGCAAGTTTTCAGGGAACATCTCTACAACTCTAAATGCCATTTCACTGTAATTCGCTAACATTCGTTTGCGTCCCTGAATCTTATCTGCAAATGAAAAAGCAAAAGAGTGAAAAAAGCTGATGTGCAAACCAGGTAAAACGTCTACACAAAACAAGCGAAATCCCAACATTTCTTTCAGCAAGTAAGAGGGGAATAGCAGAAGCAACCAGAATAGCAAACTCAGTCCCCCCGGTTTAACAGCCAGGGCATACAGGACACCCAGATATTGAAGCCTGGAGCTGAACTGCTCCCTGCACTACACAAAGTAAGAGAGACATCCGGGCATGTGGACTGAACAGCCTGGGAAAATCAGAGCTTTGAACCACCTTGCACTCACCGCTGCTTTGCATCCTTGATCCTCTTCTTGACATCAGCCTCCCGGCGCATGGTTATTGCAGAGTTTTGGACCTGACGTAGCATCACCTGCAAACAGGAATCGCACTGCAGTACTGCTGATGTGACATTCATGAAATTAACTCACTTTTATGATTTTCTCCTCCTTCAAGATCTCAGAAATGTTTTAAATGTAAAGAATTCACAAACGGTGGAGGGTGACAGTCAGCACACCTTTACATTTAGGGCAGCACTTGCTGCTGCGTTCTTTAAGCAGCTACACAGTTGCTTGGAAGAAAATATCTAAACGTAACTAAACTTCTAAGGTAACTGAAACCAGAGGGTAATGGAGGCACAGGGAAACAGCTGAAGTACTTGGATACTGTTGTTTCCATCAAATGCCAATAGGAAGTACAGTGATTTTAAGCTGGCTCACCTGGCACCCCTGCAAGCCCTCCTCCTGCCCAGCAGTGGGCTGGGTCTCAGCCTTGCTGCCATCAAGAGCCACAGCCCTGCTTTGTGGAAGCAAACAGCCCGTCTCCACAAGCTCCTGCCCAAATGCTTCAGAGCCAGCTGTGCAGGCAGGACGGGGAACAGACGAAAAGCATCCAATTTTACTTCTGTTCAAATACCTCACGTTCCCCTGTCCTCTTCTGCAGAGGCTGACATCAAACAAAATGCCTAGGGGCTGGGGATTGCCTTCCCACTCAGGATATATCAGAGGTTGTGGGCAGAGGAATGTCAGCACGTTTCCCACTTGGGCTGGAAACCACATGTAGATGTTGCAGTACGTCCAGTGGTGATGAGATTGTAACACTGCCTGAACACTGCTGGCAACTCACCGCCGACTAAAGTCGCCACCTGCTTAACCTACACATTTGGTGACACCATTGGGTGCCGATCAGCCAGTGCTGCTCCAAAGCCAGTGCTCTGAACCATCCCTCAGCACCTAAAACATGACGTGCTGCTAAAGCACATAGCTCACCCTGGACTCCCGCGTGAGATCCCCTCCCAGGCGCAGCTCAAGGGCACGGGCTTTACTCTCTGCCTCACGAGCCTTCTCCTCCGCTGAAACACAAGGGAAAAGGATAATATCAACCATTCCATACAGACAGGGTATCGTAAGGCATTCATCTGAGGACACTGACTTCTGGAGAGCTTTTGTTGGACTGACATGTACAAGGATACAAAGGTAACACAAAAAAGTACAAAATAAACCTTACATGAGAGGACAGCATTGACGTGCCATCTTAAACTTGCTCAAAGGTCACAGTCAAAACTGACATAATAGCAGGGCAAAACTCTGCAAAGGCATGTTTAAAGGAAGGACCCATAAGGAAGTTAGCGAGGAACTGGAAAGGGTAAGGATGCAAGTGGACCTGCCTGCTCTGCCCAGAAGTGTGAAGGCAGAGAAAGGGTCTCACAAAACAAAGACTGAGGTCAGGATTGAAAAGGAGTTAAAGAGGTCATTTACTTGCAGAGATGAAGGAAAAAGACTACTCTAAGAAATGCTTTTGTCTTTGATCATTGCTAAATTTCGCCTGGAAAAAGACAGATCTGTGCTACACACAAAATAGGACACAGTGTTCTGAAAACCTACCACTACAAATGATCTCTGCAAGCACAAATTTTGTCACTTAAAAGAAATTCCCCTTTTGCTTCCCTCCCAGACTACCAACGAGACTGCTTGGCAATAGGTACACATCACCCTCGTATTGTTAAAGATTAATTCAATAAATTCATTTTCATCAAGGAGACCCTTTCCTAAAATAGAGACGCAAGGTGCTTAGGAAAATTAGCACCACCTACCTTGCATCTGTACGCTCTCCATCCAAAAACACATTAGCTACAACCCTCTCATGTTCCCTTTCAGGTCAGAAGCCTGTTCTGCTCACAGCTGCACAAAGACTAGCTGAGTGAGTAATCTTCCTCCATCCCACAAGCTATGAGGTCCACGGGAGTAAACGTCGATTGGCTACTAATGCCATGTTAGGGCAGGCAAAGTTAGAGCTGCTCCTCCCACCTGTAAGCACCTGACTCGGGCACGTGTGCTGTAGATGCAGCACTGACCTTGCCCCAACGTCCCCTTTGCTCGCTTCCGAGCATGGAAATTTCTGAAACAGGATGCAGTGACACTGCAGCCTTCATGAACTGCAGAGATTTCTAACAGAAATAGACTGGTACAAAGAAAGTATGAATAGAAATGTTCATGTGCAAGATGACTAGAAGGAATGATAAAGCACACGTGAAGAGCGGCATGTGCTGACAGGCACAGACACGATTTGGAAATACAACTGGTACGTGCTGAGGGATGGTGTGGCTTACACCAAGGTGAGACGCAGGCCTGCACCCCCGGCAGCAGGAGGGCAACAGCACAGTTGCAGCGCACCTTATGAGCCATCTCCCTCCCTGCTCTCCCAACAGGGAGACAGACTGCAGCTGTGAGACACCCAAAACAAGGAAACACAACAGTGGAGGAGCAACCTCGCCTAAGATTTACAGAGGATGAGGTAAGCAAGAGGATGACAGGACAGCAATGGGGTCCTAGAGATTACCAAGCACCTCTCCAAAAACAGCACTCAGTTGCCAGCCAGAAGGAATCCGTATGCTGTAGCCAGTGTTTGATGATTGGTATCCATTGTCCTCCATGCCATGGCCAGCATTACTTGTGGAAATGCAAGTTTTTGATGTGTGCAGGTACAGGAATGCAAACGGGCACAGTCAACGCACTTAGACTATTGCAATAAAAATCACCTTTCCTTTCTATGCACTCAAGTTTTGTTCCACTAATTCCCACAGAAGCACGTTCTGAGGTGCACAGCTGCTTACCAAGCAAGTCACAGCAGAATTGCACTGTGTGACTGACTTCATCACCAAGCGACAGCTTGGCTAAATGTGAAAACACAGGAGTCTGGAGAGAGTTTAAAACACTTGGTCCATTTAATTCAAAGCTTGTACGGCAGAAGTCGGTGGGTTAAATGCAACTGCGTCTAGAGAAAAGAACACAGCAGTGACCAGTAAGGGCACATGTCAAACCTGCTCCACTAACGCAAAGACAACTGAGAAGGCATGGCTGACAGGGAGCGATTCAGTTACAAGTCTGAAGGTTGAGGCCCTGATGGGCAAAAATGCATGCCCTGAGTGGGATGACAAGCACACAGCAGCTAGAATCCACATTCACAGCCTCCCAGGGGACAACAGACACAGCACATCCATGGTACTGCCAAGCAAGTCACTGGACACTAAACACTCCAGACCAATATCCAGTGCAGAACATAGCTGTTAATGACTTTCAGTATTGAACACCTACAAAACTCCTCACCTTCTCTGTTCGTTTGCTTTTCAGACTTTGTAAGAGGATTCCTTGAAACTAGGCAAGGGCAATACTGAGATGCCTCGGTGCAGTATTCAGTCTCGGTTCAGAAATACACAAAAAGAAGCTGATGGTCTTTCACAGCTAACTTGCCCAGGAAGAGTATTTCTTTCCTGGGTCCATCCACTCACTTAGGGATCTGGATGCTACAGCTTATCGCATGAGGCAGGAAGTCAGCTCCCAGGGAACGAATAGGGGCTTTTCCTCATCTTAAATATAGGTATGTCTTCACTCCCAAGCTATGCTTTCTTGGATGTGCCACAGCCACGTCACCACTAGTCACAGCTGCCCATACATCTTTTTTTCTTTGTTTTTCTTTCCTTCCCCCCCATAGCTATTTTTGGGTTATCGTAAGTTTTGGTTCAACAAACTCATAAGCTACTTCCAGAGATTCATCAATCCCTCAGTAGAGTTCTACAGTATGATGGATTCCAACACATCCGTAGCAGACAGCCATGGCACACTGGAACTGCGGTTAGCTCAGCTGAGACCCACCATTTCTCACAATGCACCCCTAGTTTTGAAAGAGAAAACTGTAAATCGTTCTCTGGTGAAGATCCCTCCTAAGAGCAGCATGAATTCTCAAGAGAAAGCGTATGCTGGAGATGATGAGAAATTAATCTTTTCTATCAACAGCAGAACAAGAAAACCTGGTTGTTACAGATTAAATTCATTTTCCTAGAAGCAAAGAAATGAGATCTGTGCCATTGAAGCTGAGGTTAATGCTACAAGAATGTTTTAGTCCTGGAGGCTCCACATGATTAGTTCTTGCAGAAAACAGCCTGAGGTCTGCCATGAGCTTTCACCACCATGTTCAAAGCCCTTTGGCTCAGCACCCACTTCACCACCAGAGGCAGTGGGCTAGCTTTGATGATGAAAATGAGTTTACATTTCTGTGCCAATGGTATCTGTTCTTGGTACTGGGACACTGAATAGCAGTATTCTTCAGTGTTAAGACACTCACCTTTTAAACATCACGATGGCCTCACGGACTACTGCAAGAAAGAAGTCTCTCTAAATCATGCTATTTGCACCTTCTAGAAGACAATGCAAGCGTGTGCTGAACACCTGATTTGGCTATAAGACTCAATCTAAAAAATAAATTCATCTACAAGGATTGAGGCACAGGATAGAATCTGCTTAAACTTTGTAGTTTCAAGTCTACCTTGTTAGGTTGCACTTCCTAGAGGAGGAATAGGGAACACAGCAATTTACACAATTTCATTTTGCTGCTTTGCTTTGGGCAGGGTTGAAATCACGCTGCTCTTAACAACTCTGCACAGGTGGAACGTGACACTGTCATTTCCGTATCTGACCTCCGCACACACACGCCTAGAGCAGTTTACGCACGGAGAGAGGACACACGCCTCTGATTCGTTTATGAAGTTGATTAACAAAACCTACCAGAAGACAGAGGTCAACATGTCATACAACTTCCAAGATTCCGCCTTCACTATGGCATTTCCTCATTAGGGGATAGGAAGACCATTTTTTATGTTAAATTTGTGCAAATTTAATGAAGTTATATGCTATATTTATATGCTTATATAATTTCTATATGCTGACTATCCAATAATGTCAAACTGGGTTTCTCCTGAGGACTATAAGACTTAATAGGGAAGACTAGATGGACAAAAGCTATGTCTTGAAGGGGACAAAATAAAAAAAACAGAACTCCCTTCTACACCCAGATCAATTACTTTACATCAAGTGACAGAACAAAAATCTACTTTTTGAACAACTGCCTCAACAGGGAAGAAGCAGAAGGAGAGCAGAATGAAAAGCTAATGATAGGCAAAAGGTGAGAGCAGAACAGTTGGGTAATAGGGCGGCAGCTTAGCCAAGCTTCAGATGAAGCAAGGGCAGGCAGTTGTGATTCCAAGGGTTATTCTGTACATGTATTCCCCAGAGAAAGCAGTCTTAGAGAATGACGTACACTCCCTTCATTGCATGGAAGTAAGTCTGGGTCATCTCTTTGGATGGCATCCAAAAAAAAAAAAAAAACAAAAAAACTTTTTTTTAAATTTACCTGCACAAGCTGGAGAGGTGGGCCTGTGTGAACCTCAGGAGGTTCAACAAGGCCAAGGGCAAGGTCCTACACCCGGGTCGGGGTAATCCCCGCTATCAATACAGGCTGGGGGATGAAAGGATCGAGAGCAGCCCTGCTGAGAGGGACTTAGGGGTTCCGACAGACGAAAGGCTGGACATGAGCCGGCAATGTGCGCTGGCAGCCCAGAGGGCCAACCGTGTCCTGGGCTGCATCAAGAGAAGCGTGGCCAGCAGGTCAAGAGAGGTGATTCTGCCCCTCT
>Ga0181612_170852_pt1 | contig 20158 bp, 10 predicted proteins | sample HoacroProtozoa21_FD_119630 | JGI IMG/M metagenome (GOLD analysis project Ga0181612, IMG submission 119630) | Hoatzin crop microbial communities from Cojedes, Venezuel. Combined Assembly of Gp0051906, Gp0051904, Gp0051908 | reverse complement strand
AGAGGATTGAGGATTTGAGGAAGAATTTCTTCCCTCTGAGGGTGACGGAGCACTGGAACGGGCTGCCCGCGGAGGTTGTGGAGTCTCCTTCTCTGGGGATATTCAAGACCTGCCTGGACAAGGTCCTGTGCAGCCTACTGTAGGTGACCCTGCTTTGGCAGGAGGGTTGGACTAGATGACCCACAGAGGTCCCTTGCAACCCCTACCATTCTGTGATTCTGTGGAAGTGATAAACAGAAAGCAGCATGGAAACTACATCAGCACACAGGATCTGGACCTCTAACATCCTTCTTAGCTGGAGAGATGTCACAGTTTCACTAAACAGGTCCCACAAGTTACCTGCAGTTTTGTCAGGGCTACGATGATAGCTCACATTTCTCCAGGGTTTCTAGGACATCTCAACAGCCTTACTCAGACAGACCAACTATGCAACAGTTTCACTGCTCTTTCAATACTGACAGTCCATAGCAATCTGTGTGTTCCAGTCTTTCATTCCAGGAACAAAAGCTAGAGACCAGCAAAGCCAAGGCTCCTTTATGGGGTCTACAGGCTAAGCCTGCTACAAAGCGCTTGGCAGCATCCTCCTATTCATCTCTTCTGCCTGCTTCCAAAGTGACAAACCTCTCCCCACTCACCCAGCTCCCTCCATCACCTGCTAGAAACTCCTCCAGACAGTTCACAAAGACACAATCATCAGCTCCTCCTTCTATATGTCTGATTTTAAAACATCCCTTTCCCATATCCAGAACTCCAGCACATATTTCCCCAGAGCTCCAGTGCGTATTTCCAGCTTTATGTTTGAAAGCTTTCCAAGCAGCCTGCTTTCACTCTCTCACAGCATGAAGTACCTCTGCTATGATTAACTGGTGTTACACTAAATAATGGGAGCAATAAAACACTCCTAGGAAAGTATCCCACCCTATTTCACTAAGGCTTACAAAATAATGCACCACTCCTACCTCAGACATCAATGAATCCAATCAAAAACAGTTGTTTCGAATGAAGTTTTGACTACAACTGTTTGAAGTAACCAAATAAGTATCAGAAAGGCTATATCATAAAATGTTTACATTTAAAACTTTGTTAAGTCCGATTAATGGGTCTTTTTTCCCTCTGAAGGATTGTACCTTGCTGCTTCTTTTCTCTTTAGAAAGATTTAATTAATTAATTTGTTGGTCTTTTTTTTTTTCTACTCTCAGCTCCCCACATAGTTATATTTTCTTGCACTAATCCCTCATGCCCTATTTTCAGAAACTTCTATCACCTGCTTGTGAGAGAAGTTAGTCAGCTGAAAGCCTGTTTGTTTAACATCTCCGTTTTACAGCACTTCTGTACCCTAAAACAAATAACAGTAAAAAAACATCCCCAGTCTCCTTTGATACTTATGGATTACCTGTACGGCAAGTAACATTTTGGAAAGAAATAACAGTAGTTTTAGAAAGTATTCACATACAATGATTCCCCAGTAGTAATTAGGGGAAATTAAAAAGTGTTGGTGAACTTCATCTTTTGGAAACTGGCATGCCCTACATCCCCTGCCCCCATTCTCCTATTTCGATTCACTCAAGGTAAGCAGAAAAAAAACCAACCAAACCAAAAACCAACCTTAATTAAAAGTAAAACAGCTAGACTCTGGGCTATGAGACATATCACATTTTATGCAATGCAAGAGCACACAGACACTGAAGAAAAACAGGGCTCTTTGTAGGTAGTGATGAAAAGCTGGCTAATCTGGAAAGAAAGGCTGCTACACTTGCAATCTAGCAGACAAATGCACAGGCTTAGGCTGTGGGAGGATTCAGGATGATGAAAATTTGTTATGTAGGAACATCACTATATGTGTTCTGCTCTATTGCACTTGTAATTGCCTCGTCTCTTCCTTGGCTGCCCAATGCTCAGGTGATGTCCTTGGCACCAGATCTTCACTCCTGGCTGCATTTGCTATTTTCTGACCCTCCTGAGCAGGGATGTAACGGCTGCTCCACAGGCAAGGAAGAAACAGGCACCTTTGAGAGCAAGTCTAGAGCCAGCAGCAGAAAAATGATGAAGCACGTGGAGCGAGGTACTGAATTATGCAGATTTTATGCATGTTGCAGCCATGTCAGCATGCCTGAATCTCAGCCCACCTGGTTCAGTGAAGGAAAGGAGTTCTCTGGTCTGAGGCAACTGCATTGTGACCAGATGCAGCACCTCACTCAGAGCAAGTGTAAGAATCTGTCCTTATCCTGAACACTGGAGATGGGACATACTCCAGCCACAGCAGCTACTTCTACGTAATATAGCACCAGCTGCTGTTATTTTCTGTCATGTCACTTTGCTTCTGAAATTCGTCTGGTTGGCAAAGATAACCACCTAAATAATATTTGGACAGAGTTTACAAAATGCTGTAGAGCTGGTTAAACGGACATTTTAAATGATGCTTTTCAAATATCTGTACTAGGAATGCAAAGAAATCTATGAAACCAGTTGGCTTTGGATTACATTTGAAATAAAAGTCTACTCTCCGGAGAAATCTGATTGCTGCTTCCTAATTTTACATGACATTTTGAAGGAGATTTAGCGTACAGAAGTAAGATAAGATACAATGAATAGATAAAACACTTTTATTTCACTGTTCCTTCTCAAGTGGTGTTCCAAGCTATGTACTTAATAAAGATAAAAACCAAAAAAGAAAAGATCACCTAAGTATTTAAATCAAATGACTCTGTAAAAAAGGCTACAATTCCTCTTAGGCAACACTTCTTTCTTCCCTTTTTTTTTTTTATTTTCAATATTTCATCCAGATGATGAATGAGACTGATTTACTCAGAACTGATTTCATGGCAAGAGGAGCACATACTGGGCAGGCAGCCACTGAGAAAGCTTTTTCAAACTACTACTGTGCCAGACTGCAAGGTGGCATTGGTGTATAGATAAATGTCCCCTGGAGACAAGCATGCAAGCTCATTTTAACTTGTGACCCAACCCAGGTTCGAATTCGAGCTGGTACTTGAATACACCAAGCTGGGAAAGATCCTCACATGCAATTCTGCCCCATCCGCTTCAGAGCAGCTAATTTCAGTCATATCAGTGAGGTCTTTTAAGCCTCAATTGTGCCTGTAAATAACTCCTAACTGCTCTAAAGCCTTCTGATCGCTAAGTTATATCTTCAGCCTTTTCACATGACATTTGCTTCACATTCTTTCATGTAACATTCACTACTCTAAGGAAATGAGTGAAAAAACATTTCACTATGAGAAGTGAATGCGAGGCTAAGTAACCAAACAGAGAAAAGAAAATTAACTGAGCTATCAACATTTACACATAACTTCCTGAGTAAGAATTACAACATTCCCAGTCTTCACTCTCACTTTACCAGGTAATGGTTATATTAAGATAGTTCCCTCCTCAGAGCAGGGACTATCTGTTAACATCTTCATGAATTACACCTTGAACATCCCTGGGCAGCCTCAAAATATAATTTAACAATATTCATTGCTAGTATGCTGGTTCTAATTTAAGCATTTCGGAACTATTCAAGCAGTTTCAGAGATATTTCAGTGTGATACTTTCACCATCACTAGACCTACTAGCTTCCCTCAAGGTAATTGCACTTATTTTACACTTTTCAGGCTAGGTCACATGTTTTTGGTTGGGGTTGACAAAGACAGAAAGTCTTAACTTGCTCACTGAAAATAGTGGAACTGTTAATGTGTTTTAAACAAGGAAACAAAATAATTTCTTTGCAACTATCTCCTCCTCCTATTTTCTTACGACAGCGAAGACAGACATAAACCTATAGGGAGAGATAGTAACAAAGATACACACGCAAACACAGCTGTGTTTGGTCACGATTTTGTTCATTTTTAAAACACTACTTAAATTGTACACATTATGTATTTTTAAGGAGACATTGTCCCTACAGATAGCAAAATCTGCAGTCCCAAGAAGTGCAGCACAGCTGCACACAGTTCAAGCCAGTACATATTTCAGATGAAGCTCTTTTTACAGAATGCACCCCCCACTAAGCAGACTCACTAGAGAGCATTCCTTCAAGCTATTCATTATACATTAGGTAGCATAGACAACAAAAACAAAATGGGTTTAGCTATTGAACATCTACTTAGTGTTTAAAAATGCATGCTTGTTGTTTAGATAGTTTAAATGGCACTCAAGTTTCATACACTGAGTCAGACGCAGTACTTTTGCTAACTCCGAATGCCAAAACACAAAGGCAATGTTGTTTGGCTCTGGTCTGTGTTTAGCAGAACCTCGAGCATTTTAAGAGGGTTGATAACTGCTGATAAACATACTCTTTAGCTCAGTAAAGCATATTTAAGATATTAGAAGTAATGCAGCATATTTAATTTTAACAGGTTATTTATCTCATTAACATGATCTAAGCTTTTCAACAAGTGGTAGAAAACTACATTTTGACTACTTGGTTTATTTGATTTAATTTTATTGTTTCCAGTTCATTGTCGTTTCTTTAAACTGATGGTGATAAGCAGATCATCTTAGGTGATATATCTGCAGTTTGAATAATCCAGTATACAGTACAAAATATGATTAGCTGACAAAGTAATCCACTGATTATCACGGAAGATCGTTGATCAGTAACGGGTAAAAATCTACAGCTTCAATGGAAGTGTTGTCAGAATTGGATGAATTTTAGATTTTTCATATGAAATATTAGCATACAGAATAAACTGTGCAAATTCTGTCACAAATTTAATTACACAAGTGCAGACATTGACAGGGTATCTGCCAAACAATGAATTCATTCTCAACTGAAAGAGGAGCTGACTCGGCATATCAATCACTTCTGCAATCCTTCCTCTACAATGGTGTGAACGTCTTTTACAGATGCCTGACATCTGTAATTTTCACAGTTTGTAGTAGTTAATATGTTATTCTTCTAGCTTTTGACTTTTATTGCCTCCAAGACACTCAATTGCAAAGTTTGCCAACTTCCAATTTGCAGAGTGGAAGTCATGTATTAAGTTTAAAGTGCTGGCCATTTTAAGGATCTTTCTTTAATATCTTCTTAAGACCTTCATCGTGTCTCGTGTTTTTAAAGCATATTTTTCTATCATAAATCTGTTGATAAAAATATGCATCTAATGTTAACCCCATTTTGAGCTGCATTTCCAATGGCATTGATTATTATTAATCTTCTTAAAGTCATGATTGAGAATAGAAACCTGAGGTTTATTAGCCTACGATTTTTTTCATCAATATAATATTTCACAGGTCTGAAATAAAAAAAAAATCTATTTTACTGTAGTCATATGCAACCAGACATTTATGTACAGAATATGGTTTGAGCTTATCTACATAAAAGGGCCAGTTGTTCCATCATAATACAGAGGTCTCTTCTTCCAAGAAGAAGTTTACTATAGATGTTAATACTTCCTATATTTTCATGGCAAATGGAAGGAAAGTTGAGTTGAAAAAATAGGCCGAATTAAAGCATATTTAAATTTACCAAGCCTCTTTAAGACTTTAAAATCCCGGTGTAGCTGGTCAGCATTGTATAGTATGGTATACTGGATGAAATAAATCGCTAAAAAAGAGCTATGTTTCCTTGATCTCTAGAGGAAGCAAACAAGATCGAATAAGATCATGGCTAATACTGCTGAACAAACTAGTTTAAATCTTTGGGAAAAAGACCTTTTACATCACAAGTCCTTTAGACTTTAGACTTCATCCAGGATATGATGAGGGAACAGAAGGTAGGACTATTGCAGGCAGGAAGAATTTAAAATTCATATTGTCTATATTTGCACAGGTCTCAGGTTATTAAGCACTATTTTATGTTGAGGAAACTGTTCAAATGAGAAATGCATGCAATACATGGAAAATATCAGTTACTTACATGAGAATGGCATTTACAGTTATAATACTCGATGCTATTCAGATAGCGCAATTTATTAAGCTTATCTTCAGCTCCAATGTAATATAGAACTCTTTAAAAAACAATTCAAAATCTTCCGACTTGATGCTCCACTTAAAAGCTTCAGAAGGAAAAAACAGAAACAAAGAAACCATAGAAAAAAACATTCATAGAATGACATAGAACAACAGGAAAAAAAGAAGAGTTCAGACTCCATCTATTTTTTTTTTTTTACTTCCTCTCTATGGAACACCACATTGTATAGCTTTGCTGTTCCCAAATTTTCCCGTTTTGCCACACACTCCCCCAGCTTCACTCCCACCCCCATCTCCTTCGGCTACATTGCCCTTGTTGAGATGAAAAAACTGAGAATTTAAACAGAAATGCAAGATCTCTGAATTAGAGCTGGTTGTTGAATTCAAAGTACTACAGCTAAAACTTGATTTCCATGCCATTTGATTGTGTTGTTATCATGTTATGTGCTTCAAAAACCTGATGCAGTGCAGCAGAAAAAATTTTCAAGTTATTTACAAACAGTATAAAGCACTGAATGGCTGTGAGAATTAGCAGATTTGCACATAGAATCAGAATGAACGTGGCAGCTCTCCATTGCATGTTCAAATCTTCTACAGGCTAAACTAAAGATTTTTCTATAACAAAGAATAAACCAGAGTGAATACTTTGGCTGTCATTGAGCTTAATTTTAGGCTATGAAAAAGCTGAGCAAGATCTGTCACAGAAAGGTTTTCTGGGTCTTTTGTTTGTTTAGTAAACACCAGGGTTTGGATTTTACATATATTTTTCACACCAATTCCAGACTTAGAATTTGAATAGAACTGTAGCTTTGAGTGAGCTTTGAGAAAATTACAACAAATGCTTCTGTTTCCACCATGTTCTTGCATGGAGCCTAAATTTGAGACACTACTGAGAAATGTACTTATGCATTTCATAATTCTGTTTGGGAGGTTGTTTCAGAAAGTACAAAGCATTGAATAGCTTCTAATTGTGTTGTCCGTTCTTCCAAAGCACAATTTACATTGATGACATTTCTCACATGTTTAAACGCAAGAGGTTTCCTACATCACTCACAGGTGTGAGCATCGTGGGGGGAAGGAAAAAAGGTACAGTGTTTGCACTTGCAAAAGGGTTGTTTCTTTCCTGGATCCCTCCACTTCCTTCAGGAAGAAGAGAGAGGATGTTGTTAACACCATTGTTGTCATTATTCCTGTTGAAGTCGCTTAATGGTGGATTTTTAGCCAGATCCGCTCCCTGACTCTCAGTGTGGTCACATGAATGCTCAAACTGACGCCCTGGGCATGCAGACACAACCATAGCTGAGGTGGCCAACATGGGCAAGCACTGGCACTCAGTGCCCAGAGAGGTCCAAACCAAGACAACCGGATAAGTCTCTAAGCCATGCACTGAACTGAGCTCTCAAGATTTCTTCTAGCCTCAATTCTTCTATTACAGTTGCCACAGAGCAGGGCACTCTGACTCAAGCAGACTTTCATGTTTCCTCATCTGGGCAGATTCAAGGCCTTTCCACCTCTGAGCCCTCTTCTCTCCTCCTTTTCCCCTACACATTCCACCGCATAGGTAGCATTGTTCTGGTTCCTACTCAAACACCCTATGAGATAGCCACCAAAGCAGGCATCTGCATTTGAACAACTACTGAATAAGGTTATCAGGGAGCACAGGAATCTAAGAAAATACTCTGAATATCCATTCAGCTGTAATGTTCTGGAAACATGAAGGACTACAAAGAAGGCTGAAAACCAAATTTCCATTTCTGGCTACTAGAAGCAGGTTCAAGGAAGAAAGGAAGACAGCCACAGAACACTTCATTTTTGCAAATAACAAGTTCTGAAATAGCTGAGGCACTGTACGAAGAATAAATGAAAGCAGAAGTCTGAAACAAAAGACTGCAAAGACAAACACGATTTTTGAAGATAACTTTCTAGATAATAAATTTCTGAATCAGATTATCTCTCAACCAGAGATAAAACTTACCATGTACAGAGCAAACTACAACACTTCAAACTTGACAAAAAACCCCTCAAAATTCTACACCCGAAGCAGAAGGACTTGCAGAGGTTAACACTGGAGTCAAAACAAGAGAAAAAGTTGCACAGAACATTAAATCATGTGGCAGACTCCAACCAAGCATACGTCCAACACTTAAAAATAAAAGTTAAACAGTAAAGAGGTTCCCTTCTCAAGCAAATGCAAACATTAGCAGAATATAAATAGCATGAGCAAGACTGGAAATGGCATTATTAACACACTGGAAGGAATGAACAACATTTCAGTAAAAAGTGAGTGGGCTATCAATTCTAAAGAAAGTAGAACGTTAATATCAAATTGGACACAGATGAACAATCTGGTGTTATCAGGACACGGGAATTGTTGCTCTTGGGAGAAAAGCTGCAGGAAAACAGATGAAACCCAAATGTTATAATAAAGATTTTACTTCCAACCAAAGAAGTTTATGAAGCAAATGAACAGAATACTAAGGCAAGGGAAAAGGCACAATCTATATATAGTATTACCAAAGGGGAAAACAAAGTCTCAAATAGAGTAAAAGGTGTGTCATGGTCTGTGTTTCAGCATTGGGAAGCCTGTAAGAGGTGTGTGACGCCAAAACAGCTATGGGAAGAATCTGAGGATGTTCCTCAAGGAATGAGAGCCCATGTCCTTCACGCTCCTCAGGCGCAGAGAGCAGGTGAGGCTCTTGTGCGCAGGACTCACCAGCTGAACTTGGGACATTTGAAACAAAACAGTCAGAACACTGCCTACAGGCTTCTGAACCAGAGGACTGACCTCTTACCAATTCCCTATTTCGTTCAACACTGCCTCATTTGGCCCATTCTACCTCATCAAGATTCCACTCACAACAAAAATAGGGCTTACAGGGATGCCCAAAACAAAAGATTATACACCAACCTTTAACTACTCCTTTTATCACACAATGCCATTTCACAGTCAATGTCTTTAAATAAAAAAACAAAATGCAAAAATCCCATTATAAGGTTCCATCCAACCACAAGCGATGACAGGTACATAACTACTACTCAGAAGTGAAGAGGACGCATCCATAGGATTAGTACTATTTCTATGCATTACTCCAATGGAAATTTCTTTAATGTCTGTGTTGTTAAAAACAGTTAATAGGAATTTTATTTAAAATAAATATTATTCTGCACTCAAAATTTTTATTTAACAATTTCGGATGTGTTCAGAATGCCAGTACCACCCAAAAAGGACACAGCGAGGGGATAATTGACCTTGTCAGCTAGAAGTAATCTACTCTTTTCCTTAGAACATTTAACTCATAGACACAGTCAATTACCTTCAGGTAATGCCTGCTTCAAGGGTTTTATTGCTCTGTTCCTTTGAAATGAAACAGATTTACTACCCTAAGTTAGACCTGTTTTGCCTGAAGTTCCAATGGCCTTCTAGCGTAATTTTAGAAACATTAAAATTCTCTCTGATTCTAGTATTGGGCTTTAAAAATAAAGTCACTGACATCTGTGTTTCAAAGCAATCAAATATCTATCAATCTTGCAAGTAATTTTTTCCATAACCCTGAATTCATTAGTATGTATATTAAAATAAATTTATAGGTTCAATGGCTAATTTTTACATGTCAAATTATAAGCATATTGGACAACTTTTAATCTAAAACTGTGTCTATATCTTCTATTTAATCTGGAGGGTCTGTGGGTCTTTGGTTTAAGCCAGAAATGCTGGAAAATTAAAAACAGGGCACAGCAGTATGGCATGGTTTACTACTCTGTCACCAATACAGTCTCTGCCCAGGAATCTTAGAGAGTTTGTGTCTGAGAAATCACAGCTGACAAGCCAATAGAATAGCAACTGAGAAAAAGGTTGGAATGTAAAGCCCATGGTTCACACATGGGCCCCTTGTCTAGTACTTGTTCAGCACAGTCAAAAACTTCACATTCCTTTGTCTCCCAAAGCAACTTCTAAATTAGTCACACAGCGGAAGGCAGACACGGATTCACATGAGGCAAAAATGGCTTGACCTTAGGAGAGAGTACTTTTGCCCACTCCATATTTCAACTCATATAGTTACCCTTTCATTATTTTTTCTTTTTTTTTAAGAAATATTTATAAATCTATACACAGACTAGAAGAAACACTCCTGACTGCACAGAGACAAACTAGCCACTGAATTAAAAGGGTATTGAATTCAATTGCTTATTATCCAGTCACACACAATTCATATTAATGTAAGATCCCATTTTCATTGCAGCTAAAAAACAAAGCAAATAGATAAAAAGATTCATAGAAAGCAAAAGAAACTTCCTACAACACTTGCAGAGAATCAGTGTATGGAATTGCAAGCAGTCCCATATTTTGTTCAGTAACTCCTAATTAGATAGTTCTACAAAGAAGAACGAGTACTGCTGGATTACTCATCCTACTGCAAGTCCCCAGACACTTCCTATGTTGTGTTTATTTTCACAGAAGCCATAGGATTTAATATTATAGTAATTACTTTCCAATTTTACTCCAGAGCAGAAGTATATTACATTTTCTACTAAACTGAAAATGGATTCTATCAAGTAGCTGCTGTCTTGCAACTTACTGATAAAAGAGCAAAGGGAAAATATTTCAAGAGTTGTGTTCATCTTTGAAAGGTTGAGTCCAACAGCTACTGTTGGATGGAAAAGCAGGGCTAAGAACAGAGTGTTCAGGCCTTTGTAGGATCAATACTAATTATGTTCAATATTCACTGGACAGGCTACAGTATGTAACTGGATCAATTTTCTTTACATGTAAGAGAAATTTATATATACATACCTAAAAAATCAGTCATTCATAATTTCCTACAAGTTTGAGCGTTATTCTTTGAAGCGGCTTCTTCAGCTTCTATGTAATTGCAGTGTACTCAGCTGAAATCTATACCAAATTTCTAGTTATGCCATCTTAAAAAAATGCATTCAAAGTTTTTCCCAACTCTGGAGTTTGAGTATTGGTGGTGCTTGAAGTTATGATGTTGTCAAAACTTGACCAAAAAACCCTTTTTGCAAGATGGGATTAGAATAGCGAATCTCCAAGCCTAATATGTGACAGTAACTTCTTTTTTGATTCTGATCAAAGTCATCATCTTTCTGCTCTAGCTTTGTTGTCTACAGAATTGACTAAAACCTCCCAGGGAATGTGGGAGAAGCTGACGGAAAAATGAAAAGCATTCAAACGATTCAGTGGAAACACCACTTTAAAAGTGCAATCTTGAAAAATAAAGGGCCAGAAACCAGAGTTTAGTTTTGTAAAGGAAATGGCTCTGTTTTTCTTAAAACTCTCATAGAAGATATTAACCAACGTTAGCCAGTTACTGAGATTTTCTTAAGTAACTATCAGTTTTAGCAGCACTATTTTTGAAGCAAGTTTTCTGAGATTCTTTGAAAGAACTCAGTAGACATTTGCCTGACCAACAGGGCCTTTTTATTCATTTAATTCCAAAATGTCAGTGGTTACACCTGAAAATTTTAACCAATACTTTGACTACATTTTTTCTTTGTACCTTTCACTGCAGCTTCCAGCATCTTCACTGGTAGTCACGGCCATTTCTGGAGAACAGTGCAATGAGACCAAAGTTACCTCTGGAGACAGATCCACCTTATTCCTTGTGGATGCAGTGAGTGCACCATGTGTCAATGTACAGCACAGAAGTGTCTGTGCAGGGCTCTGGAGACAGCTTCTGAGGGCTGGACAATCCAGCCACGGAAAGGGTACACCTATGCAACCAGGCTGTGGAGATCTACAGGTCAGCTTTCATAGAAAGCCTGTTCAGATCTTGAAGAGTTTGTGGTTTTGACATAATCCTGTGCGAGTACATCTATCTGAGCAGCTTTGGGAACAAAATGGCATCTCACCCTACAGACTCAGAGCACAGCTGAGCTAGGGCATGACAGCTCCCAGCCACCCCAACAGATGTCTGAACTTTCATCCATTATTCTTTGGCACAACTTGTACATAGAAGTTACTTCTGCAACTAGCTGTTGAAAGATGCATTGCAGAAACAGACAGGAAGTGAGTTTCAAGAAGTTCTTGCTCATCGCTTCATTAAAGAATATCCTTACAGAAGAGCTTAAAGAAATCATGGTCTTACAGACTTCATTCCTTCCCCAGGTGCCCCATGCTGTTCACAGCTTCTTTTCTTTTTCATTATGGAGGGTGAGCCCTTTGAGACCACACAGGTCAATTCCACCTGTAAGGAAGATTGGCCAGCAGTAACTTTCACTGTGGACATAAAAATGAAGTGCTAATTATTAGGCCATACTCTTATCAAAAAGTTTTTTTAAAAAAACACATAAAGGGATACACACAAATATGAGACCATGAAATATAAAGAGAATTATAGCTTCGCATTTGCATTTATGTAAGACTGAAATATGCACAAGAGGAAAAAACAAAGTATTTTACAGAAAAGCATTTTAAATTCTGTCAACTTACTGCCCAGCTGAGAATTGAATACTGTTCCATGATAAAAAACGATGGCATTGGGCTTCGTAGAGTCATGAAAGAAAGATTTAGCAGGGAGAGGAGGAGAGCTATTTTGCTGTCTTGCCAAAATTAACGTTGCTTCTACCTCTGAATGGAGCACTAACTAATCTATCACTTCAATTGCAAGGTCTCTGGTTGCACTGCTGCTGCCTTGTGCGAGGTTTCCTGCTTCCAGACTCATTCCATCTGGCAGACACTCCAAGTTTTCATCAAATAGAACAAAACAGAACCACCTAGCCTGAATTCTGCTGGGTGTGCAAACAGAGAAGTGAAAGGAGTGATCAGAAAAGAATGTACTGATGAAATATAAAGCAAGAAGCAGTGGCAGAAACAGGCAAGAGAAAGATATTTTCTTCTTCACGTGCAGCACTGCTCATCATTGAACAACTGCATCCCTATTACTGCTCTTGCTTCCCTGCACTCCCGTCCATCTTTGTCTCCATCCTGACTGTGTACCATTCAACTTGAAACTCCTTTGATATTGCCCAATAGTTTAAGTATTTTGGAAGATATCAAGAACATGAGAAGATTCTGACATTACACATGCACAATGAATTAACACATTCATACATATAGCTTTTATCTTTCTAAAATACAATTAGCTCAAAATTCTCCCAAATATTTTCATCCTTGGAACAGACTGGCAATGTTTTGTATGAATCTTTCTTCAGGCCTGAAATAGAAACAGTAACTTGCGAACCATAAATAAGCTTGAAACAATTGTTTTCAGATTAGTTTGATTTTGTTCACCAACAATTAGAGAAAAGGCAGCTCTAAGTGTCAGACAAGTGGATGCTAGGGGGGTGGACGTGGTGTAGTACCTCCTCTGGGTTAGCTGGGGAAAAGCAGCGTCCTTTCTGTGTCCAAAGTGTCCTTTGCTAAAAAGGTAGGGTTTGTTTTCTTTTTTACCCCATCTAGAATTCCATTTTATACACGAAGCACAGTTGAAGATCCTCCTTTCAGCACCATAAGGAGGTGATCACGAACACTTGTCAAGAATTCACATGAGCAACCAAGCCTCAGCTACAACCCAAGATTGCCCAAATTCTGTTGTCTTCAAAGTCATCAATAAGACACTTCTTAGTAAAAGTTGGCATCCTATTCTGGCAAACAGCACTATAACATTTTTTTTCTTAGTATGAATTATCGAATCTAAAAAAAAAATGTGTACAGCTTTCCAAATGACATAATTACCGAAGAACTGGTAGCATGACATGTCACCATGCTGTGCTTCCTTGCTCCATTATGACCTTTCCTCAGCAAGAAGCAGCATTTAATCACTGTAGCTTAATCTTCGTTCTAGTCTCTCCTGTCACCCCTATCTGAATTTCAGAGAAAGAAAAATCTTGCAAGAACTGTGTCTCAGATACTTCACTTATTTTCATGAACCTTGCAACATTTGTTAGCACTCTGTATTACTTAGCTCTCTAATTTCACACATTTCCAATAAATACCAAATTCCTCCGCACCAATAGTACAGAAGTGGGAGAGTTACCATTGTTTCACAGGAGCCATACATTACATCAACCGCAACAGAAATGAGACAGCCAACAAAAGATTGTTGGTGGTACTGCACATTAAGACCACTGCTATTTTGAGCACTGCTTACCATTAAAGATGATCTAAACCTTGCAACGAAGCTGCCATTTTACCTGAATTTAGCCTTCGTATGCTAAGTATATATATAAGTAAGCATATAGCAAAGACTACAGACCTTCATCACAGCTAAACATACAGTGAGGTATATTTTAGAGGTACAACTGACAGTTCAAATGTTACAGATCCCAAATGTTATAAACATTTTCCTTGCAATATCTGAGGAGTAGTAGCACAACTTTCCAGAGCCTTAGAGGAACAACTGTCAATCAACCAAAGCTCAAAAAGCGGACAGCAGTCGGAGATTATTATAAAAATGAAAGATGTCAGGAATTGTACTGGGTTTTTTGTTGTCTCCATTCTCAGATGCAGCAACAATAAAAGGTGTGGAGTATAATTCTAACCATAAATGAAGACAAAAATGTTTTTAAATTACAGAACTGAGTTACAGATTTATTCAAAACTCACTGTAAGAAGACGTGATTCAACTTTCCTCTCCTGTGTGCTTTCTCCATTGTATCTAAGCATGGTCCTCACAATTTCGCTAGTGATACACAAACACTTCAATTTACCGAGGTATTTTAAAAATCCCTCATGTCGATGCTGAAGCACAGGAGCTACTAATGCAGGTTTGGCACTGTTAAAGTGATCCTTTCCTGCCATCTAGGGGACATACGCTGCTGTGCAACAGGATTGTCTTCACAGTTACACACAGGAAAACCTTCTCTATGAATTGCTTATCTCTACCCAGCAAAACAGAAATCAACTTAAGAGTAGCACAACTAACAAGAAACAGACTTAACTGAAGAACAGCACAACTATTTTATTAAAGACCATATGCATAACAGTTTAATTCTGGCATAATCCTAAAGTTTTCTACAGTAAATTTCAGTTTAATGTCCAACAAAAATATCGAGGTGATAATTTAACCTTTGCTTTTACGACACACAGACATATCTTCCAACCTACTCAGCTACATAAAAAGCCTTTCGATTTTCCTGGATACTTCAGGAGAGCAAGATCTATGCTGCTATAAACAGCACTTCACTGTCAACAGCTAACAGAGAGAAAAAGGATTGAGATGTGAGTGGTCCCAGAAAGTGAGGAAGTTAGAAAAAGCATAGTTGTATCACACCTGATGTCATGAAAATTTAGCTCGATGTCAGAACTTGCTTTCCAACACATCATCTACATGAAGCGCTTTCTCAGAGCCTCATTCTCCTGCCTGCATGGTGGGTGCACACACTGTGTAGACAGTATGCACCTTTTTTCTATTGCTCTATTCTAAGAAGCAAAATATAGAAACACTCAACGTCGAAAGATAATCAATTTAATTTTAGAAAAAGTTAAAAGGTTGTTCCAAGATGCAAGTTCCTATTGCTAGTGTTGGCATCATGGTCATGTTTCTCATACTTGGTCTCTTCACTGTTGCCTCCCGGGCTCTTTCACATGGCAGGCTCTACAAAAGGGAAGCGCCAACTCAGCGAAATGCTAAGCGTAGTCAAATGCACACACAAAAATCCAAACAAGTTTTTTCCTGCTCTTCTGTTTGGATTTGTTTTGCTCTTAACTTTGAAAGGGAACAGTCCACTGAAACAAACACCCTTCACTAAAGCAAACAAAGACCCATGCTTCCCATGGCTGAAACGATGTGAAAGCCTCTCCAGGATCAAAGCTGCAGCATCTCCTGGGACAAAAGGAAGCAGGTGTCCAACCAAGGCGTTTCATGAACTGGCTACAGTTGCACAAGATGCAGGCTCCAATTCTGCCCCAGTGAAGGGACTGAAGATGAAATGCTTTCCGCAACCCCCAAACTTAAAGAGTGACAATGTTACACTACTTTGATACTTCTTCACCAAAAAACAAACTAAAAAGATCCTCAAATTTAACAGAGCAACTCTTCAATTAATCTCATGTTGATAAAAAACAAACTTTTGAGCAGCTATGCCCAAATCCTCTTCCCATTATTGTGTGCAGTGTGTTTAAATAGCTGGAAAGAATCCCTGGTTTGGGGATGCTGAACCTCTTTATCATCTAGGCAAGACATTCCAAAAAAACAAACAAGTAAAAAGCCATGTGCAAATCCATTTACAGCAGAATAACATAAATCTGTATAAAACACCTTAATTTCTTTAACTGAAACATGGCATATGCTTGCACAGCACAAACAGAAGTTTGACACTAAACCAATACTGCTGCTGAAGAAAAAAAACCAAATCTCTTCCTATAGATATTATGTTCAGGAATTTGCTGTTCACAGAAGAAAAAGGAAGGAATCCTGCAAGATCAGGATAATAGCACACATTTCAGAAAAAAAATCCCAATGGTGAATAGTGAGCCTTAAATTTGATACAGAAGAACTTGCAAAGATTGAAATTAGAAAATTGCTAGTGCCCACATGTACTGGAAGAAGCTGTGACATGGATCCTGAGTGTTACTACAGCCTGCCTGGCAAAACTTCAGGAAATGTGTGCCCCTGTACCAGAAACTGTTGCCCAGGTTCTGTAGAACATCCAGCTAGGGGACTCTTTATATCCCCACATACGATGCCAGCAATGTGTTAGAAATGGAGACTGCTTGGGGCTAGAAGGTAAACTTCAACACAGACAACCTGAGAGAATGTACTTAAGCTAAGAAAAAAAAAAAATAAAAAGAGGTAGATAACAGTGAAATGAGATTAGATTCAGCAGGACAGCTGTATGAGGAAAATGCAGCTTACTTGGTAAAACCTGAAATGTATGACCACTTTTTTTTTTTTTTGTACAGTACCTCACATACCGTTGTCAGCACCTTCAGACAAGACAGTACAAGGCAACAATACCTCAAGGGGAAGTAAAGGGGGTGGAAGAAGAAAAAAAGGGCAAATGCTCCAACTAGAGACAGGAAGACAGCATGAAAAGGTAATAAGGCATCATCAAGCAATCAAGACAGCTTGTTTCCTAAACCTGACCTCCAGTGGTGCGTACAGAGACTGAGAGAAGGTCCACCCTTAATCCAAACTGCCATGAACCTACTTGTGAACAGTGAAAAAACCCTACAATACATATTCAGGACTTCTCAAACAGATACAACATTGCACTTAAAGTAAATTATAAAGAAGTCACATTCAGCCAAAAGAACTTCTGTGCCTATAAAAGCTGACACGTTCCAGCTTTAGTTTTCTGAAAACAAAACCATTTTAAGTTAGATTGTACTCTGTACAGTGACATCTGTGTAGTCTTCCAGAACTTCTGAACTACTCAAAATTCTGTAACTCATTGGCTTGCATCTACAGTTTTCTCTTGATTTAACATATGCTTACCTTTCCATTAACTTAAGAAACTAAAGTCAACAGGCATGCAAGATTTCTGGGTGTTTTTTAAACATGATAAAAAGTATGATTTCAGGAAGGCAACATTATACACCATGTTCCAGGGCATGTATTCCTGTGCAAGAGATGCATTATATCTAGGTAACAGCATGTGAATATAGGCACTTGCTCATTTTGCTACTCTGAACCTTCAGCTTTGAGAACATCTTCAAAACTCTTTATTCTTTGGGAAGGTTTTTGAAATTTCTGGGGGAAAAGGAAACATGTTACACTAAGCAGGTCAAAATTAACATACTAGGCAAAGACACTGAAAAAGTATCTACTGTTTAAAGCCAACCCTTGCGAAATAGTGTTGGGATTGAACAGCAAACCAGGAATTCAACTGGTGGTCCAGTCCCCCGCTTTTCACAACTCAACACAAATTACTGATCTCTCTAAAAATTTGCCTACAAGTCATGTTTTGTTGAGAAGCTTTTTTTTCTTTTACTAAAATACAGAACACAAATGAAAGTACAGTCTCTTAGAAAAATTACTTGAAAAGCACAAAAATCAAACACAAGTAATTTTTCATCAGAGCTTTTTTCTACCCCAAAATCACATTTTGGTGGCTGTTACAATATTTACATGGTGAAATGACTACAAGTGACTGTAGAACTTTATTTTCAAAACAAAAAAAAATTCAAATTGCACGTTTTACAGGGGGCATTTCAGTTTACAAAGAGCAAATGAACTTTTCAGAAATTCAATACATGAAATTATTATAGAGAACACTTAAATATGTGCAAGCTACAGTAACTGTGAACTGTAGGGTAAAGAAAGACAAGAAAACCGACTCCTTCTCAATCATAAATGACCCACTTTAATGTGCTAAAAGCTACAAAAGGAAAAGCAACTTTTTATGGTCCCAAAATATTTTTTTTTCCTTAGTAAATGGTTTTCACTTACCATGTATTATTGAAGCAGAGAAAAATTAGCTGGACAAAAGAGACAGGAAGGATAGCACACTCCCTACTCAATTAGCCAGCTTATTTTTTCTAGTACTTATTTATGCAATAAGGCTTTATTCAGTCTGAAAATTATTAACTGGCAGGGAAACAAAAATTATTACTGAATGCACATAGTGACAACAGTTAGCTTACAGACAAACACATCAGGGGAGGGAGAAGGGAAATTCTGCTTTTAAAACTTAACTCCATTTCAAATAAACTAAGCAAATTCAGTTAGGCAAAATAGCTTAAAAGTCTGCAAAGACTACTTGCAAAAAGCAGATTCTGCCAACCTCATCCAAGCATGACAAAATTTGCTCAAAGGTGCATGCTCATAGAGGCTGCTGAACAAATCAGAACTACTTCTCTCACTATATGATGCACTAATTAACATAATGGGTCTGATCTTATAAATTAGACTATAACATGCCTATCAAATGGATTATTTAGAAGAAAAATCTTTGCGATATTTTACTTGAGAACACTTTTAAATGTTTACTTGCATTTGTAATTTCCTCCGAGAAGCTGATTAACAGTGTTCTTTATGAACAATATATTTAACGCAGAATATTTTCGAAGTACCTAACTATCTACAATATATTTACTACATGCAGATTAACAACAATAATGCAGTGTTTGGCAGCGCAAAGTCACCTGCAGTGTTCTAAAGCACTCCACTGTAAAAATTCATTTAACAGGCTCTGAAGGTGACTAAAAATAAACTCAGCAAAATTCCACATCAAGCCTTTTTCAAAAAACCAAACCACACCATCAGTACTGTGAACAAACTGGTATTATACATGGAAAACTGTTGTAGAAAATGAAGTAGTAAGGTGATCAAAATCATAGCTATTGTCAAGAATTCTTCCTTCTGTAAAGGTACTCAAAGGTCTTAAGTGTTAAGAAATGACAAGAAAACTTATTCTGGTATTCTAAGGTCTAAAACTTGACCATTTCCTTGTGATCAGTTACATATATTACTGGATTTTGTAATCAAACTATAGTTTGATTTGTAATCAAACTATAGATTTACGAATGGTTTTACCTGCAAAGTGTTAAACAGAAAATCATGCGCTTTTTTTTAAAAAAAACCAAACAAACAACAAACTAAGGGCTACACATACAGATAGTGCTTTTTATAAATACTTAGAACTACATTCTGAACTATACAAAAATCATCCTGAAAATAAATCTAAATTGCAAACAGAAATTAAGTCACCAAACAAGAAGCCTCATTCACAGTATCATTTTATTTTTTTCATTTATAATTTGTTTCCCCAATAACAAAACAAATCTTATTTTCACACATTAGAACAGCTGTTAGCATGAACATTGGAACAAGAAGCTTTAGTATCAGATTTTAACCTTGCCATGCATTCCTCTTTTCTTTAAGTACTACTTTTTCTGAGCATTTTGATTTGACATTGAACATAGTCTTTCTCCTAAATGTGACTTTTGCTAACCAGCATTAATATACAGCTTCATTCAACCAACCACTGTTCTCATATGTATTCAGTCTTCTTTTAACACTTATGACAACATATTTACTGACACTTAAAATTTCATGAAGTTTTGTTCAAATAAAAATGGAAGCAAATGGAAATTTGCAAAACTTCAAATTTTATTAAAGAAAATTTAGTGTGCTTGAATTATCAAAATAAGATATAACAACAACATTTTGTCATTAAAGGCCTACAGTCAATTAGCAAAATGGTTTTAGTAACTAGACTCCCCGTGGTTTTTAGGCATGCAAAAGTGCAGAATGGTACTTTTGGAAAGCCTGCCAAGCATTTCTGTAGGTTAGATAACTGACTGCTGCTGGGATATCACTAGAAATTGGCTGTCCACCATTGTTTT
>Ga0181612_134195_pt1 | contig 20158 bp, 11 predicted proteins | sample HoacroProtozoa21_FD_119630 | JGI IMG/M metagenome (GOLD analysis project Ga0181612, IMG submission 119630) | Hoatzin crop microbial communities from Cojedes, Venezuel. Combined Assembly of Gp0051906, Gp0051904, Gp0051908 | reverse complement strand
ATGAGTATAGATGATAAAAATAAAAAAAAAGGAAGAATGAGTGGGGGGAGTGTGGAGGGGGAGAGGGGAGGGAGAGGGGAAGAGCAAGGAAAAAAAAAAGAAGGGGGGGGGGGGGGGGGGGGGAAACAAAAACAAAACACAACACATTAGAGACTCTTCAGTATTTGCTGGGAACTCAAGTGCATAACCTGACAGGGATTTTCAGGGTTTGAATACAAGATTTCAATGTGGGAAATGAGTTACATATGATAAAACTGGATGAACTGCTATGATCCTATATTCAACTAAGATTCATAATCATTTCTCATATCCTGTGTTTTACTCTTATGTAGAAACACTGAAGAAGCTAAATGCTTAGAGAGCGTAATCTCTTCTTGTAGAAGTTTAATGATTCACAGGAAGCCAAGGTGGAGATTCACATATGATCAACACAATTACCTTCAACTTCTCCAGCATTTCTGTAATCTAAGATCATTCATTTCATAATCAACTGCCCAGCTGTTGTGACATCACATTATTAAGAATATTTTGCCAACAGAAAATAATGAGAGGAAACCAGAGGTCCTCTGAGGAACCCTTAAATTTAGGCACCTAATTTAATGATGCACCCTTCAAAGCTGCGGAGAGCAAAGGTTTCCCTCACTTGGAAACACAGAATGCAAAAAACAATGATTTTGTTCTAACCCTTAGCGCTGTTCTTATCACCAGTAGAGCCCCACTCAGTCACAACAAAAGGCAAGTTTTAACAAAATGCAAAAAAAGAACAGTGGCCTGCTTTTCCCCATCAAACCAGCAGCAGAGGCAGCAAGAAGTGTCTTCTAAGTAGAAACATTTGGTCGTCTCCTCTAATCCCCCATATTACACAGCTCTCTCCACTTCAGGTAGAGAGAAAACATGGAGAAAAAGAAAATTTTGGAAATATTTTCCCCTCTCTGCTTGTATTTGAGATTTTGATGAATACTTTCAATTTCTCTTCAAGCTTCCACTCCACCACTGCCCGATCACTTACCCCACTGCTGCTTTTCTGTACATAAGAGGTTAGTAAATATCAGTATTTCTTTAAAGCTCCTTCAGAAATTTTCTAAGTACTTGTTCTATAAGCTGAGATTGCAATCTATTTAATATTTTAACACAAACAGATTTAGCCTAACAAGCTAAGACCATTATATACCTAAGTCGTGCTTCAACTATTCATGCTAGTAAGGCAGTCCACATTTGCTATAGCACAAATTTACTCCAATGTTTTCTGCAGGTGAGCCTCCCCCTACCTAAAGATTAATATCATCCCTCTCCTTTGTAGGTCTGTGTTCTCTATCATGGGTAGCAGCAGCTTAACAGGCTCCAGTGCGCACAAAACGCACCTTATCACCAACCAGGTCTTCAGCTGAATGAAGCCAACAGCGACACCGATGTCACTGAAACACAGGCACTCTGTTTAAAACATCACCACTGACAAGGTGGGTTCTCTCCAGGCTAAAGCAGGCATAGAAGTAACTTGCTCCTACTCTCACATGCGTAATATTGGGGCATATACAGGCTACAGTACACAAATTCAGTTCTTGCTGATGAGTTTTAAACTAAAAAAAATTCCACAATGTAGATTAGACTGAGTATCACATGATGTTTAGAACAAGCATTCCACTCCTTCACAGCCACGTGTCACAGTTTTTGTGGGCTAGGAAGCACAATGCTTATCACAACAGCTGTGAAACACTGGAAGAATTGATGCTCCACAATAGTGGCATGCACCATTGATGCTCCACATGCTGTCCAACAAAACTACTTGGCGGACAATGCTTTTCCTTTTTGTGTATTTTGTGTTACCAGCAAGAAGCCAAAATAGAGTTCAGCCACACCCACGTCACTCCGAATGGCAGCACAGGGCCGCAGTGCCCTAGCCTCAGCCTGCTACCGCTCCCTGCCATTTCCCGTCTCCCTCTTCCCCCACGCAGGCCCCCTCCCTCCCTCTTGTGCTGACTCTGGCACCCGTCTGATCTCTCTGAGCCGGTTCAGCGCTCTCACCCAGCAGAAAACAAACTTGGTTTTGCTGAGCCTTCTCTCATTTTAAACAGGCTGACCTGGTTGACAGAGCACATGCACGCAGGCAAGAGCCGGAGGGCCACCACCACTTCCAGTGGTAACCCAGCTCAGCCCATGCTTGGGAACCTCCCCCAGCTTGGCACGTTATTACATGCTCACAGTTCAGCCAAAATGGATATTGATGCTCAGGCACAGGAAAAAATCTGATGCCCACACACAGTAACAAATAAAAGCTAAGCATAGAGTGACAGGTTGCAGCTAGGCCCGTAACCCTTTTGCAGAATTAGGTGAAAACTAGAAGGTAAGAGCTTGTTAAAGAAAAAAAGTTGCAAAAAACACATTTTATTTATTATATATTGTATATAATTTAGTCCTGAGCGGTTCCAGCTTCCAAGTGTTCTGTCACTAACCTTTTGAACACATTTTTGTTAGAAACTAAGTGGATATCACTAGAGAAAAAAAACTTGCGTAGTGGAGAGCACACAACTTGACTCCAGTTCCACAGAGCTTAGTGCAAGGAGTGCTTTCTACCCACATTGCCCTTGAGACAGCCAGAGGAGGAACACCTGACAGCTGCTTCGGCATACCAGCTTCAGAGTAACTCTGCTCCCAAAGCTTCATACCTTGAACTTTATCAACTTGATGCAGTCATCTGTGGGCAGAGAACTCCCTAAGAGCCTGCCTGTCTACCAACCAAGACTGAGATCAGCCTCGAAAGGTGAAGAGGACACAGGGATCAAAACTTCTTTACAGATCTGGATGCACTCTAGGTTCATCCCGGAGAGCCTACACGGACTCTGCAGTCAACCCTGCTAGGACATGTGCCCACATCTCCCTGCATGTCCAATTCCTCCTTTCATTTCAACTCTGGGTAAGATCATCTGCAACCGTGTTAGCACATATTGGAGGTTATAGTAAACACATCTGCAGCTACTGTGACCATCTGCTGCCTGCTAGTCAACTACAACACACAGTACAACACATCTGATTAGCCAAGGAGGGCAGGCACCAAATCAGTTCAACACCTGCTACATCTTAGAACACTTACTTCTACAAGGCCATTTTTTCCCCAACACTACTAGCTGTAAAGCAACATTTTCACATGAGAGTTCTTTCTATTTCTCAGTGCTCTTGTCCTCCTTCTGAACATTATCTCTTCAGTTTGATATTCTGAATGAAAGTCCTATTTAGTTTTCCAGGACAGACCTAGAGCTGCCAATGCTACTTCTGACTTACAATTCACTCCAGTTTCCTTCGCGTCTCTTTCCTCCCGCACATGGAACCCTTAGCTAATGTCTGTCCAGGTTATCCTTTTTTACAGCATGTAGGCAGGACAAGAATAAACACCTTATTAATGCAACTGCTGTTACTGCGTACAGTTACACAGGCTAGTCATGCCGGCACTGAAAGCAAAAAGCTCAAATTCCCTTCCTATTATTCATGCAGACAAGAATGCCTTCAGATTACAGTTCTGTCTCCTGAAGCAGTCTTTGTCAGAGGGATCATGGTTACTACCTTATTTCAACATAAGAACCATATTAATCATGCGCAGCTCACCACGACGTAACAGTCAAATTTAATAATAAGCTGCATTTTATAATTCTCTACGAAAAGTTATAAGCTAAACACTGCTCAGGAATTGTTTGCTTTAAAAAGAAGAGAGCAAGTATCATTTGCACACAGATAATTTCTGGCGTGAACCCAGATATCACAGAACCACACAATAGTCAAGGGTGGAAGGGACCTCTAGAGATCCCCTAGTCCCACCCCCTCCTCAGGGAAGGTCAGTAGAGCAGGTTGCCCAGGACGCTGTGAAGTCAGGCTTTAACTCTCTCCAAGGTCACATCCTTGTTTCTGTTGCACTGGGGAGCTCGGAGCTGGACACAGCACTCCCACCTGAGCTGCGCAGACAGGAAGGATCGTCTGCCTCAGCCTGCTGGCTACACTCCTCCTCCTGCAGTCCAGGACACATCGGCCTTTTCTCCTGGCATACACTCAACTTCTGGTCCACAGGGACCCCCAAGGCCTTTTCTTCCAAGCTGTTTTCCTGCCTGTCAGTCACCAGTCTACATGATACACAGAGTTGTCTCTTCCCAGTTGCAGGACTTTGCACTTCCCTTCACGAAGTTCCCCTTGGCCCATTTCTCCAGCTTGCCAACATCTCTCTGAATGGCAACACAACCATGTGGTGGATCAACCATTCCTCCCAGTTTTATAGGTTCTGCAAACATGCTGAGGGTGCACTATGTCCCATCATCTATGTTATTAATGAAGATTGCAAAGCAGTATTGCCCCAGTATCACCTGACCCTGCTTCCACCTCTTGTATGCTTTTTAATTTTGAGTTCAGTCAGGAGCTCCATGTTAATCCATGGAGGCCTCCTGTCACCTGTGCTCAATTTTCTGCTCATCCACTTGGCCCACTCTTGAGATTAAAGGAGATAATCCTTGACAAATAACCAAGCAGGTCCATAAGCAGGCTAAAGTCTGCTTTCTTGAAGCCTGCTGTTGCAATCCTACAATTTGTCTTGCTTCTTTTCCTCAAGATCCTGAACACCACCATCTCAAGCTTGCTGTCTCCAAGGACACCTCCTAAACTTACACGCCCAACCAGTTCTTCCTTGTTTGTAAGGATGAAGTCCAGCAGAGCACTTCCCCTTGTCAGCTCCTTGGATCATCCTTGTCAGAAATTTTTCAGCAATGCACTTCAGAAACCACTTGCATTGCTTATGCCCTGCTGGGTCGCCCTTCCATCAAATATTGGTGTGGTCAGAGTTCCCCATGAGGACCAGGGCCTGCAAACATGAGGCTTCTTCCAGTTGTCTGAAGAAGTCCTGACTCATTTCTTCTTCCTCCTAATCAGGCACTCCATGGCAGACACCCACCACAATACTGCCTGTGTTGGGTGCCTGCTAATCTTGCCCTGCAAACTCTCCATTGCCTCATCCCCACTTCAAGGCAGAGCTCCATGCATTCCACCTGCTCTCTCACACAAAGAGCAACTCTTTCTCACCACCCCCAGCCTGACCTTCCTCAAGGGCTTGTATCATCCGTTGCAGCAGTCCAGTTGTGTGAATGTCCTTGCACATCTCTTGTGACCCCCAATGAGGCTACAGACCTAATGCCCAGAAGTGACAGCACCTCCCCCATCATGCTGTCCTCTCAGCAATTCTTTATTTGTCTGTTAAAGTCATTTTTACAGCAATTAAATAAGACCCCTGGGGTATATCTCCCTCAATCACTTGGATCACAGGCTAAAACTGCCTCACATGCACTCCTTAATACAGCTTGTACCTGATAGGTATGAACAGGGCCATTATATTGTCACATTCAATCCTCTGAGGCCACTAACGCTGCACAACATGAGCGACAGTGTCAGAGGCTTAGTAAGGTACAGGGGATGAAGCACAGGAAGGCTAAGGTGAATTAAAAAAAAACAACCACCCACACACTTTTTGGGGACAGATGAGCTGAATCACTGTTTTGCACAGGTCCAGACAGCAATCTTCAGAAATTCAGATCAAGCAATCACTCAGGTTAGAGACCTAAATTGGATTTTATTTCAGCAAGCTTGACTGTTTTGCAAACAAGGTATTTTTACTATGCTATAATTAAAAAGACACCTGAGCAATCCATGGAAAGTTTCTAGCATTGTAGTTGGCTCCAACCCCTCCACCGCCGACAAAACAAGCGCAAACTGTATTATCTCAGCTTTGCTATGAGAACAGGAGTTACGAAGTTGCCCTGAAGGCATACATCCATTGGTGTTTATCCAGAGGGAATGGAACCACATGAAAGCTAAGAAATAACCTACTTGGTAATTACAATTAATAGCATCTACCTCTCACTGAGCTTAACATTTCTTAAATGTTTTCCAAACACTAATTAATTACTAAGGCGGGGGGGAGAAAAGTCATTGCATTACATAGAAAAACAAGTATGCTGTGATACACTAATTAATGTGTATGTACCACTGTCTTACATGGGCCACTACATGAGCCTTTCCATACACATAGCTGGGGTCGTACATGTGGTTTGAGACTGCTCTCAGCCGTAAGGGCAAAGAGAATTTTTGGATTTTTCTGTAGTCCACTTCCTTCCAAAGTCACCAAATATGGATTATTCTACAATAGGAACAGTGAGCTAAAAGCCAAACTTGTTTCGAAGATAGATTTTGACAAATACAGAGGAAGCTTCATTCTAAATTTACCAGTGTAACACAACATAATAGCCAAACATTTTCACAAAGTTTTCAAAACAATGAGACAACACGTAGTTCTTTCCACTTCAAAAGGCTATACCACAAATAAGTGACAAAATCTGCACTGCATAATCACTATTTCCAAAACCACATGTCCATATTTAGAGATAAAAAAGGGTTTAATTACCCAAACAAATGCCTTGAAATGAAGAAAGGCTGAGAACCTTAGAAATCATTGGAAATACTGAAATAATACAATTTTTCATCAGACTATCACTGTTCTTTGACAGCATAACAGAAAAAAAAGAAATGTAGTTACCAGACCAGAAGATTCGAAGTGAAATTTTCATGGAACTCCATTTACTTCAGACAAATTGACCCACTCTCAATGAAACAGCCTGAAGACAATTTTTATCATTCCCCATCATTATTTAACATATTTTTAATACTTTGGCACTTCTACCTCTTCCAAACACACCTCACTATTTTTCAAAGCTTTCTTTTTCATCTTCACATTGATTAGCTCAGTTTACCTCTTGTAAGGAGTTCTGTTTCCTTGTGAAGCTGCTATTGGAATGTCTCAGAATCATATTCCTGAGTAAAGTCTGTTATGACTGTTATAACCCCAGTAAGACACATAACACGATTTAGACAAGAAATTTGAAGCCTACTGCAGAACTTAGTCTTCCAGGTTCCCAAAGAGCTTCACCTAAATCCAGGTAGCACTTCAAAAGCTTCCATAATAGAATTAAACTGTGATACTTAAAATAGCAAAAGGAGTTTCCACCCAGAGCTCCCCATGACAGACTTCTCAACAAGGTGGAAGCTCTGAAACCAAAATGCATTAGTGTTTTGCTTGTTATCAGTGTTTGAACTCCAGCATGACAGATGCTTTACAAATACATTTTCCTAGCTGATCAGGACAGAAACAGGGAGACACTCTACCTCCCTTTCCACCTAAAGCCTTCATCTTTGCCCTTGAGAATGCTTTAAAAAAGTTTGCTTCCAAGCTTCACATCAGGGTATGGTTTGCTTTCGTAAATGTCATTTTACTATAGATGCTGAATTTGAAAATCCAATTAAAAATCCAATACTTCAAGCTTGGTCTCATTAGTTTCCGTCCTGCCTAACAATCTGAGGAAAATTAAACCCTAAACCACCGTGTAAAGACAGAAAGAGAATTGGTTTAATTTAAGGAAGTCACTTTAGAGGAGGACAGTTGTGTCTGACTCAAATTTTTAAGGACTTCACGTACTAAACATTTCAATGCCCCATTTTGTATAGGGCTGTCCAAGTCTGAAGTCTAATTTTACCTCTTTGCTCATTTTGTAAAAAAAAAGTTTTAGCAAAACTGACAAGCAACGGCTATTTCTCCATTTAAACTGAAAAGCCAAAAGCAGACTCATGATGCCATGATGACGTTAGGAACCTCTAGTTTAATTCCCTGACTCAGGAGTTTCTTAGGGAAGTTAAAGAAACCACATGGGTCATTTGACAAAAATACTTAAGGCTTAGCTGAAATAGAAAGCCTTTAATATTTTGAGATACTTAAAGATGCAAAAAGAAGTAGGGAGAGAGGTTTTGCAGCTTCTGAAGAATTCTCTGCATCTTCTGGTGACTATCTACCTCTACAAGCCTTGCTCTACATTCTCTGTTTGACAACTTGAGGATGTCAGCACCTCCCATTCCAAATGCATTTGTGAGGCTGAAGCGCAAAGCAGTCAAACATTGGAACGATGAGGAACATGAGTGCCCAGGACATCATAAAAGTGTACTTGCTCAGCAGAGCACCTGAAACAAAACAGGCTCCTTCATATGAACAGGCATATGTTGCCCCAAAATATCTTTCTTGTTCTCCAAATAGATGCATTATTATTAAAATACTATTAGCTCTATAGAGCCTTCTGGGAGCACACACACAGAGCACAGCAGCACTCAGCCCCATTCACATTAAATAGCACATAGCTTGCTACCATCAAGCCCCCCCCTCAGCCACAGCCTGGAAGTTGGGACACCTTCCCAACTGAAGCCCACACCCATCTTTTTATAACTGAGTGTCAGAGGGGCCCAAACCACTTGCTGCCCCTCAGTCCTCACCTCAGCTGTCACAGGGGCCTTGCACCCATGTTAAGTGACACAGCTGAACAAGGGCATGCTTGAAGCAGTTTGCATTAGCAATAGGACATTGAACTCCCATCCAACTCTACCTACAGGTCAGCAGTGTCAAAGGATGATATCACTGAAAAGCAGAGTGCTATAGCTTCCAGTAGCAAGAGCACAAATCATTTAGCAACAGAAATTCTTGAATGAGGGCAGCAATAGCATCTATTTCTGATAGTGTTATTCACCTCCAGATCACTGACTACTGAATCTGCCAAGGCATACCCAGTAAAGCACCACTTTCACATCTGCCTTACTTCTTGTACTCTTTCCCCAAGCATCTGATAGTTACTGCTCCTAAAAAGACCCTTGGGCATGTATCTAACTTAACACAGACACTTGCACCTTCTAAACCGGACCCAAGACAAGAGAGCTGTTCAGTTTTTCCATAGGGTCTCAAGCACAAAGGTTAAGGGCAAATTAGATACACTGAGCACAATACTTTTGTTATGCCTCATACAAAATCTCTTTACACATGATCCAACTACAGAAAATGGCACTTTAAGCTATTTCACAAAGAAAACTCTTGTAAAACCTCTCTTTCAATATCTTGTCAAAATCAGCATGCGCTGCAACTAGACGACTGTCAGGGTGATCTATAGCCCCTAGCTAGCACTGTAATATAAGCTAAATTGCCTGAGTCACAAGCAATGATAGAGTCATTCTACAGGAAATTGGAAATCAATTCCTGTCATCACTGTACACAACTCCTTTATCAGAGTTCCAGTTCACCAGTGTAATGCAAGAGAAAGAAGCTGGGAACTGACAATCATGACAAGTCAAACAGTCACACACACACGTAAGCGCAGAAATTGTGTTTCTGGAATTGTGCTTTGCGTATGGTACATGACAGGTGGGAGCAGCCTGACTGGGGAAAATATTGCAGGTTAACGATGGTCACACACCAGTAAGCAGAAAAACCTGTAGGGGTGTTGCATCATGTTACATTAGGAGGATCTACATACCTGGAGTCTGAGCCTGAAAATTGAGGCCATAGCCAGCAGAGCATTCTCTGTGCAACAAGTCCTGGCAGAAAAGAAGGGACAACCTTCTGCTAACTCTCACACTGCAAGTCTTTCAGACTGGTACCGGGAGATTCTTTCATAATCACAATCGAGATGTTTCCGAAACCAGGGCAGCAATATCAATGTTGGCAAACTTAGTCACAAGTTTTGCTATTGGCAACACTTTTGGTCAGGACTGAGTTGTCGGAATCAAGTCAGCTTTTGTTACTAAGAAAGAGATTTTGAAACTAAGAGAGGAACCAATAGCTGGATTCTAAAAGCTAAGAGAAAACAAAAAAAATCAAACATGATGTTATTCTTGGAACATGCACTCACCCTTCTGGCAATGATGTTATTCTGCATAGGTGCTCTGCTATACTTCATTTTACCTAGACTCAACATCTAAACTCATTAAAATGAAATTCGTTTCAAAACATAGGCAATTCAAGAAAATTGTCTTTGAGACAAAACAAAATATTTTCTATTTCGGCTTCCTAAACTATGTTGCACAAAAGCAAACTCACTAAGCTTGCAAATACATGCAACAAAACCATAGCCATTTCTTTACACAAACTCACTTTCAACTACTGAACACTGAAAATCCAGGATGCAGGAATACGATCAGTGCATGCAGAGTCCAGCACAGCGTGTTTCTTATCTTTATGCATAAGTCCTAACCTAAAATAAGGACTCTTTCCAAAATATGAATTCAAATAAAGCCTAATACAGAGTGTTCTGCATAAGTGTCAAAGTTTTCCTTCCTTCTCTCTGGCCTTTTTTGGAGAAAGTGGTTTCCTCGCATAACAAAGATTCGTTATTAGACTAACGTTGAGCATTCCCCTTCATGGAAGCTAAAGAGCAGCACTCTTCTATTAAGCAGAGCACAGACCATGAAGCAAACAACCCACCAAGTCGGCACAGTAACCCACAAAGCCGGCTTTACGCTACAAAGAGGGGCTGTTCATGCTCTGACAGCTCTGGTTCAATGCTGGCTGGAACAATGTCTGGCATTAATCAGGCAAGTGGAGAGCCAACGGGCTATCAGAAAGCAACTGAGAAATTACATGCCATCATCTTGTGTTAATTAGCGGAATTTACTTTACGTAAGCCACTGATCTTTTTATCCTTATAGCTCTACGATTCTAAGTATGATATTGTTTATATTCTTATAACTGTGTCTGCACAAAAACTCATTCATAATCAACTTTTGAAGTGTACGAATATTTTTCAGCTCTTCTGCTCCACTATTCAGAAATACAGTTGTTTCATGCTCATTTTCATGTTTTATGTAGAGAGTAGTTGGGAAATGAATGGACTTCTTGTGGTGGAATAACTGTAAAATTTAAGTAATTCGTGAAGAAAAAAAATACATCTTTTTATTTCCTTTTTCTTTAAAAGCAAGCTGAAATCCACAATACCCCAGAAAGACACCCACTTCCACTAACAAAGTCTTGCTTGGGTTTAAATACACTATCCACCCTTAATGATATGCCATTATTCACTAAACTATTAGAAAATTAAATCTGGTACATAAAAGTTTAGTCAGATGTTTGTTTGTTTCACATCATTAACAGTTTTGAACCCATGAACCAAAGGAAAGGGGCTTTTAATTAAGGCATGCTGAATAAGAAGGGCATGAAAGCATAACATTTAATTTGCAGAGTACAGTTATACAACGTGTATTCCTTGGTGGCAAAGCCAGCATGAGAGATTTCTGCTCCACTCCACCTCTCCCTTCTTGTCCCCATTAAAATGCTGCACTTGTCTACTCTTCCCTTCAGTTGCGCCAATGTAACTGAATGTTGTGATATCACGTCATCACTGCGATAGTCTGGTATATCATTCACTATCCCTGCAACAGTATTGGAATTCTTTTAATTGCTTCCAGTACAGTCCCATAAACATCCCACTGTGAAGGCAGCAAATGCTGACCTGGAAACAGAAGTGACTTGATATGCATAAAATATAACTCCATGGTCAGTGTCCATGATGTACCGCACAAATTGTCCTGATTCATTATGGGCTGGCACGTGGTCCTAACAAATTAATCCAATATGATGCAGCTTGTTTTTGATCAGCACTGCACTAGTCACTGGCTTCCTGCAGTTCACATACAAATACACTGGCTTTGAACGGGCCCAGACCAAAGTTCATCCTAGTCCATTACCAGGGTGACACTCCCAAGTTAGAAAATATGGCTGCTGACTCCTCTGATGGTTCACACCTTTTCTTTTGACAGTCCCTGTGTCAGTATGGAAGCCCCCACAAAGTTTTCAACCATCACAGAAAGATGCACAACGTTCATGCCACTGAGACAGAGCAGCCAGTTCAAACTAGAGATTTTGTGCCAGCAGACATTTCGTTCTTGATCTGCACTCTTACATATACAGAAAGAAAATCCTTAGCTACCAAAAAGCAGCAAAGTTAAAGAATCAATAAGTGGTGACAACCACAAATGGATTCTGGAAAACCTGCAGAGGTCCATGGAGAAAGAAAAACTAGATGCCAACAGCACAAGTAGACAGACCTGCAGTGCTGTAAGCACCATGACTTAGACTGAATACTGTATTTGCAGAGTCCTTCATCCATGTCATCATGCACTATGAAGTCCAGCCAGTGTGAATTCATAAGGGGAAGCTGCCAGTGTACGAGACAGTTGTACTGACTCAGCTGAGAATCCAAAAAGATTAGCCTTTACCCACTGAGCAAATGGACCAGTTCTGCCAGCCAGCAGTTGCAAGCTTGTAACTACCTCGCAGCAAGACAAAGGCAGAACAGTATTGCTCGCTAGTACCCATCATGCACACAGACACAAGGTACGAAGCGATCCAGAAAGCCTAACAGCGTTTGAAACAGCTCAGGCAATAGGGGCCTATTACTTATGAGAAACTAACTGAAACAGCAGCCAGTGGTGTTAATTATATTCGTTATTGGATCCAATCCTTTCCCCTCCTTTCCCTCTCCAAACTAAGGCTTACTTTACAGTACCAGTTAAAGAACCCAGGAGTGAACTACACCCAACAAAAGTTTTGCAAGTCATGAATCTTCTCCCTAACTGCCATCATAACCATGGGAAAATATTTTATGGCTGCAATAATCCCCTTTAAAGGAGATTTCCAAAGTTAATAGCCATGATTGAACAGTAACTGGTCCCAGCTTTGTTTCAGTCCTTAATTTAGACACTTTGTTAACTGCTGGTTATTGCTGAAGCACAGTGAATTTTGCTTGGTAAATCATTTTAAAGAGTGTTTCTCCATACATTAAAAGGCTTGAAAGGGAGGTTAGGAAAACCAATAAACTTAAAAGTAGGGAAAGCTACAGACACAGAGAAATCTTTTATCAATGCATTGCATTGTAGCAAGACACATCCCAACATGAAAAAGTAATTTGCATGTTTACTGATGCATTGTGGATATTTGTTCAAAGCCTTTAACATAAGCTGTTAGTTACGCAGCACTGATTCATTTAAGTTCTGATGATTTCTCAAAGTTTTAATTAGTTCTGAGAAAATGTTTTATGTAGAAGTCACCGTGAAGCAGATCTTCCCTTCCTTTCTTCCTGTGATTCAAAATCTCATGGGAAAAGTAATGCTTATGAGACTTGGGAAGAGAATGATAACGCTGCTTAAACAGAAAGCTGCAGCACCTCCCTGGCTGCCACACAGCACCGTGCAGTTTTTAGCACCCAAAGTACTTTATGAAGACAGTGCATTTATCTGTATTTTACAGATGAACCCAAGCAACAGAGAAATAAAGTCATTTCTTATGGACTAATAGCCATGGCAGCATCAAGGAAAAAAAATATCCGCAGCAAAAGCTTTTTGAATGTCGGAGCAGCATGGCTGTGGCAGTACGGAGCCTGGCTAGAGGAGCAGGCAGGCTTGCAAGGCCCCTGGTCAAACCTGTGCTCCAGGTTTCCATCAGCACAGGATCCCCACCAGGCAGAAGCGAAGAAGCTCCCATTCATCGACATTTGTTGGTCCTAACACCTCTAGCACAGCTGGTTTGCTGCCTGCCTCCACCTCTTTGCACCTCCTGCTCAGAACACTGCATGCTAATTCTGTGTTCAGCCCTGTGGGATGACCAAGAAAACCCCAGTCTACTCAGAGTGGACAATTTTCTCTGAAGTTCTACAGTACAGAATCACAGCCTTAGCAAAAAAATAGGAAGCTATCTCACTGCCTTCCTTCCAGTGAAGTTCTATAGATAATGCTGAAAGCTGGCTGTCGCATGTGTGATTTGCTCAGAAAATGGACTTTCTGCAAGCTTCAGTGTGTTAGTTGTTTCCTTATTCTCTTATTTACAAAATAAAGTAATTAGAGTGCATTCTTGTGACAATTCAAAAGATGGCGTTCCTGAAAATTGCGCCTACCAGATGAATTAAGTAGAGCAAACCCCTCTTAAATGTTTAAAAGACTAATAAGTGCGCTTCAGACGTATGCTTTTATAATCTTCTACAAGATCTCTGACATTTGAGTTGCAGCTAATTCTTGTTTTGCCATTTGCTTTTGTATTTCCAGTTTCCACTTCCAGATTGTGCTTAGGACTAGAGCAGCAGAAGGGAGAAAAATAGCTCATGCCTTGTTGTCTGTAGCCTGGTGAGAGGGAGACTCAGGGTCAGCTGGCAAGAATTGCAATTCTTTAAGAACTTCATTTCTGCATCAAAACAAGTAAAATACTGTTGATCTGTTTAAGCAAGCACCCACATTTTCAGATGCTTATCCAAGTTGAAATAAACCTCCGTGTTCTGGCATTACTGTTCAAGATGACTATTCTAATTATTCAGACATTTGCACAGCTTGGATACTTCATGATGCTAGAAAACTCTGAACATTGGAAGAGTATATCCTATGACAGACAGAAAGAGTGAATAAATGGTTTCTTTAGTGTTTTAAAGCTTTTTTGTCTGAAAATATGCTGCTTCGGTCAGCCACAATAGCAACTATTTACAATTTGCACGCTGGCTACATCACAAAATATATTAACGACCTCAGTACACAGAATCAAGACAGAACTCCCCCTTCACTCTCTCTTTTCCCAACGCAATGCAAAGTTTCTTCAGTTTTTCTGGGACATGGCCAACATGTCTTATTGCCTGCTACTATAAGACAGTTATTACCAATATAATTCTAGTTTTATTTCAACCACCTGCCCTGTAGTTTAGTGAGTGATTCTTGGATACTGCATTTCCAATCAAATACAGATTAGAACAGGCATTTCTCTGGTCCCATTTACTGTTGTTAACATATAAAACACAATTTTCTTTATTTACCAATTCTTACACACCACAACAGTGGCATACATTTCTCATACAGTGACTTCAAGTATGCCATTGAAATGGTGTAAGTCTTCTCCGCCCCTCCCACCAGTGACATAAACAATTCAAATTACAATATGTAGAAAATTGACAGTGTGATCATGGGGATTAGTCTGTCCTACAATAATCACATCAGCTCAGTCTTTGTTTGTCAAGTTACTTTTTAGGAATGCGGCATCCCTATGTTCATATAGAACAAGACGCTGAAGTGCTCGTAGCCTGTTACGACATCTCTTATAGGCATCAACTACTGGTTTAAAAGTTTTCTGTAGGTTTTTACATTAAACCAAATTTTCTTCTCACACATCCATCAGCAGGAAATCATTGCTATGACTTCCAGTATGGAATCACATAAAACTTCAACGCATTGGTAATATTATTAAAAGTGCTGCTAGCACATACCCTAAAGATGACTTTAAGCATTACTGGTTTATCCTCTAAGCCTATTCGTATTATTGCTGCCAGACTCTAATTGTTGTACTTCTTATTCCTAGGGCTCTAGCAACCACAGTGAACTCCAACTTCGAGGGACATTTCAGCTTACATTTCTGAAGCTCTTCTGACTTCCCCACAGGTTCCACAGTCAATGTGCAAACGTGGCAGAGCAGGCCCTCTGGGTGCTGCTACAGAGGGACACTTGTAAAATCATGCTCAGCAAATACTGTTCGACTTGCAAAGCACTAGCAACAGAATATATCTTTTTAATCTTAAATATTAAGATCACTGTTCTAATCTGGACTTCATAACGCTTTATGGTCCTGCTATGTCTTGGCTGAACCTATGCAAACAGCCTGCCCCTGTGCTTGCACTCACTAATTTGCACGCGTGCTCTCAGTGCCATCCCATCTTTCTGTTTTCAATAAGCCAAGCAACCAAAATAGTGAAAATCCTACGTCAAAGGGAAAGCAAGCAAAGGGATGAAAGACATCACCAGCTTGAAAGAAAACCAGAAAAAACTCTATGTTACTATAAAACACCCAAAATTTCACACAGTCACATTGTAATTGAGGAAAACCTACCTGAAGGAAGCATCTTTGTCCAAGCCCTGAACTCATTAGGACCGATGACAAATGCACTCTTAACAGCAGTGTTATTTGATGAACTGATAAAGCAAGAAGCTAGGCATTCAACAGCTATCCTCTTGGCAACCTTTCCCCCAGCCATCGTAAAGAAAACCCAATTGGACAAAACCCTTTGATGGCATACTTAACTGACTGTTACAGTGCTACTGTGTCTCAAGCCAGAGAATAAGCTTTACTCTACAACTGTTAAACTATAGCCTTCTTAACAATTCCCTGGGTACCAGCTGATTCTTTACAGTCAACTTTGGTTGAGATGTTTTAAATAAGCACTGACTGCTCACAGATAAACCTCTAAAGACAGTTAAAGGAATTCAACAGGGATGCTTAGCCTGGAAATTTAAGTTACCACTGAGACACCCAAGTACAGTACACAGGGAGACTGCATTATCCTTAATTATCTACATTTCTCTATCATTGTTCTGTACTTAAGAATCACCAAAAATATTGTGTAAAAAAAAAATCACACACATAACTGAGCCTCACCTGCCTGTACGTATGAAGTAAAAACAATATTTAGGACCTTACTCTGCTTATGCAGATTTTCACATTGCTCTGCTAAAAGCAATATGATGGCAATTACTGAATGCCACCACAGGGCTCACAAACAGCTAAAGAAAATACAATCTACTACAATATAATGACACATGATGGCAGTTAAACCATTCATATTTACCAACTAGGAGCACACAGATGGTCAATTGTTGAAGCTTGGCTGATGAGTTGCTTGCTAAGCCACTGTAACATAGTCACTCAGGATCTTAGGAATAAACGCTAAGAGCTCCCACTGAAAAAAATCCAGGAGGCTCGTCTTCCTAATCGCTTTGGACACTTCTGATTATCAAGCCTCAGCAGGAACTGTGTTGCTCTGTAATGCTTCAAAGAAAAGGTACCATGCCTTTTCCAAATGCTGCTACACACACTCTTTGACATCACGTGTTGCAACCCACTGCTGTACCACAACCATCTTCTGATGGCTGTTTACTTCTGTGGTACTTCACACAACTTGGACACAGCACACTGAGGTTTGCAGAGACTAAAGGAAGAGTACCAAGCTGTTTTCAAGATACTTTCCGTCTCCATATACCGGAGCTGATGGTATGTGTACACAGCACTCAAAAGGTTAAGATTATCCCAAATTCCCCATAAGAACTGATGCTGCAGAGTCAGCCATTCCTCACTATGGGTCTCGCTCTGTGGAGCGGGAAGCAGTTTTCTTTCCACATCACTGCAAGTCATGGCCAGGAGTCCCAAGTGACACAGCACCGCAGGGCTAACACTGCTGATCTATCTAAGCTAGAACACAAGCTCAGTAACAGCCACGTCAGATAATTTTCTTTACTATAGCGGGGAGAATTTTTGTGAGACCACAGCACCATCATCTGGTAAAATGCCTGCATTGCTGTTTGCCCTTACGTTATGACCAGGTTATTTTGAACATAAACATTTTAATACCTATCTCAGCATCTCACAGGGTTTTACGTTATAACACATTTCATGTCATTATGTTTAGAATTAAAAAAGTAATTTGCTCAGTATTCTTTTTACCATTTTATTACTGTTTTCCCCATCTTTCTAGTACCAGTTGCGTTAGTTCTTCCTTCTCCGTGAGTCTTACAGGAGGGGATTTTCAAAGGCAATAGATCTTCGAAGGAGTTCTGGAAAAATCCTTCATCCAGAAAAACACAAATAAATTCCTACCCAGCTTTCCTAATACAGTGAGAATGATAAGCATAAATCCAGCCACAGCTCAAATTCAGTCTTTTTACAACCTCAAAAAGGAAGGTTCTTTTCCTCAGAAAGGAAGACTGATGGTTACTTTCCTGCACAATACCTCTACTATTATTTTAAAATATTTCTTAACTGTTAAATTAGAGGGACATTCCTGCTCAGTGAAGGTTTAACTCTGCCTCCCTTGCAATCAAGTAAGATGTGATGATTCCATCTACTACCTTGTTCTCTGAGGCACCCTATAAACCCACTACAGAAGAACAGCAGAACAGAGCTCTTGACAAAGAGAGAGCTGAAAGCAGACATTGTTAGCTAGAAGCTGGGAAATCAGATGATAGAACCCCTCAAGTCCCCTTGCCCTCAGTGCCCTGTGGTACAGGAAACGCTACTCTTGCTTACAACTTCTACTACTTGATCCGCACCCCGGCTCCTCAGCCGTCCGTCCCCTCTTTCCTATTCAAACACGCACCGTTCACATCTGTATCATGGGACGCAACCAGGACTTTTTCTCACCCTGCACTAACAGAACTCCGAGGAACTACCATAACCTCAGCTTTCACATGCCATGTATTCACAATGTTCATTGTGTTCTTCTGCTGGCATTGAGGAGTTAACCTGGACCAGCAGCTCACTGCACCAGGCACAGCGCAATCAGTCACTGCCCTGGACAGTTCAGAACCCAGACAGACAAGGCAGGGAGAGATGCACCTGCACAGCCAGCGCGTCCCAGGCCTTCCGCATGCAAAGGCACCTCCTGACACCTCCCAGACTGCTGAGCTTTGCTTCTCTGACCCAGCCTCTCCCAGCACCGAGGCACACGATGTGCTAGATGGATTTAGCAGTCTAGGTCCCCACTAGCTTAATGACCTCCCTACAACGCCATATTCAGCATACACTTACTCTGCAGTGCCCTTATGACTCATGAACAGCACTAGGGCCCAGAACACGCACACATGAAACAGGACCGACAACAGCACCAAGTCCCCTCCACTGCTATCAAAGACAACCACATAACACAACCCTTCGAAACCACGCAAACTGAGACATGGAGTTTTTAAAGTCATCCAAAGGATTTAGACATAAGTACCACTGAAGTTAAACTTACTAGCTACTAAACAGGTATTACTTTTAACAAGGCAAAATACAACTTCAGTGGTGAACAACTGGAGTACTCAGACTTTAGAACATTCTTGTAAACACATTTTCAAAAACAAAACAAAAAAAAAATTAAACTATTCACATTTCCTAGAGTTTGGCAATAGCCTTCATTTTAAACTGCAAGTCCACCCGGATGCCTCCATTCTCTAAACAAAGCACACAAACGAAACCATGTCTTCTGCACTCATGACTTCTGCTGTCCCCCACCACCACTCCCCCTAAAAAAAGTTTGGGTAGCCAATACCTGAGCTTTGCATGCTACTGCTTGAACAAGGGGGATACATAGCCAGCACTGTACAGAGCTGGAGACAACATGAGGGGAAGCAATTTTTATACAGTTGAGACAGGTTAGAAGCAGTCTGGCTTTTCAGTTGTCCAGCAGGCCATAAGCAATTCAACAACTTGCAATACAACAAATGCAAACCATGCAGAGGGCTTTTGGTATCTGTCTGGGACACATCTGAGATACCAGATCATCGTAGTTCATATCTACTTCTAAAGGCCTGATGAGGACTTCAAGCTGTTCAAGCTTCCTTTGCTTTCCTTACTTGACATGCTACCAGAACTCCTGCAAAGCAGAGGACACAGCACAGCAGATCTCGTGATACCGAATCACTGGAGAACTCAGCCCAGGCACCAGAGTTTGATGAGCCTTCATCACAGAGGACTTGGACTGATGAGCAGGGGCTGCATAGCTTTGAGTGGCTAATGAAGTTTCAGTGTAGCATTTACCAAGTGATTTTTAAAGTAAACGTCATTGATTTCCTTGCTGCGAAATGTAAAACTTAAATGATGAATTCAGCAGTGGCTCAGCTCCCTGGTCCCTGGGGAGCAGGGTGGTGCCAAGGGCAGTAACCCTGTCAATCACTGCACGCACTGTGGTCTCTGTTGTCCACCCAGCTGTTGCTTCCAGCTGGCTTTAAGGACCATTTCAATGAAGCAAAGCAAGGACTTGAGGATGTCAGTCTTCCATACTGGGTGAGGGCTCTGACAACCAGGCTTCTGAACTGTAACAGGGGAGCATCTCATGTTCAAAAGACTCATACTAGCAACTCTCCTTAACAATTTTAACAAAGCCTACACACTTCAAGAAAATGTTTTTCTCATTTTGAGAAGCCAGCATTTTCTAACATAAAAAAAGTCAATGAAAAGTTCAAACCAGCTCCAATTATTATCCTAAATTACTATCCCATTCCTCTGGGCACCTTGGGTCATTTCATCATTTTTACAAACATGTTCAAACAAACTTGCTCTACCCTTTGCTTTACTTGGCCTCTCTGCTTTTGTGCAGGCTCCTCAGCCGGCAGCAGCTCAGTTCTTCCATGGCAAAGGAACAAGAGAACTGGCTCTATTTGCTGACTGTGGGAGGCAACACACAATCCCCTGCCTTGGGAGACTGGGCTGCTCTCAGCAACTAAGGACAGTTTGTAGCTCCCCAGCCAGAGTAAGGGTTTGCAGCCATTTACCGGT
>Ga0181612_141849_pt1 | contig 20161 bp, 18 predicted proteins | sample HoacroProtozoa21_FD_119630 | JGI IMG/M metagenome (GOLD analysis project Ga0181612, IMG submission 119630) | Hoatzin crop microbial communities from Cojedes, Venezuel. Combined Assembly of Gp0051906, Gp0051904, Gp0051908 | reverse complement strand
GCAGGTGGGGGGGCCCCCGGCCCGTGGCGGGGGGTTGGAACCAGAAGAGCTATAAGGTCCCTTCCAACCCAAACCATTCTATGATTCTATGATTTTTTTTTTAACTTGAATAGTTTCTTATGAATAAAAAGCAATAAAGAGTAATGGCATAACAAAAGCAGAATAAATATTTCAGCAACAGATTAAGTTGCTGCATCATTACATTAGAGCAAACTGACAATTAACAAACTCATCTTAGTCATAAGGGAGTCTCAGCTGCTTTGGGCATAAAAGGCTATAAACAATTCCAGTTATCTCTCATTGTATTCTATGCTGCTGAAAGCAAGGGGTTTAAAAAAAATAAAGCCTCAAATGCACAACTGAAAGCAACTATTTGTGCATATAGAATGTATACACCAATAAAAAGTACAGAACGGCACATTACTATGGAACACTGCCTAAGTACTTCACGGCGATTTACAATGAGATGAAGGCCCCGCTGCGCAGTACGTGCAGTCAAAAGGGATCAGGAGTACAACGACATTTGCGGCTGGTGGCACGGAGGAAGTCCGTATGAGCAAGTCGGGGAGACCAGCTTCCACAGAGGGGCAGGCTGCTTATATTATTTAAATTCTACATAGAGTTCTCTGCTGTCAGGGTATTTTAGTTTCAGCTCCAGGAAGGGAGGTGCTCTAAGAAATACTTCATTCTTCATAGTTTCCCTGGTTTTTTAAAACATTTTTTTTCTTATTTCTGCTACCTTGGAATTTTCAGCATCCAGCAGACTCAATTTTCCTACTTTCCTAGAAATAAACCCATCTCTTCAAATACGCAGCTTTACCCACACTTCCTTTTCCAGAGGAGAAACTTTCCATTTAAAAGTCCTTAGCCATAACGATGCCCTAACAATATTTATAGTAAATTAAGGAACTGCCAGTAAGTAGAAAGAAAAAGCACTTCCCTCTTCTTTCTCCTGGAAATGGCAACCTTAGGAAAACATCTGTGGGCGGTGATTGGGATCCTCTCGCTAGATGCACCAGGCGGAAGGACAGCCTTTACCCCCAGGAAGCGTGGTGACAAATCTGGCGTGGAAGATCCAATAGCTGTGAGCTGAGCAGGCAGAACGGGAAGAGCGAGGCAGCTCTCCCGCGTGTGAAAACCCACTCTAAGCTGTGGCAAACAAGGACGGTCCTACAACCTTCCCTGGAAAGTGAGAGCGATGGGGAGCAGTAAGATACACAGCGGCAGCGCTGTGGAGGAATTCAGCTGAGAGAAGGTTTTGCTGGATCGGGATGTCTCACTCGACAGCAGGGAAGGTCTGGTAGGGAAGGTTGCTCAGACTCCTACCTAGCTCGCATAAAACCAGAGCACCCTTCTGTGACGCTGTAACCAACCACTTCTGCACTGCTGCAAGTGCAGCGAAGTCAAATCAAGAAGAAGGGGAAGCAAGTCCCATCTCTTAGCGTGCTACCCAAATCTCTGTCACTGAAAAAACATGCGGTTCTTGGTCAGAATCTGTCTGACAGCTACTGGATTTTGTCTGATGAAGGTTTTCCAATCATCTGCCTCTTCTTTTCCTGCCAGACTCAGAACACACGCTAAAATGGTTCAGGGAATAATAAACTATTTAGAGCACAGTCCCATACAATCTCATCTGACCCAAGAGACAATGCTGTAATCTCTCTCTCCTGGCCCTATAAAAACCTAATAAATTTGGTGAAACACATAAATGACATCCCACCCAAGGCAGATCTCCTGTTTAGCTCCATAGTCCCTCAACAGTGACCTTTAATTGTTTCATCGATGACTTTAGTGAATGAGTCTGCAACCCCCCCGCATACAATAAATACCATTTGCATGTCTTTTAGATTAGAGCCCTTAAGAAAGGGATTTCTTTTGAAAGATTTCATTGTTAAATTATTTTACTTAATATTTTTATTGCCATTGATTGTACTACCTTCTGTCTCTCAAAGCTGAATTTTCTGAACTGGAAGGTTATTTCTTCTGCTTTGTAGCCTCCCACTGAGGATGCGAGTCCTCACAGTAGTGTCTCGCCCCGACTTTCCTCCAGAAAGCAGTCTTGACTAGGAGGTTTCTAAAGAAGCGGATCTTTCACCTCTACCGCTGCTGTCTGATAGCAGCATCTTCTCCTTACCACTCAGCAGCATTTGGAAAGTAGCATAAAATACACTTTGCAATAGAAGCCATTAAGATACACTCCGAGCAGGGAGGTTTTTCAAGGCATAAGTTGTAAGACCAAGTTATTGTCCCCTCACCACTTCAGAAATAGGAACAGCGCTGGCGGCTACGCTGCTCTGACACTACCAATGACACTGCCACAACCAGACCTTCACTGATGACAAAGTGGGTGGCTTTGGCCCTCGCTTTAGCAGATCGTGCTGCAAGAGCACTGTGTGCCGAGCTGAGCACGGCTGAGATGCGAGACATCTGCGCGTCGGCATGGCTGGTGGCTTTGGGCAGAGGACAGCCCAGGGGACCTCTCGGGGCTCTCTCCAACCTTGTTCTCTGTGAACAGGGATCAGCAGATCCCCAGCTAAGCTGGCTTGTTACAGCCAGCCTGAAGCAAACACAGAGGAACTTGGGTCTGCCTCTGCGAAACAGCCACATTTGTTGAGTCTAGAAGAACAAAGGTTGAGAAAGCATATGGCTACCAACAAAACAATCATTTGCTGGGCAAACATCAGGGAAATGGAAGAACAGTTTAAGCAAAAGGATTCAAGAACAAATGGTTATAAACGTAGAGTGGGAATTATGAAAAGATTTCTAATAGTTTAGAAAAGTGAGATGCTGGAACAGTGATATAATGGTGGCAGAGGGCAAAATACATCACTGCTGTCACAGGGAGCACAATCTGTTTACAAAAGGGATTATTGTGCAAGGGGCTGCATGCTTGGACAGGGGAAAACGTTCCAGTTCTGCGTTCCTGTATCTGTCAGCAATGACTTCACACCCTGCACATTAATGACGGGAGACAACTTCAACCTCACATGCGTGAGGGTACGGTCACCACTTCGGGAAGTGAAAAGCTTCTACCCCACCCATTGGGTGAATGCGAAATTCCAGAGCCTAACCTTCGCTAAGTACACACACATTTATGTAAGTGTTGCATAAGGTTTAATTCCTTTGATTCCTGCCTGGATGACCAGCGCGCAGAGAACCACAAAGCCTGAGGAGGCACCTACAAGAGAAGCCAAATCCTCCCTCTTCCACGGGTACGTGGACTTTAACCAGGGAGTGGCGTGCACTTAAGGTATAACCATTTCCAGGAGTGGGCTTCAAAGTAGATACATTTCAACATTTGAAAACAACTATAAACTATTTTTTATCTATTGTTCTGCAGTAACAGGGCGCTCTCAGAGCACTAACAGATGATCACCAAAGGAACTGGCTCCAAGTTCAACCAGCTCTGACTGCCTTGCAAGGAACAACTGACAAAATCCTTTCCAGCGCCCTGCTTTGCCTTCTCAGACAGCTTATGAATAATCTTAAGGGAAGCCGTCTGAAGCTCCAGAATCTTTCAAGTTCCCCTGCCAATATCCTATTTTCTTCACTTACAAAACAGTGGGTATCTATGGGGAGAGCAAGCTTTACTTTTCCCCAATCATGATTATAAATTGCAGCAAGCCCCCAAAGCAAAAGACTTACTGCTAACCCCATAAAAATGGAAATTTGACTCAGAATAGCTAAAATAAGCTTTCTGCGATGCGAAGTAACAGAGCTAGGATCCGGTTCTTGCTCAAAGGAATAGAAGGGTGGCATATTAATCTTAAACTATGGCAGTACTGTAGAATTTCAAAAACTGAAATGATATATGCAGGAAAATGAGGAATTTCCACTAGGGACTGTAATTCATACATTATGGGAGAGATTAAAGAATAATAAATTTTGGAAGGAAGTATTAATGGCTATATGGGGCACTGTGAGCCTGGCATTCCCCAAAGCCTGGAACTTTGTATACCAAACACTAAAAATGATTTGTGCAGGAGCAGAAAACATTAGATGTTATTCTGACCATGACCAGTTACATACTGTACGAGGTAAGAGCTCAGCAAGAGAAAAAACTTCCTTTATAATTTAGAGATGAACAGATAGGATAATATTTGCCATTATGTCAGATGGAAATCATCTCTGGGAAGAAGAAAGGAGATGACAGCACTTTGGATATTTCCCTTGCTCTTAGAGAAAGGCTGGCCACAATGGTCCCGAAAATCATTAGCGATGCTGCTGTGCGCTCACATGCAATAGGGTTCGCCCTGAGCTCTTCACAAACAGAGGCAGAGCAGCTCAGGAAAGGGCGCACAGTGCAGCAAATGTCGCGGCTCTGCCCTGGGTTTATAGCTCCTGCAGTCCTGCCCTTCTCCCGAGTCCCTCGTCTTTCCCGGTGTGGATAATGGCACGCCAAAGCCTGTGTTCCAGCCTTTGTGTTTGTCCGCTCTGGAGATCAATTTTTTTGGCAAGACAAATAAAACCTGCATTCAAAGTAAGTTAAAGGTGAAAAATTTCCTGCATCTTAGCCAAATTAATTAGAAAATACCATATATCCAAACATTTTCCACAGAGTAACTCCTACTATATTAGGAGGCCTCTTGTGGACTACTCTGGGGAGACAGCAGGGTGTGAGGAAGCAACCACCGCACTACTCAGAGAATTAGCACAGGACTGACCAGCTTACAGCTGTCCTGCCTCAAGAAGCGGTCCTTCAAGAAGAGGCATGAAACACTAGCCGAGGAGTTGTGGGACACTTTCGGAGCCTGTTGACCATCTGACTAGAGTTCCTGCCTTTCCCAGTCTCGCACCAGCACTTCAGATACAAAGAGAAAGAGATTTGCAGAGAGAAAAGCTGGGAGAAAACACATACTGCAAGCTACCAAACCAGCCAGCACACACAGTGCTCTCCTGGTGCAGGCCACTGTGTGTGTGTCTACACAAATTCCCTGCGGTGCTGCGTGTACCATGTGATGCTGGGGTTACCTGACTGACTTTAGTGAACGTTGTAGTAAATGGCTACACAAAATCCAGTGTAAATACCAGAGTACAAGCTACAGCTGCCCCTGAGGAGCTTTAACTTATCCACTATCCCATAAAACTCCCAGGTAGGGAAATGAGTAAAAAGTCTGAATGCTTTCTTATGCCATAACCCCTTCGTGGTAAAGTATTCCTCCACACTGAATGCTCCCATTGTTCAACAGAGACTGGGGAAGTAAGATTAGCCTGAGATGGAATATCCCATTTTCTCATGCAGTGTGTTCTCTAACCAACTCAAGCTTGCTGGTTTGGCAGAATTCAGGGCTCTTCGAAGATGGTGATTTTTTTGAAGGCTGACAAAGTTAAGTTTGGCACAAACACATGCATTCCATGCCATATCCTACCCTTAGGTGTTATATGTAGGGCTAATATTCTGCCAGGGCAGAAAAGAACAGCACATCAGAGCCTGTTTTGCCTAGAAGCTGAACTGTGGCTTTGAACTGCAGCTTTTCTTTTAACAATATTAGCAACCTGGTCCCTTACTTCTCCTCCAACTAGTCAGTGTAATAGGCAACTGCAGATCTTTTTCAAACCTCACAAATGCCATGCGGCACACAGAATGATTAACTACAGTCATCACTCTGGAATCTTTCAGGAAGAAAAGCACAGCTTAGAGAAAATGGATGCGAAGCAATTCCTGATGTGGTCTGACACAAGAGGGTAACTTGCAAAACATAACCCTTGACTCAAAAGTCGGGATTTAGAACACTGGTGGCTGACAGCTTCAGGCAGATCAAGTGGTGTTGAAAGCCCTGAAGATAGCACAGCCAGTGTAATCACAGCACGTGAGAAGCGCGAGGACAGAGAAATGACCTACAGGAAGCATCTCAATTGTCTGTGTCTCAGGAGTATTTCATGTGCCTGAGCAGGTGGGGAGATGGGAGATACTACGCCAACTAGATATACCCCTTCCACACTGTGCAACTGGAAGCACCTTCAGCTGAAGACACGCTCTTCCTCCATCTGACACACCGCGTTCAGGTTTTGCTGATCCATGTGTTGGTCAGAATGGCCATGGTGCAGATGAAGAAAATGCTGACAGCATGCCAAAGTGACAATGGTGAAAGGTGCTGCAGCAACAGCCAGCATATTACTGGGAGTGCAAGGTGGTGCTGGGAGAGATGGAGAAGAAAGACCCAGTTGAGGTGGGGAGGGAGAAGACCCAGGCAGGGCTGGCTCATGACCCTTCATCCCCAGGGCTAGCTGCCTTTTCAAGCTGTTAGCTGAGGTTTTGAAGTCCTGTAGCTTACACAAGGGAAGCAATCTCTAAGCCAGCACTGCTAGTGCAGGATTCAAAGCCTTGGTAGGTTATTAGTTCTTTCCTTTGCAAAATAATCCAAGAAATTACAGGCAAAATCCTCTGCCTCAATGGACTGTTACCTGGATTGTGAACTAAAGCACTGAACGTTATTGCTGGGCTTGTGGTTTCTCACGCAATCTTAACTGGGCCCCTTGTCGGTGGTCCACCATGACGGTAGACTACCACGGATGGGTGTCCCTTGCTATAAATAAGACCACAGCACACTTTTTTTCTGTCCAACTCCTGCCTCATTCAACATAAGAACAACTGTTAAAATAGCCACCCAGATTTAGCTTCTGAAGACAAGCACCCAACGCATCGACAAAGGCTTTGTATGTAATATATGATACAATACTCAAAAAAAATCTCCTCTGGTATTTTTAGATGACTTCTAGGAATCAGAAATTAATTCTGTATACTCAGCATGAATGTTCAAATACAACATAACTGCACCTTACGTGATACGTAAAGTAATGCGTGTTTTCTTATTCGCTGAACATCGTTGTTCAGCGAAAAGCATGAATCTCTCTACTCCTGTAATCTAACTGAATGCAGAAGTCAGTCCTGCAGAATGTCTATTTTGTTGCATGTGTGGCCAGCATTTTACAGGGAGAAACAAATAATGAGTAATTGGGTTAACCTGGATGTTAGAATTAATACTTTGGACAGAAGAATTTTTAGATTAATCTCCACAGCACTAAGATTCCAGCAAGCCTCCTTATAATGTGCACAACGCTCTCCAGCTCCAAATGTAACCCTCAAGGAACACATGCATAAATTATAATATATCCACTGGGGAAATCTCTAAAATACTATGAAAAAGGGGAAAATGCATTTTAGGGGGCAGTCTGCTCAACTGCCTGCTTTTAAATACAATTTCAAATCAGGAATAATTAATGGCTGAACTGTGGTTAGCGCCTAGGTATTATTAAAGAGGAAAAAAACACAAACAGTTTCTACATGCTTTAATCACTGTGTAGAGAATGGAAAGGATTATCATGTGAAAATGTCTGGTGAGCTTTTTCTTTTAATTCTTTTGATTAAAGTACTTCTGCGCCTTGAATTCTAAGTAGTTTGACCAAAATAAAGATACCATGCAAACCTCTAATTCAGATACATTCGCATACTGTTCATCTGCTAAAATAATCAAGCTAAGATGTCCCAGGAAGACTTGTGTATCACTAAGTTAGAAAGCACTGTCTCCTCTGGATTATTACGTTAAATGTTTCTGAGATCAGGACACATTCTACACTCCATTGTAAGGGTTGGGGGATCACAGGAAAAAAAACTATGAATTTTCCAAAAATACTTCTGGTCTAGCACTTGGGTGACAAAAATGGACCCAGGTACCTATAACTGTTGGTATTCCCGATCCACACCCCTGTCCGACAGACAGCTCGCAGACCACCCACAGGATTGCCCTCCACCGCAGTCACATGTCACTCAGACATCTGAGCAGGAGCTGCCCACGTAGCGCATCGCTCCCTTTCCAGCACCAGAGCTGCCCTGTCCAAGCAAGCTGGGCTGTCCAGCACTGACAGTTCTAAGCAGTCTGGTGAGAGCACAGCAAGGCAAGGCAGGCTCCACAGCTGATGCATGGGTCCTCTCTAAACCACAGAAATGCAAGTAGCCAAAGACCAAAACTGTTTTTCAATGCTGTTCTCAGTTGCCCTGCTTTTACCTCTGAGTGATTATCGTTTTGCCAATTCCGATTTGGCTGCTGCTTCTTTAGTGTTTGATGGATACGATCCTGAGGACACTGGAAAGGTACATCATAGCCATTTTCTTCCCGGGTCATTTTATTGGCTCTGTTCAGAATCTGTTAACAAATACAACAGCTCCTGCCACTCTGAAGCAGACACAGCCTCTTTGCAAAAATGGGAAAATGCAGTCTCCAGGGTAAGCAACCAATTCACCGGTAGAGTGAAAGTATTTAGTGGGTTCAGTAACTCCATGTAAGGGACCAGCTGTGCCAGCGGGTAGCAGCACACAGGCAGCACTCACCATGTGGAGGTCGCAGCTCAGTGATGTTCTCAGTGGCTTCATCATCTGAATCTTCAGTTGCTACCACCTTGTACCTGTTGCTGCTCTGTTTGTTCAGCACATGCGGGACCTGCAACGCAGCCTCTCTCTCCGCAGCCAGATCCAAATCCTGCTGAGCGAGGTGGGCCCTCAGCTGCCTGATTTCAAACTAGAGAAAAAACAACACCACATACTAATGTCATATAAGCATGGCCAGAAGTCTGTATTCTACAGTTGGGGACCTGTTACTCAGTTTATCACTAAGCCACTACAGACTGGTGACAGCAAGTACAGCGTGGCTGAGCTGGGATGTGAGTCCCAGCTGCTGATGCTCTCCCCAGAACCCATTCAAGCTGTACCGTTGCTCCCATCATCCAAAAACAATGACTGCCTCATGCTGGTCTTCTATTTTGCACAAGTCTGCATCCTGCAGATATGATTTTGGACAATTTTTAATAAATATAACTGCCAAATCAAATGAAATCTTTATAGAATACCACCCTTAACAGGCATTTAGGGACTTAGGTTCATGACAAATATCCCTAATCTGCTCGACTTTATAATAAGGATTTCCGTGGAGGGAGGTTCTCTAAGCAGTACCAGAATGGTTCTTCCCCCACTAACTGGGCAAGAGGGAAAGACACCACAGTCCTCTTCCAGCTGGAAATCTTCTGTACTCCACAGTGGGCAGAAAACCTGGGGAAGGTTGCCACTTTTCTGGCCACTCCCCTCAATCATATGAGCCATGGCAGTTAATGACTTTCTGCAGTCAGGAGGGTACTGGCCTCGTGACTGGTGTTATAAAGCAGACACTGACAAGAAGACACAAACTACCAGGTACAATCTGATTGATGGACACTGAATATTTCTCTTGTGTTTGACAGCCAGAGGTCCTCCACAATGCAAGAAGGAAAATACTTTTTCTGGTGAGGTGGCAGAGATCCTTTAAAGCCTTAAATAGGCACTACAAGATCGCACTGTCCTTCCCCTCTGCCATCCAGCACAGCTATGAGGCTGCGTGGCAGAGGGCTTCTCTTTTTCAAACTCTTTTTAAGATCAGTAGAGTACAGCAGTGACCAAGTCCTGTCTAATTATAGAGAGCCTGAGACAGAAAAGCAAATGAGGTGAATAATAGGCTGAGGCATCTAAAATTTAACATTGCTGGGCCTCCCACAGTTCGAGGCCTGAAAAGCCATCAGAGAGCACAATGCTACAGCGAGCCACACTGCATCTGTCACTCCGCATTTACAACAGAGATGGAATTAGCACCTCAATGCTTGAAAACTGGTGTGTAACAGCACATAGGCTAAATGAGTCTGGTTCTGGCTCTTGCCTCTCAGATGCTGACTCAAATTACTTGATTGTCAGGTTTTGGGATCCTGTCAGCGGACCTAGTTTGTTCCACCGCGGTCCACACCAGACACAGCACAAAACCCAGGCATGCTGCAGAGCACCAGCAGTTCCTTCAAGCCATGTAAGTGACTGGAGGGGAAACAAGAGAAGAGTTTCTGCAGATTGCAGAAAGAAAAAAAGAGGAAAGCAAAAGGGATTCCAGTTTGCCAGATTCGGAGACTATCTGCTTTCCAGAGCATAAGCGAAGGAACTACACTGAGTGGAAGACCCGTTGCAAGACTCAAATCTAGAGAGCAAAAGTCAGTTTAAGCTTTCCAGATCACTTTCAAACCACCTAATATAGGGATCCAGGAAAGCACACAGCTTTTTCCCTGCCTCAAAATCAGTGGACAGAGGTCTGGCAGCTGCAGACAGCTGGCTGCACGAAATGCTCACTGCTCTGAACCAAAGGTCCTCCGGCAGTGGCAGTCAGAGGGGTCAGATAGTATCAGCAAATGTCAAAATACAGCCCTGCTCCTTGATTTCTGCAATGAAACCTCCATGGTAGATCCCAGATGGTGGGTTTTGTGTTAACCTATCAGCCAGGAAGTAGCAGCAAACTGGTAGTGCTAACTCTTTTCCCAGCCAGCCCTAAGCTTCCCGAGGCTGAAGGCACCCATGCCATACCAGAGGTGCCCGTATCAACGTGTCGTTCAGTTGTGAAAGGACTGTCCGGACTTCAGCTTGACAAGACAGAGGATTTCCGGTTTTATCCTTGACTTGAAAGAAAAAGAAATCTTAAAATATCTTCCATTTCATCTTTAAAGGGAGAAAGATACCCTTTTAGACACTCCCTTGCCCTTGGTTTAAAGGAAGAAATGTACTCAAACACGACAGGCAGAAAATAAATCTGGAGATTTATTTAAAAATAATTGCCTAACCGTAGCTACTTGCCTAGCTCAAACTACAAGGCAATAACAATTAGGCATCATTACTGTTTTTCTGCATTTCAAATTTCATCCTTCAAAAACATTCCTGTGTGTCAGCAAAAGAAATATTGCCACTAAAATGCTTAATTTTGGCCTAGAGGCAGGATATGATTTCTTGTTTTCAAGGAAGAGAAAACAATTGACAGGTCTTTTATAACACAAATACACAAAACTACCTAACTGTCAGCTCAACAATTGTATTTCTGCATCACACCCATTTTAACCAGCTCATGCATTTACAAAGATATGCTGAACCTCGTGACAATCAAATGCCTGGAGGGAACCACTGCATTTTACAGACGTGTAAAAGGAAGGTGGTCTTTCGTGCTACAGAGAACCTACAGCACACACGGGGGTAGACACCTTTCTGACACCCGCTCACATGTCCCAACCGATAAAGCAAGCCTTTCCAAATATCCAGAGATTACTGTCAATCTTTAAAATATCCATGCCCAGTCACCATCCAGCTTTCAATAGATGAGTTCATAAATTTTATTGTTTAATACGGCTCTGCCAACAAGCTATGAACTACTCAGCCTGGCATGCTTGACCAAGGAGCAGTCTGCAGCCGTTGCTGGGATCACCATGCTGGACAACTGCACTTTGTCCAAACAATTTTTTATTTCCTATTTATACAGGAAAAATTACTACCTTGGTTGAATGCCAGCCACACAGACAGCACGAGAAACTGGAATCCAGAGAGAAGGTGACTGCCCCAGGTACTCCGGTGAACAGCTAGTATCTCTGCTAATGTCAAACCCAGAAGGGGCTTTGCTGCCATCTTATGCCCGAGAGGCAGAAATACATGCTCGAGCCTACAGCAGCAGGGGCAGCACCTGCTCGTGAAGACTGCGAGAATGTCACGTTCTAGCAGAAACTGAAACCCAGACCTGATGTCTTGGCTCATGCCTGAGGATGAGCAGTGTATGCAGGACTTGCAGCTTCTTAAGTGATACATGAACCCTCTTCTTGCTAGCTGCAAACACAATCCACATGCTTGTCTTCTTTTCAGCTCTTAACCTGGAGCTAGTTCAGCTGGTCTAAGATCCAGAACTGAACATGAGACTGTCATTGAATTCCTAGGCACAGCCAAGCAGCACAGTGCTCTGGACTTCAACATCACGTGCAAGGTGAATAACAGCACATAGAGGTGTTCAGAAAGACAACAGCAGAAACTGAGGTTGCCTACAAAACCACGCAGCTGCAGCTGGTTAACACAGGCTCTCTCTTCCACGTTTCCATGACCTCTGCTGGGCAGCTTCCAGGTCCTGTTTGTGTTTGCCCTGAAGTTTATGTAGCCATTAAAAAAGGGGAAAGCTAGAATTAAATGCTGCTGTGTGTGGAACTGTCTTTTTTTTATTGACAGGGAAGAGGGTATTGATTGTAATAATGGTGTTTGTCTCACTCCCACAGTCACTGTTACTGATCCAAAGCGACCCATACAATGTGTTCCACAGAGATGCAGAACCGTAACTCTTGTTACAGACACACAGCATAACACAGAGCCAAAACCCAACTCAATATACTGCTTCCAAATGCAAACGCAAACTCTCTAAGTCTCTGGCATCTTCAAAAATGGGCTGAGTGGGATGGAAAAATCACCATTTATCATAAGGATTGATTTAAGAAAATGATTTATTGATCTTACTGAATAAAATATCTGGGAAATGTTAAACAAGAAACAGATTTTTGCTCACAAAAGGCATGCGTCTGCTCAGGAGATCAGTTCAATATTAATTGTTTCCAATTATCACTTCAAAATTATCCCAAGGTATTACAGAAGCTGGAAACATAGTTTTGGCCACTAAAAGCAACGTACTAAAAACAAAGGTTAAGTCTAAGAGAAGTGGGTGTTCCTTACAGGTGTAATTCAAGGAGAGACTGCATGAGCAAATTATGTCATAGGTGCTTATATCTATTGAACATTATATTGAGCACTGACCTCAGGCAGTTCTAATGTGTAAAAGAGCTAATGAGATTGCTCTCACTGCATGTCTTGCAGTCCAGGGTGGGTTAAATAAATCATTAAAAGGTATAAAATATAACAGTCTTTATAAGTAAAAATTCTGGGCCAAGTTAAACACATGAAATTTCTATTTGCAGTGGGAGCTGATATAGCTGTCTGCAGACTTGGGCCTCTGTAACACAGAGTACTGCAGGAGAGCTGTACTGAGAAAACCATGTTTCATATTTTCAGGTAGACCACCCTTCCTTCACCCTGGAAGGAAGGATGAATATTATCCGTATCATGAGGAAAAATAGAAAAAAAAAGCACATAAACTTATACCCGTGCTTCGATGTTAAATTAAGATTAACACAGAGCTGACACCTAGGAGTAAAGAACCTTGTCAATCCCACAGAGAGCCAGTGGGCAAACAATGCTGCTGTGTGGAAGATGACTTGTGGCGATCAAAGGTAAGGTAACCCATCTCCTGACTCCAGATAATGACAAACTGAGCACTGCTCCACTTGAGACTGCTACTGACTTTATTTACCAGGGCACCTATGATATTCTTTATCTTTAATTACATATACTTTGGTAGTTCGTGGTGGGTTCTTTTATCAGTAAGTTCCTAACATACTTTGCAACAGAAAAGATGTATTTGAAAATTTCACAGAATCACAGCATAACCTAGGCTGAAAGGGACCTGTGAGGATCATCTAGTCCAACACTCCACGTAAAGCTCAGGGTGCTAAAAGCCTGTCCTGTCAAGTGTTGAACATCTCCGGGGTTGTGTATACCACAGCCTCTCTGGCGATCTGCTCCATGCCATGACCATTCTCCTAGTGAAAATGTTTGTTCTTATATTTAATAGGAATTTTGCATACTCCAAGCTCGTGTACCGTCACTGTGCACCTCTGAAGAGAGCCTGGCTGCACCCTCCCACAAGGGAGTTGAAGACAGCAATAAAGCTGTAATACACCTGGCTAATGTGAAAACACACTTACACCAAGACAAAGGGAGATGCAGACCGTCTCATGAGTAACTAGACTGTCAGGCATGAAGAGAAAGTTCATTGATTGTAAATTTAAACTTACTTAGCGCTTTCAAAATTTGTTACATGTCCTGTTGTAGCACAAATGCAGCAATATTTTGGCAGGAAACAGACCAGAAAGAACTACGGGGCACAGGTGTGCTCTTCCTCACTCAAGGAATGCATTAGGTGATGATTTATAAGCAGGTAAAATGACAGAGACCTACCTAGAGCTCTATATAACATCTCCATTTACACGTCTGGCTTTATAACACATGCCACCCATCCTACCTGACATTTCACAACACGCACGTAAGACTCAAAAAGAGACTTAGCAGTGAATCATATAGTACTGCCCTTTAATGGTCCAGCAACAGAGTATGACTGACACAGTTCCTGAGGGATCAGTGAACATCTTATCCAGAAGCTTACTCATGTCTAATGCAGGAGCAATAACTTTGCTCAATTCTATTAGTGCTGTCTGTACAGAATGCCCTGCCCTAAAACTCATCTGCCACTGGGATACAATCCAATGTTTATTTCCATTAGTTTAGCCATTGTTGGTAACAATAAAAATCAAGAGACAGTTGCAAACTAATGATTTATGGGCAGAATGAAACACAGGATGACCTTGGCTGCCTTCCATTCACCAAGCAAATGACTGGTAGTTAGAAATAAATTAAAATCATTGCAAAAGGATAACATAAGTTATTTCTCCGATAGGTAATTTTACCAGCTAAATAGCCCTGTCATTAAACTAGCAGCTGTTGTACAAATTATATTCCAAGATAAAAAAGAAATTATAGCTTCCATAGTTGTTGCAGCTTTGAGAATGATGAAAAACCCAATTCTCTAGGAGCTGACAGAAAAGGAGCTCTTGCGATAAGGCTGAATACATAGTCTTGGCTGGACTGTACTAGGCTGAATCACTCTTACAAAAGTTAAGCAGAAAAGATCATGTAAGTAGATCTACTATCAGAAATGGAAATTCCTTCACAGGTGATTCCAGAGGAAAAAAGCCATATTCCCTGACTGGAACTTCTATTGTTAATGAAACTCTGGAACTTTGTTTTGCAATTTAAGTTATTCTGATAAAACAATACCATCAGCAAGATACTCTGTTCATATTTTTGACAGTAATTGCAGTGAGACTTTTTACCTTTACCCAGTTTTAGAAATCCCTGTTACTGTGGTTGTTAATATTTCTCATGTTTTGTGAAGTCCTGTACAGATATCTCAGCCCTTTCAGTATTTTCTGCCTTGATTGCCCTCACGCTCCACTCCCTTTTAATGACTTCTTTCTTGGCCAATGGAGAATAAATAAAACAGCAAACTATTCAAACAGTTTCGGTGGGGTACTAGAGAGAACAAAGTGGTGGTCCGTGCAACTATAATTTATAAAATATATTCTGGTTTTCACATGTATGGCTAGCCAAAAATCAACATCTGGAAAGAGTTTTCACGTTTGCAAAAGTACATCTCCTATGTCATTCAGGAAAGAAAATGTACTTTATAGTTGTGATACCCTATCACTGGCAAAAAAATATACAACTGAGAAAAGAAATAGAATTTAAAAAGTAAGATGAAAGGAGGCTGTGTCTTTCCTGCTTTTATTGCTTTAAAAGAGGAGGGCACGGGACTTTTCAGAAAACTGGCCATCAATTATTTTTGTTTTAAATCCCGAACAAAACAGGCTGATTTTTTTTCCCCAATTCCTCTACAGAAATAATGAATATTCTGTCTGAAACTTTCAAAACAACTTCATCTGCAGAAGATGCCAGACCTCGAAAATTTCAACCCCAATTGCCTGACAAGCGGCAAAGCAGTAATCAACTGAACACAGGATCTCAGAAAAGGAAGTGCTGGGAAATCTTTCTAACAGGAACGTTTTCAGTCCTGTCTATAACTACTAAACAAATGCAGATCCTCCATGTGGCCACTAAGATGCAGCCTCAGGATACATCAGTATCTACCTCCATTGCTGGGATGCAGGCAACCATGATGGCTTGCCCATTCTTGCTCCTTGGGCTGGCACTAGTGTGCCCCAGCATGTACCTGAGGCCCCAGGTCAAGCCCCATGGGCAGCTCCAGCCATCCCATCTGCCTGTGCCAGAGCTGGTACCACACCGACATGACAAACTGGAACCTCTCCTGACCCAAGAACAGCCAGACTGCCGCAGGCAAACCTCCGCTCAAAAACACAGACCAGCACACTTGAACTCCATGAATAAGCAATCCTTTAAGAACGTCAGGAAAGATGATCAAATGAAAAATCAAAAACCTGGCAGAATTATGGACATTAAATACCATTAGGAGACATTTTCCCCACCAGATACTGTACACAATGTCAATGTGAATATTATGTTGACAGCTTGTTCTTGACTGAATTATGAAGCTTATTAATTAACAAAGGAAGGATGCAGTAGTTGTGTCAATGTCTTTTGTTGCTAACTGTAGCAAATTAGTACATTTACCTCATATTATACAGCTGAGACATTTGTTTGGCAGGAAGTCAGGACAGTAAAATAAGAGGGATTAGTATGCTGTCATTTTTCTATAGTCCATATTTTTCCATAGCTGATGACACCTGAAAGCCAGGAGAGACCTACTCTGTTTTCACAGATTTACCCATCTACCAATGCAGTATTTCTCTGTGCTTGACGTACAGCTCTACTGTAACCATCAGAGCTCAGATTAGGGCCACTGCGCTCAGACACTTTGCAAGCTAGACATGCAGGTAAGGAGTACGTGGACCAGAAGAGAGAGCGGCAAAAGCTGCTCCTGAACCCCATTTGGGATAACGAGCTCTCCTTTACTCAAAGACGATGAAACAACAACACCGAAAATTGTTGAGATTGAGAGTATTGTCAGGCTGCATAACACGTTTCCTAAAAATGAATGCTTTTAAAACTATGATTGTCAAGAACTTTAGCCTAATAGCATGGTCTGACAGACAAAACCCTAAAAGGAGACTCCAGAAATCGCTGATTTGCCTAGTGCGTTTAGTCAAAGGATAATCTCTCCCCTGTACAATGGGAATATTTCCCTGTTGATTTCACAACCATGGCAGAACCATGAATCACGTAATATCATTGTGCAACGTAATGATGAAGAGGACTGCAGTTTTGCCACTGAAGATACTTACATAGTTGGAAGTAACTAATTTTTGGAAAAAGTCAAGCCTAAGCTTTAGAAATTTGTTATTGTTAAGGTCAGAGATGCTCAAAAAATAGTGTTATGAAATGACACCCACTGTCAACAGGTCTTCTGAATTCACCACACAGACAAGGCAACCTAACACCACCAAGAGTTCATCACAGAATCCTAGGCTGAGATCCAGAAGACCTGGAACTAAATCTAAAAAGCCACTTAGGGACCTAAATATTGATGGTTTCACAAGTATTTCTGGTTCTTTGGTAAAAGACAGGCACCTAAATCCCTGCTTCAGATTATGTACCTTTTGGGCAGTTGGTCTGTTCTGGGATAAATCGCCTCTCCTCCGGTCTGCTCAGGCCCTTCAACTTTTTGACCAATTGAGCCATTCAGACTTACAGGTCCCCTCATTTTGTATGTGAAAAGCACCTACCACAAGTGGGGAGTGGGAACTGAAGATAGAAATCTCCAGAATTTGTGTGGACACCTCATAGTCAACCTTACAGCTGAAAAAAAGAAGTCACTTGGGGGGTCATTCTGTTGTGGTTTGATGGTCACTCGAACGCCTCACTGAGCCGGGGCCTCAACATACATGCCTGGTTTCTAATTTAAAGCAGGTTATTCAAGTACTCATTTGCATGAGACAAACTGCAAAAACTCCTGGCTCATTGCCCAAGCAGTAGTTTTACATCTTTTTCATGTCAATATATTCATTTGAGATATTTTAAGCCTCACCTTCCCTTAACTCAAGGCTGAATCACTGAATATTTGGGGGCCCGACAAGAGTCTTAAATCTTGACTTGCTTCCAGCAACTAGAAGCTTCTATTGCAACATTCTGAGTCTGCCAAAAGAAGCTCTGACTGACCTACAGGGAAGCTGCCTTCTGCATTTAAAGCAGGGAGATCCATTAGCTTTCAACCGCACGTACTCTTCCTAGGAATACGGCTTAATCTAGCTGCAGTCTCCAACAACGTCAATGATGTTTGCATGTTCTTAGTGTTATGTCAAGCTAGCTGTACTCATTCAATAAATCACATACTGGAAGCATTCTTCTATTCCTCACATTTGTTTTCCTCACCTTAAAAAAGACAGGCACGGCAGCAGAGGGAGACAACTGCTGCCTGACAAACAGCACACTGACAGTGTCCTGGCTGTGGCTAATGCTTCCTTAACACTGAGACCTGTCACTTACACCAGAAGCCCTAGTGATACTTCTCAAACCTTAGCTTGCAGCAAAGCACATGAACTGTTTGATTTGCCATGACAAGCTACGCGTAAATACAGACATAACTGAACTTTACCCCTTGTTCTTGGCAGATCTGGGTTAGTCTTTCCAGCTGCTCATCTTGAATAACCTTTGCCTTCTCATATTGCTGAATCATCATCTCCATCTCCACTTTCACTGGAAGGACATAGGCTGGAAAACACAAATAAGCACTTAAAGTAACCCAGCTGTGATTTGTTTTTTCATCAGCGGCAAAAGCTTCACGGACTTTTACAGGCCAAAGAATGTCACTCCTTTCACTTGCATCTAGACAACCAGAGTATTTCTTAGAGAAATAGCACGAGAGTATTTCTTCTGGGAAATTATTTCTAACACATGTCATCAGCAGGGTCTAGATCTTGTTTGGTTAGATCTCCGTTTGCCTGGCTGAGCTGAAATGTATCCTGCATGCTCTTCCTAGCTTCCGCTCCACTAATACAGATCTTTTCCAGCGTTTACCACAGATTTCCTGAATGACTGGGGAGGAGGAATTTCTGCCTAGAGTTAGGCCCGTCCCCTCTGAACCTGAACAGCATGGCTCCCTTAGGAATAGCACTATTCCAGAGCCCTACACATTTAATTCCTAGACTTTGCGGTAAGAAATAAGTCCTTAATGGAAACAGCAGACTAAGAAGGATATTTTAAAAAACAAAAAGGCATTTATCTTCTCTTTCTTTTCAAGCTACAGCCCAGTTTTCAACAGGTCTTCTAAACGCCTCTGGAAATTTTGCTCCTATCATAACTATGGCAAATTCACACTGATCAGCAAAGCTGTTCAATGCACATCACGATTCCTGATGTTTTCTGAAGCTACATAAGATCCTGAACTTTTCTGGTACACTTCAGTCAGAGGGCTAAGACCTTACCTCAACTCCGAACACAGAGTTTCCCTGGCACCTAAACCCAAAACAACAATGCGACTCTGATCTTTCACACATGAGCAAAGTGACCCTTCATTTATTCCTTTTCCACCCTTTTTCCCTGTAACCTGCAATGCCTGAAACCACTGAACACAAAGCAGCCTACGCTTAAGTCCTTGCTTTCGGCACAGTCACCAGTTCCACTCCCTGCAACTTCGACTTGCTGGGGCTTTCTCATCTCCCCGAGGGCTTCCCCACAGAGGTGTGTGCAAAATGGTACTGACGCATGGTCCATTATTATCCTGTACAACACATCAGCATTGCAGAAAGCACCGTCAGCACGGAACCCCCATGGTAAGAAAATGATCCTGGAACATAAAACTTGTGTTGCAGACAAGAACTTAGAAAAGAAAGCCCCAAGACAGAGCTAGCTGGATGGAAATGGGGAGGGTGCAGCAAATATCAGAAAAGCAGACTGGAAGCAATTATTTTGCAGAATCAGGAATGACATCTGGTGCCAAGAGACAGGAAGCGGGTCAGGGCATTTACTTCACAGGACAGGGGATGTGAAGGTGCCTAACAGAAAACCCAGCCAATCAATTATCAAGGCTCACAGGGACCAGGAGACACAGCCATGAACTTGAGACTCCTCCACAGGAGTCACAACTCTCTTCCCATTCAGTACTTTTAAAGTGTAAGAGCAAGGAGAACAATAGAAACAGCGGTTGCAGGCAAACTTTTAATATTCTTAAAATCCCTTTCTTCCCAGCCTGCCAGGTAATTCTTGGAGTCACAAACTGAAACACCACTCACCATCAATGATCCTCTTCACTCTCCATATTCGTAATGTGATAATAAGGCTGATAGCATCCCATGGGCTGCTGGGGCCGTTAGCCACTGTTGAGGCCACCATTGGTGCCAAGGACAGGATTATGACAGCACCATCAAACACCTGGAGAGAAATCAGTTTTTTCAAACCCTTCCTAACGATCATAACCCTGCCGTTCCTGCTTGGGGTTTTGAAGGGCTCCCACTTTGCTCCAAATAAATGCAACTGTGGTACATATTTGAAAGGGATACGAGAAGGAGCCAAGCCCCAGAAAGGCTGCATCTTTTTTAGGCAGCACAACAGAATTCCTTAGTGCATTTTATGAGGTGAGGAGAGATGAACCATGGTGGGAGGGCAGGGAGGCAGAAAGGTATTTGGAAACACTGGCCAAAATCCCCAAGTAGAAGTGAT
>Ga0181612_143853_pt1 | contig 20166 bp, 17 predicted proteins | sample HoacroProtozoa21_FD_119630 | JGI IMG/M metagenome (GOLD analysis project Ga0181612, IMG submission 119630) | Hoatzin crop microbial communities from Cojedes, Venezuel. Combined Assembly of Gp0051906, Gp0051904, Gp0051908 | reverse complement strand
GGAAGAGGATTGTAGCTTGCAGCCTCTAGTTGCTAATAAATACCATGTTTTCTTTCATGTGTCCCCTTCTCTGTCTTAGACTGGAGGTGGATAAAAGGGAAGAGGCAGATGGATAATTACTTCAATGTTCTTAATGCCTTCATTGACAAAAAAGACAGCTACTACTCCATTCACCAGATAGGTAAGAGTCTGGGCGCTGAAGAGTGTGGAGGTATTCGGCCTGGGTTTCCCAGGAGTGTGGAACATTGCTCCATCTTCATTTTGCTAGATAGGCCAAAAAAAACCTCAATGAGTGGGTCAGGTGGTACATGATGCTATGCTGTTTTCTGACGTGATGTAAAACTGCCACTCTTTGTTATGGATTATGATGGATTTTTCTTCTTGACTCCGTTAAGGCCGTCAGGTTTGCCTAGTGCTTTAGGTTATATTCTGCATCACTTCCCATATCCTAGCTGGCTAAGGTGAGAGGAATGCGTGTGGGTGCTGTTCTCACTAGGACCTTGTAATATGAGAAGATCACTGAACGAAGAAATTCTCAGAAGTAGCACATGGACTAAGGAAGGATCTCAATTTGATACAAACTTCCCTGGCAAACAGAAGAGAAGCAGCCCGTTCCAGTTTTTCCTGTAGGGTGTTAAGGCACCTGTAGCTTCAGCGAACAGAACTTCAAATTACAGCGTTAGTCCTGGTAATCAAACACTCTGTAAAATTTCTTCTGAGGTAACATTGCCTTTGGAACTTCTGTGTTAATGCATTTTGGGGAAAAGGATTTGCTTTACAGTCCTTCAGGGTGTGCTTCTCTCTCCCATCTACACTAAGATACCCCATGAAAGAGTAGATTCTGCTGACTCAGAAACGTTTCCAAGTGAGATTTCTTCGCTATTAAATACAAACTGTGATTAGGAAGGGATGCAGTGTAGATGAAATTATTTGCTAAATTATTTGGTTTTTTTTCTTGTGGTGCAGCCCAGATGGGAGTTGGAGAGGGAAAATCCATAGGTCAGTGGTATGGACCAAACACAGTCGCACAAGTGCTCAAGTAAGTGCTGCATTTTTCCTTTATATGTTTTGAACCAAGCAGTGGGGTCATTTGGTTTGTAGTACTTCCTAGCTTACAGGTTTCTGCCCATTGACTGAAGTGCAACTCAATGTTTTCATGCTGTTAGCAGGCAACCTGCTTGACCTTATCGACCTGTGTCGGCAGGAATATGAAAGGAGCCTTTCTGTTATTCAGATGCTGGCAGGATGTGAGAGAAAACAGATTTCAAGTTGAGGACAACCCCCAAAAACCTCTCTCCATGTCCCACAAGTCATGCGCTTGCCAGTAGAACTGAGTGTGATACTCTGCAGCAGACCAGAAGCAAGGGTCAGAGTAAATGATTGTTGCTGTCATTTGGATAGCCTCTGAGTTGCCTCTGCTGACCTGACAACGGTGTCATCATTATCAAAAAGCTGCCAGCAAGCCATCAAGTCATTAATCTGTTAGCAGATGAAAGCATTAATATTTGGTGCCTGGGTTCCATGGTGACGGCGAGAGGATCAGAGCGGTGCTGGAGCATGGACTGCCTTTAATAACTAGGACACACTATATTCTGAGAAACATTCTCCTTCAGATGAGCAAGTAGCTCCCTGGAACAGGCTAGGATTGCCTAAAAGCAGCTCTCCCAGGTCAGAGCGTGTGTCAGATTAGCCCGGGATCTGGAGATATGTACAGCAAGTAAAAGCGTTTTTTTTTCATTTATTGTGTATTTTTTATGAGGTCTAGGTTTCTGGTAACCAGCAGTTACGGGATTTCAGTTGGAGATTATATCAGGGCTCTTGTACTTAGTAGCTGCTGAAGGACAAATTCCCTGGTGTGGTCCCATTAGCAATCCTCTTTATTCTTCCTGCCATAATAACTAGTGGTAATAGAGTCTACAACTCTGATACACTGTAAAGTATGTTTTTATACATGTAACTGATGAAAGCCAATCTCTCCTAACCCAGTTTCTCCTGTTTGATACACCACCATCTTTGTCTTGTAGTTGCAACTAATCCTTGCTTACTTTTTTTTTGTTTTGTTTAATTTTCCTGTAGAAAACTTGCAACTTTTGATACGTGGAGTTCACTGGCAGTACATATAGCCATGGACAACACAGTAGTGATGGAAGAAATCCGTAAGTATCACATGGAGGTAGAATGTGGTATATCCTCCAGCAGCACGAAGCCAGAAAAAAAAATGGAAAGCATATAGTAGTACAACACAACAAGCATGAAGTAAACGTTCTGTCGTAAAGCTGTGGCCAAGTGTGCTAAGACAAGAATTGCTGTTCTCGGGCAAGGAAACCCCTTGTTTGACTCTTGCTTCATCTGATAAAGCCTCTGACTTGGCACTGTGGCTTCTGGATCTGGAGAGAAGGTCTGCTGACCTTCAGACAGTAGGTGGGAGCTGCTTGGAAGGTAGTGTCAAACGTGTTTCTGGCCACAGGTAGTAAGCAGTAAATGGCTGCTTCCTCTCTCGTGTAATGGGCTACAAATGTCTCTTCTGCTGTTAGGCAGAGTAAGAAAACTAGAACAGATTGCTGAAGAGGAAAATTAACAAAATTGGCAGGGGGTGAAGAGGAAGGGAATCCATCTCTGGAGGGGATCTCTCATTTTTTAAGGACTGCTCACTAGTTGTGGTTTTTTTTTCTTTTTTTTTTTTTGGTGCATCCTGACTATAGGATGGCTCTGGAGGCTGCGCAGCTGTGCGATGTGTTCATCACTGGCATGCTTGTTCAGGCTGTAATGCCGCAGTAACCAAAGCTGAATGCCTGCATTGCTGGTTGCTGCAGTCCTGCATGGTCCTGGTCCTCGCTTGCTTTAGACTAACTCATGAGGCCTTGTGATTACACAGCATAAAACCGTGCAATGTTTTCTGCCAGGTTAGTGTTCTGAAACGGCACACGGAACAGCCCAGTGAATGCTGGAGCTGGCGCGAGGTTACAGGCGAGATCATGGCAGGCATCATTTAGGCTGGCCTCAGCTGCCACAGAGCCAAAACCAGTTAACAGGCAACTTGTCATTAGAGTGCAGGACAGTCACTTTGCAAAGTCACATCTCTTATCAGGTAGTCTCAACGGAGAGGCCAAGGGACATAGGATCTGGTTGAGAAGTGCCTGTCTGACCTTAGATACATGTAGTCCTGTGAAGGTATGCACTGATGGCCTTGGCTTAAATAAGGGCCAGCGCTAAAACAGAAATTGGATTTATCTTTCCTCTTTAGCCTGAAAACATTACTTCTAGAAGTGAAGCATGCTGTCTGCGAGGCTTGGGTACGCTGCAGGCTCTTGTCTGTGTGGCACTGACTGTTCAGCACTGACACCGCTCCAAGTAACATGTCCACACAGCTTGTAATGTGCAAGGGCTGTTTGTTTATTTTTCTCAAATGTGAATCATAATGTACCCGTTCAGAGCCTGAAAGTCACTGTATGACTGGGTCTTATGTGTTACATGTCTAGAGGTATGTGTTGTATACCTTGTGCCCCAAACATTTGTCAATAGTGAAGTGTTCAGAAGTTAATGCTGTTTTATACATGTCAAATTTGGTCACTAATACTGGTCAGTGGAAGGTTCGTAGGAAGTGTCTTTTGCTACAGCAGTGACAAAACATCCGTCGTTATCCCTGCTGAGTCAGTCTGTTGTATCAGAAGGGGACTCCTAGTCAGGCATTGGAGGATCCTGTGCATCAGAAAAGTGGTGAGAAGCCAAAACAGCAAAGCCAGTACCTGACAGCAGCAGCCGGAACAGAAGAGATGTTGTGTCAAATCGGTTGGAATGTTTGCAGTGAATGGTTTGGATCCAGCTGAGAAGCTTTAGGCAGGTTCCGCTGTGCTGTGGCACCATAGCACTGCAAAGCCTGCCGAAGAAGCAGGGTGAATTTAGTCTGTGCCAAGCTCCCTACTGCTTAAACTTTGGTTAAATATGTTCATAGCTCAGCGCAGGATTGCCAGTTGCTTTGCCTGATGAGGAAACCTGCAATGACACCACATTCAGCAACAGCCCTGACCTGGCAGCTGATTTAAATCATCAGAACAGGCAGGCTACTGCAGAAAAAAACCCCATGATCTTTACTGTTTTAACAAGATAAATCACTACAAATAATGACTTTGAATTTTCTCAGGACCTCCAGTATCTATAATATGTCTGTGCATGAGATGCACACATACACCTTCTCCCTCCTTGAGGGACAGTACCAGGGAGCAACTGTGAACTCTTCAGTGTGGGTTGTCTCTCATACTGAGGTTTGATATCAAAGTCCTGTTTCTTCTAACCTTGGTTGTAACATTCTTCTTGTTCAGCTGGGTTTGAAACTCTTAGTAGTGAGCAAACGCCCTGCTGAAACAACTGGTGATGAAGGTGTTTGTTTACATTGTGTCCTACCTGCTAGAGTGTCCTGGCATTCATCTTGGGCCAGGAATAAGTTAAATGAGCCTCTGGGATTTTGTCTAATTGCCTTGGCTTTGTGATTAAAGTGCTGTGGGTTTCTTTGGGGTTTGTTTTTTTCTTCACACACCCAACAAGTGATGAAATTGGCCAGTGAGACGGGTAGGCTTGGAGATGTTTCTATACCAGACTTTACATAATGTGGTTGCATTACAGCCTGGCTTTGTGTTTGTCAAGCCTGTAGAATGAGGATGCACAGCACTTAGATCAGGTGTATGCCCCAAGGAGTTTCACTGCCCCATGTCTTACAGGGAACGCTCATGCTGAAATTGCAGAGTCCTGCTTCAGGTCTCTAAAGTAGCTTCTGAAAAATCCCCAATAAAATTTGTGAAGGCTTTAGTGAACTTTCGGAAAATTGCAACTACTCTAGACAGATGCCATGTTTGTATCTTGATACAGCGCTAATTACAGGTGAATATTTCCTGTGTTGAGCCATAATGCTTTCCTCATTGAGCTCAACTGTCTTCATATCCTCCATGAACTCCTCTGGAGTTGAACACTCCAGATTTTTCTGTTTCTGCCTACATGCTCTCTGATTTCAGGACTCTTGCCTGACCTCCTAATCAGCTCGTTCAACCTTGTTGGCACAGGTTGCTGCTTAGCTGCTTACCTGCTGGAAAAAATTGCATTTTAACAGCCCACCAGATGGTGGCTGTGAGCACAGCGTGCTTTGGCATAATCTTGATGTAAGCTGAGATGAAATGCTGAGCCCTACCAGAAGCCCTGCAGAGAGGGAGTACATACGTCACATGATCCCGGTGCTGGACCTCTCTGAGCTTGTCTTTTTATTAAGCACTATAGACTTTTAGTAAATAGCAATTGTTGATCAGAGCTCAAATAGAATTACTCAGGGTCTAGAAACAGAGGCGATTTCTGATGCTTTCTGCTCATGTTCCCTTTCTGTAGGGCGGTTGTGCCAGTCCAACTTGCCGTGTGCTGGAGCTGCAGCATGCCCTGCTGTGGAGTCAGACGTACCCTATAATGGGTACCCAGAGGAAGCAGGGGTTAGAGATAGGCTCTCACAGTGGAAACCATTGGTGCTGCTGATACCTCTCCGCCTTGGGCTCACAGAGATCAATGAAGCCTATATTGAAACACTAAAGGTAGGGGACCTGGAGCTGAATTCTTGGTGTTCTGACGTTTAAGGACCCTGTTGTGAATGAAGTCATTTCTGGAATTTGGTTTTGGGCAAAAATACTGAGAAACAATTGTCCTGTTTGCAAAAGAAAAATGTGTTTAGAGACAATCCTTGTCAGAGGTCAGGATGTAGGTTCCTGCAGGCTTTAGTCAGGAAAATGTGTGGGGCTTTTGGGGGGTTGTGGTTTTTGGTGTTTGGGTTTTTTTGGAGGATCTTGCTTCACAACTTAGTCTCAGTCCCTCTCTGTGTTTAGATGGTACCAACCTGCTGAAGCATTTGTTCAGTGCAACTGTACTATGCTTGGTGGCAACATGAGCCATGATGAATGTAGTGTTGCAAACTCCCTGTGGCTCCTGCTTATTCTAGCCTCAGTCTGCAGTATTCGGCTGGCGGTTGCGGTGTGGAGTATTAGGGGATGCAGGATTTAGGGTGTGCAGAGTACATGCACAAGACAAGGGTGCACATTGTCTTGCTGTACTAATACTAACAAGCTCCGAGCTGCGTGGGTAAGAGCTCCAAATTCACGCAAAGTTATTTGCCCTTAACTCAGTAGATGTTGCCTGGATACTGCAACTGGATAAAGAACTTAAACCGTTTCCTGAATGATCATTTCCTCCTGAGAACACTGTTGCAACCTGATGACAGCTCCAGGGTATCTTGCCACTGACTGTAGCAGAGCCAGGACTGGCCTGGACTGGGTCCTGGAATAGTGCTACTTCTTCCACTTGATCCACCTGTGTGTCCCTGTCAGCAGTTAAAGGTGGTTTTGAGCTGCTTCTGTGTTCCTTGAAGGCCCTGTGTTGCAGCCTTCAGCCTTCCTGGCAGAGCTTCTCTCCAGAAATGGCTGTTTCTGCTGATTTTCAGTGTCCCCATCTTTTTTCCGCACTGCATTTTTGGATGTTTGCCTTTGTTGCCACCTGCTGTCTCACTGTCTGTCAGCTGTGTGTTTTCTGTGTTGCTTTTCCAGCACTGCTTCATGATGCCCCAGTCCCTGGGAGTGATCGGAGGGAAACCAAACAGTGCTCACTACTTCATTGGCCATGTAGGTGAGTGCCCAGAGTACTGCAAAGACTTTCCAAGCATCCCCCCCCTGCTAAGTGGAGTGGTACAGCTCTCCTACTTAGTCTGTGGTGCCTGCTGCAGGGTTGTTTTTTTCTGCTGGAAGCGTGGAAGGCTGATGTGGACTGAACCCCTCTGCGAGGACCTGAGTGATGTAGCTTTGAACAGTGGCCATAGTATAGGCTGTAAACTTCCATTGCGTAGTTCTAAACCCTGTCTGTAAAGAGGTGTGCATAGAGACTTCTTCCTACAGTCAGAGCTGAGCCCCGCCTCCCTTTAGGGGCTTGGCTGGATTTAACTGTCTGTTAGTCGTCCCCTTCCTGAAACCCTGCAAACTGTTGTCCTTTTACTCTGCTCCCCTCTGATTTTCTCTCTGCCTGACACCTCAGTCTGGTTGTGCTTTGAATTTCCGGGGCCGACTTGAACTTACACAGGACCCTGGAAGGCATGTGCAGGAACAGTATCCAAATAGTGCCTGTGCCTTGAGCCTAGGGTGTCGCAGCAGAGTGGGTACTGGGGTTCCGCTGGCACATGGCTCTGCCTGGATGAGAAGCATTTGGGAAAGCAAGTTGCCTCTATAGCATGTGGGTTCCTCTATGGGGTTTTGAGAGCTGGCTGTGTCATCACTCTTCCTCCTCTTTGTATCTCACCGTTTCCTTCCCAGAAGACCAGCTTCTGGCATGGTTCTTCCTCCTAATGTCTCCTTGCCTGTCTGTCCAGGTGAGGAACTCATTTACCTGGATCCCCACACTACACAGCCTGCAGTGGAGCCCAATGACAGTGGCTGTCTCCCCGATGAAAGTTTCCACTGCCAGCACCCTCCCTGCAGAATGAACATCGCCGAGCTTGACCCCTCCATTGCAGTGGTGCGTTGCTGCTACTTGATTCCAATCAGCTGAAGGAGCAGTGTTGTGGACGCTCTGTTCCATGGCTCTCCCTTTCCCTAGGGAACTGGCAAAGGCAGTGGTGATGGGCTGGGTACTCTACAGCCATGCTGTGCTCTGGGCAAGCACTGCTGTGGGTTTCGGTAACGTTTGTAAATAAGCTCCTCATGCAGGAAGAGGTTTGGTACAGGGAGGTCCCCCTTGCATGGTAATTAAATGCCATTCCTCACGGGGCAGTATCCTTCTGTCAGGTTTAGTTTGGGCTTTGATTCCTGCCTTTTGATGGGCTGATCTGAATCCATATTATGGTTCATTGTGGCTTGTTTTCTGTTGAACCTGAGATGCCTGCTCTTTGTTTCCACGTGGGTTGTTTCTGCCCAGTGTTCCTTCTGCAGTAGAACAGACCATTACGTTGATGCTTCCAGCACTAGGATGGTCTGGTCGCATCAAGCGTATGGAGAGTGTTCAGTTTAACGGGGCAGTGTAAGCCACAGTTTAAAAGCAAGGCAGTTACGTGTTGTAACTGCTTGCAGTCCTGGTCATGTTGCTTGGTGTTAATACAAGGCCTTAAGACTGAAATGATTGATCTACAATATATAAAGATGAATTCTTTTTTTTTCAGGGCTTTTTCTGCAACACAGAGGAGGACTTTAATGATTGGTGCCAGCAAATCAAAAAGGTTTGTATTTATATCACCGGGAAAGGAATATAGAGTATTGTCTTATTTCCAAACAGCTGCACAGAGACCATGTTCTCTGCAGCATAATCCCATTTTAAAGCATATAAAAATAGTTTATTAAACTACCAAAAAGAGCGTAGCTCTGAAATTCTGCAGCTGATGCGAGTCCAAGATTTGAGAAATGTTTTTTCACTAGCAATGAAGTCCCAACAGATCGTTATTACCCCTTAAAGACCCAGAGCACCGTGAGTAGAGAGTTGCTGGTTCTCATGGCTCTGCTCTTGCTCCACAGCTGTCCCTGCTAAGAGGAGCGCTGCCAATGTTCGAACTGGTCGAACGCCAGCCGTCGCATTTCTCCAATCCTGACGTCCTGAATCTCACACCAGGTGAGGCCACAGAGGTGGGTAGGGCTAAGGGTGAGCTGGTCCCTTTAGCTTTCTAGAAATTGTGTGGAATTGCACAGTGACTTCTAGTATGTTCCTGTTCCGCCTGGAGTTGGGTCTGGAGCTCTTAGGTCAATTGATCCAGTTCCTTGGCTTTCACTTAGTGGTTCGCAGATCCCACAGTGTCTCAGGATGATTTTTAGAATGAGTCTGAATGGTGATGGTGACTGAGGGGAAGAAAAAGTAAGTTCATAGCCTGTCACAGCAATGTGAATCTATGATTTGTAAAGGGATGCTTGGAGGAATCAAAAGGGTCCATTGAAAAGGGTGAAAACTGAGCTTCTAGGTAATGAAAATGGTCAAAGACAGGGCTGGTCAAACTTAGTTCCAGTGTAAGGCACTCCTTCCCTGTGCATGTGCCACTACCAATGCAAAAAGGAACAAGTGCTGGGCAGCATCTTGGCTGTGAGGCTCTGCTTATGTTCATAGTCTGCACAAACATTGCAGGAGATAAAGAGCCATTGACAGCTTCTGCCAAGAGGAGTGAGTATGCGTGGACAAACTTACCCTATCACCAGGTGTTGGACTATGTCCTATCACTTGCATCCTGCACCCTGTGCTTCTGTGCTCGCTCTCTTCTCTCCCTTAGCATGAACTTTCAAAGCCTTCCTTATCTCACTGTCCTTTTCTGTAAGAATGCTTGATTCCCTTAACCTGTCAATTGATCCTTGCCTATGTTAAATTGTCCCTAATTGCTGCCTTTCTTACTCTTAAAAATGTTTTTGTAATGGGCTACTTGTCCTTCTCCCTCTTCCTAGCTTGTCAAGCCTCTTCCATCTGCTGTGGCCATTCTGTTTCTCTTAAAGTCCTACCCTCACTAGAAGGAGTAATTGTACTTTCGTGACTGTCCAGCCCATTGTCCTTATTTTCTCCAGCCAGCTGGGTTCCCTGCTGTGTTACTCCAGTGAAGGGGGCTACTCCTCTGAGGAGCACCTCTGGAAGTTGTGCTGCCAGCACTCGTGGGCACTGCAGTTTGATCAAAAACAGTGACAGTAGGCATTGGCGCACGCTGCTGTGGGATTAAAGTTGGTCGCAGCATGTTCCAGGGGGCTCTGCAGTTTTGCACTTCTCTGTCCCCACCCGTCAGTTACGGCAGTTTAGCTTTTGGCTGGCTGTTCTGCCAAGACCAGTGAGTGAAGCCTGAGTTAATGCAGGTTTCTCGTTTACTTCCCCAGTTTGCCCATACGTTCTCACCTGAATTTCCCCTATCATAAAGCTGCTTTTCCTTTGGGTATGTGCTCCCTCCTCACCATAGAATTGGAAGGATGGACAGGAGGGATCAACTACATTAGCTTTCCTCACAAAATGGACTGTACTTACTACTTTTGGGAGAGTGCATGTTGTGTAATTACATTTCCTGGTAGCTGGATCGCAGGCAACTATAGCAGAAAACAAGTCTCTAACACATGTGGGGAAAAAAAATGATCCTGTATCACTTAATTGGGCCAGAAATCTTCATGGATATTAGTCCAGACCAGGGCAAGTTCTCCTGTTTTGAGTTTCTTGAGGCAGAATGGTCTCCTAATGCAGAGCTGCTGCACAAGAATGTCGTACAAAACAGTCACAGCACAGAGTTGCACTGCACCAGGGCTGTGTTTGGGATCTGTGAGACGTGGCACACCTTCTGCACACCATGTAATTCTCTCCAGTGCATTTCCTGTGCTACTGACGTGCCCTCATCTCTCTTCATAGCCTTCATTCATTCAGGTATGTCACTGAGTCTTTGGGAACTTCCAGGCACTTGATGCTCAAATTCTGCTGCCCTCCAGCTGCTGGTCTCACTGATGCTGAGCAGTCAGTGCGTCCCACGGAGACAGGGCTTTTTTTTTCTCTTGCAGACTCCTCTGATGCTGACAGATTGGAAAGGTTCTTTGACTCAGAAGATGAAGACTTCGAAATACTATCCCTTTGAAAACAAACAGGAAACTGACTCTGCAAATTTGTGTTATGTGTGGGGAGAAGGGGGGGAGGGAAGCTCCTTCGAGAGCCTGGGGCTACCGGTTTTCATAGGTGCTTGCTGCGATCCCCACCTCTTGTCCATCCTGGCGTTCTGTGCAGCCTCTGAGTGGAGAGCACATTGTCTGCGTTGGGATGAAGAACCAAGTGGGTGTTACAGCCTTACTGGCTGGAGCCGGAATTTCTCAGCAGCAAACAGTTGCTGGAAGTGGTGCTTAGGAGTTCAAAGCCTATCTGTTACATCAGCAGGTCAGTTGGCCTTCTGGGGGAGGCACAGAAATCGTTGGAGTGCTAAATCCTGACATGGGGACTCCTCTCTGAAGCTTAGAGCCACCCATCATGTAGCAGGGGAAATGTACAGTTAATTCCTTTAGCAGCTTCTCTTCTCACTGGCCATGTTGGACTGGAGCTCAAAACACAAATGAACAGCAGACGCGTCCCAGCGAGACAGCGGTGAAGCCCCTGGCGTGCAGGTGGCCGGGCTTCCTATAGTACAACTCCTGTTCTTGATTTGCAGTACACCACCCTTCCTCGCAGGTGTAGCATCCCTCTCCTTCTCACATCCTGTGTAAAGGAGGTTGAGGGAACTTCGAAGTGGCTGGTAATTCAATAAACGAAAGGCTGTCTGGGAAAGTGTGGAGCAGACCTGTGCTGCTGAGGAGGAACAACATCTCAATCTCAGTTTAAATAACAGCAGATAGGATGGAGGGAGAATAGAAAATGTGCATGTTCTTGCTCAGTGAGTCAATAAAGCATTGTGCTTCTACAGTGGATTAATCTCTGCAGCAAGTATCTTCAGGAAAGCTGCTTCGAGCAGAGACCTGGATTCCATAGCCCTGGAAAAAAAAAGTCCACAGGTGGGAGAGGCAACACAGGACAACTGCGATCTGCCAGTCATGTGCCTGCTTGTGCCTGTGCCCCAGCGTGCTGGCATGGCGTCTAGGGAATTAATCCTGTCAATACCAAAAATCTGAGTTATGAAATTCTTCAGGGTGTCCTCGGTGGGTTGTTCAGCAGTTCCTCCAACTAATCCTGTTAGATATTCCCTTTCCAAGTCAGAAGCGGTGCCTGAAGGTCGAGTAGGCTTCCTAGCTGTGTCAGTACCTTTCCTTTTGTCTTCTGCCACCTCCCTGTCCCTGCAGACCATGCACAAAGGTACTGTAGGAGCTAACCCGCAAAAACCCTTATCAAGTAATCATCCCAAAGAGGGCAGTAAAGACAGAATGCCTTGAGCAGGTCCAATTATACTGGAAAATTTTAGGTACTTTAAGATGATAGCTCTGCCTAGGGCATTCTCTGCACGGGATTCAGAGAAAGGTAAACCGCGGAGGAGAGCTGTCTTAATGCAAACTGCAGCAGAAGTTGCTGAAGGAGTTTCCTTAGTGCATGCTGCAGATTGCAGACGTGTTTACAAGGCTTTGTTTTGTACATTTAGGATTGGAACCTGCCAGTTGATGCTTTTGTGCCCGAGGGTGGTGACAGCAGGCTAGAAATGACCCGTTTCCCCCGTGACTGGCCTACTGATGCTCTAACTGTCCCTATGCTATCCAAGAGCAGAGGTTTGAACTGGGAACCACAATGCTTCTGTCACTAAATTATTATTTGCTGCTTTCTGCCTGCTTCTCCTCTTCTCTCTTGTAGTTAGGGGAAGAGGCAGCAGAGGAAGTGGGGCTGTGCTCCATTCATCTGCTTTCAATTTGTATCTGAATAAACAGATCTAAAACCTTGGCCTGTTCGAATGTTCTTGCACATGAATTGGAAGGGGTGGTGGGTGGTTATCTAGTAACCCTGCAGTGCAGTTGGGAATGCTGTCAAAATGATTGCAGTTTTTACCCTTTTAGGGCAAAAAGTCAAGCTATGTGCAACAGTGACTTTTTCTTCCTTTTGATGTACCCAGTAGAATAGAGGCTGACTACTGGGGACTGCCAAGTTGTTGTTCCTGCCCCAGAGGGTGAGCACCTGCAGACATGCTGGCAGAAAAGGAGAAAACGCTTCCATAGCAATTCTGCTGCTTCAATTTTAAGTTGTACGAATGTGGGGCAACAAAGCAATACTTGAAGGCTGTCCCTGCTGAGCGGCACAGCACCTCTCTGCTTCTAAAACGGCCTCAGCCCTTCCACAACAGGACGTGTATTTTTGGTGAGTCTCTGCCGTGTGTGCAGGTAGAAGGGAAGGAGCCAAGCAGAGTCGCAAAAGGAGGTGGAAAGTGAAACTTGTTTCCTGTAAGGTTGTATGCCCACTGTTTAGCTGCTTAACTGATAGCTTTTCATAATGCCAGTTTCCAGGTGGCCTTTTAAACCCCAGCTCTGCAGCAGTCAACAACCTTTTTCCCTGTTTTGCCGTGTAATGGCGGGACACGTCACTTGAATCGGAACACTGCACGCTCTGTTGCCATTGGCAGGTCCTTTTTGTTGGCGGCTGGTCACTCCGGATGCATCTCCCTCATTCGTACACAAGAAGAGTTACTACTTATTTCATGTTCATGCTTTTCTGCCAGCTCAGCCAGATAAGAGTTTACCTGAGTGTTAACATAACTCCAATAACGGACCTAAGTTCAGCTTGCTTAGATCTTTAACAGGTAATTCTCGCTTTTTAGTCAGGAGCCTAATGCTAATAAGAATTAAGTGACGTCTGTGTGTCATCTTCTTCCAGTGTTGCTGGAAGTGCCTAATTCGACGTTACAGCTGCTCACCTCCTTCACGAGGAGTGTTTCTGCCACCACGTGCTCTGCAGCTATAGAGAGAAGGCAGCAGCTTTTTCCATTGTGGCAGATGCTTGCATTAGCAATTTTGTTTTAAACATTTACCTTCCTCTCCCTGCTAGTGGATCCATTCAATCTGCCTCTCTCTGAGTTAGAGCAGGATTTAGTCTCTGTATCGGCCAGCCTGGAGAGTCCACACTGCTAGGTGAGTTAACTGTCCAGCAGATAGAGACATTAACTCTTCTGGTCATCCCTGTATCTCAGTGCACCTTGCAAATGATTCAACATTCCAGTTTATTGTAGTTTGCTGGTCATTACTGATGACTTGGGTGAATTCATAGCTGATCTGGTTTGGCAGCCTGTGCTGGGCTGTTTAAACTGCACTGGGATCTGTACAGAAGTCACAGGTGACTATTCCTCTGATCTCAGCCACAGGAGTAACTTGACTAGTCTAAAATAATTTATGTGCCACTGGCCTTGCTACGCTTGGCTATGTGCCAATACATCTATTTCAGACTCTCACCTGCTCACAGCGGTTCAGTTCTGTATCATTCTCGCTGAACAGCTGGGGAGCAGACTTGAATTCATCTCTCCCTCCAGTCCACAGCTCTAGCAAACCGCTCTTTCTGGATTTAGTGCCTGAACCACAGCACCTTGACCTCCCATATATCATTCTAGAAGATAAATGATCATACTGGAAAAAAAAAATTAAAAATGCCCTGTGCAAAATGTTTAAAAGAATAATTTATTAGCAAGTCCTCTACAACCTGGTTTCAGCAGAAGGGATGCATTTACTAGAGAGGCAGAAGAATCAGAAACATATCAGTTCCCCAAAACTGAGAAGGCTGTTGCCTGCCTGTTGCTGCTGTCCATGTCCAGGGGCAGCCCTGGGCTCCATACCCACATCTGTATGGCAGGACTGGGGCTACAACAAGAGCTCCTGCCTAAGGTAGGGAGGTTTTTACGAGGAATTAGTTACATGCTCACTTATAAAATACAGAAGAGACTACGCAGGATGGAGGGGAGGAGTAGACAAAATCACAAGGCCACCAGCAGTGTGCTGGACCCAGAAAAACAGACGGGATCTAAGCTGTAGTTATTGGACGGTGATGTAGGGGAGTCACCCAAGCGAGGAAGATCCAAGAGGCGCGTTTTCCCTTACATCAAAAAGAATAACCTGTGTAAAGCTTTATTTCCAGAGTTCTCCCAGCGGTTTATTCTGAACCTCCTGCATGGTTTTCTCTGCAATGGATTTGATTTCTCTGTGCAAGTCTTCTATGCTCTTTGAAGCATCTATTATCTGTTTCCAAGACAAAAAATAGAGACATGTTCCTCAATTAACACCAAATGAGAAAAATTCACCTTGCTGTTATATTTGCTCCCCCCATTACTCAACATTGTTACTACTCTTGAGCAGTGAAATGACCTAATTACACCTCCTGTGCACTGCTTCTGGGGTGGAACTTGAAAAATCTATTTTATTTATGAATAGACATTTAAGAAGCAGATGTGGGGCTGGATGGAGGGAAACAAAAGAAGCTGCTGCTGTTACACACTGTTTGATCAGTTTTTGTGGCCTGTGACATGCAGGCAGGTAAACATTCTTCATCCTGTTCTGTACTCCCCCAGAAGCATCAGTGTATTGATCCTTCAGTGGTTCCTCAAAATAAACTGCACCCAGCATAGTAGGAACCTCTAAAAATCCATCATGCAATGCTCCAGTTTCAGATTTGTTGGGTTGTTTGGGATTTTTTTTAAATACTGCAAGCTGAGGTCAGTAAAGGTGGTAGAGCTATACGATGCTGGTGTTCCTTCAGGCTGATGTTTAACGAATAGCAGCATCGCTCCCAAGTGGTTGAGGGAGACCGAGGTGAGGAAAGGATGTGGTGAAAAAATGTAGAGAGGTGCAGATTTATCACAGTGACCGATGCAACACTGGGCCACACAGCATTGCTGAGGAAAAGCAGGCTGTGAGGACGTGCAATAAATAGAATTCATGATTAAGTGGTAGCTTTTTCCCTACAGCACAACCAGCACCCCACCTTTGTGCTCACACCATACCCTCAGGTAGCTTGGTGATCTCAATTTATTTGTGCAATCGATGGTACTGAGCTGGGTCCCATGCCCTGGACTAAACAGTTCTTTGGGAATGTCTGATGTCTGTTATTCTGTCTGATACAGGACTGCTAGCTATACCTTTAATGTGTACTGAAACGGGATTTCCATGCTCATTTCAGGGACACCTCTTCATCATCTTTTCTGGTATTTATCTGTTTGATAGCTGTGCACTTTTGAGATATTTTAAACAGATATGTTGCTTTAAGTGAAAAGTCGTTTCAAGCAATGGATAGAAAACAAAAGAAATAACAGAAGACAGGTAGTAAGAGAAATGTGGTCCACTGCTGGAATCTTGGAAAAATCAGAGTTTATAGACTATACACAAGTTCCATGTTGTCTCATATGAGAGCATGCTTATTTTTACATTAATTATTTGGGCGTTTGTGCCATGGTATGTGTTTTCTGTCAGCTTATCTTTCCAGTCCTTGTGTTGTAGGGAAGGTAATTCCCTAGCATAACAGTTACTGGAATACAAGTCCTAGTCTGGTGACTGTTGCAGGTCCTTCAGGTTCTAACAGAACATAAAAACTCTTCCGTGTTAGAGAAGGAGTTTTACCTGAAACAGGCTGTGAAGAACTGCTTTTCCCTTACACAGTCTGCTCATTTGGCAAACCTGTGTAAATCTCCAACTTCTGGTGACCAGCAGCTTACCCACAACCAACCAAAAATCTTCCCCCCACTCCAACAGGGCCCCAGAGGGCGTCTTGGAACAGAGCAGTGTCCTCTCTGCCAGAGGCCACAGTGCCCTTGGCAGATGCCTAGGGTGTCTCCCTGGCCAGAAGCAGGAAGGGGGAGCACAGGGATGCGATGGGCACAGTTTGGGAGCTGTCAGGAGACACCCCCACCCTGGTCTGTGACAGGCTCATTAGGGTTATTTCCTCACCTTCCAGTTTAATGTCTTGTCTTTCATCAGATGATGGAAGGACTGTAGAACTTTCTCTTGGAAGGAGCTGTTCTCATAGCGTTCATTTCCAAAGTTCCCTCGTTCCGCTGCTTCTTCCGGGCTTAACTGAAGAAACAGAATCAGATCTGGCTTTGGGAGTCCAATGTCAGGCTGTTTGCACCAGTCCAGGCAGAAGTTCTGTCCCAAACAAAGACAAACGAGTTTGAGGTGAAAGAAAGGAACACGAAGAAGGGAAAGAAACAAGTTATCTGCAGAGTAGTGTAGGGAAGGAAGAGCCAGAGAAGAGATCCAGCCCGAAACACTGAGCACGGGCCTACAAACGGAAAAGGAGATATCCCAGCTTACCATGTGGGAATTCGGTCCTGCTAATTGCGGGGGGCCAGGTTTTTCTGGGTGCTGTGCACCTCCTATGCTCACTGAAGTCAAAGACAGATAAAGGTTTTAGCATTTCTTCTACAGCACCCATCAGAGCTAAATACCAAGTCATATTCTAAGTCTCCATACAGCTATTATCAGTCCAAAACTGTGACCAGTCCAGAAGAAAGCTGCTCCCAAATACAAACACCATGCAGCTTCAATGTGGATCTTCCTCGGCCCATGGAGACTCCTTTTCAAATACCTATCCTATGCTTTCTCTGCCTACCCGGGTATTTCAGCCCAGATACAAGAGACAAAGCTTTCCAACTTTGGATCTTGTTGACAGATTTGAAGACTTCCATCAGGGCACGTGAATCCATGACGTTGTGGAGAGACCACTGAGGCTTGTCCATTTACTGCTCATCCACGTGGGCACCACTGATACTTCTGGAGTTGAGGGTGCAGGGAGGCAGGATCTTCTTGATCCTTCCAGGCAGGGCGGAAAGGCTTGGGCAGGAATGAGCATAGGTCAACTCTCAGCTGCACAGCTGGTGTTGCAGACAGGGCTTCAGCTTCCATGACCACAGGATGCTCTCTGAGGTTCGAAGGCTACTGAGCAGGGATGGGATACCTCTGAGCAAGTGGGACAACAGTGTCTGCAAACAGGCTTGCTAAGCCAGTGAAGAGAGCTTTAAACTAGGCCTGTCAGGGAAGATTTGCAATCTGTAGGGAACCACAGGCAGGAGGCCAGGAGGAAATGTCTGGGGGACGATACGATGATGGAGGCTCACCTGAAAGCAGCACAACGGGGGCAGAGTAACACGGGTGATGTCGGGGTGGGGCCTTCTACAGACTGCCTGGGTGAAGAACGGATGTTGAGGAACCTTCAAGCAACCTTCTTTAGACAGGTGGAAGAAGGATCACAGCTGCAGGTCCTGGTACTCCTGGAGGACCTCAACGACCTGCCTATCTGCTGGGCACGAGCAATCCAGGTTTCTGGAGCACAGTGAAGAAATTCTTGACAGGGTGATGAAGAGCCAGTAAGGGAAGGTGCCCTGCTGGATTTGTTACTCACAAGAAAGGGCTGATCAAAGATGTGAAGGTCAACGGCAGCCTTGGCTGCAGCAAACATGAGAGGGTGGTTTAAAATCTGGAGAGGAGTCAACAAGACAAACAGAATCACCAGCGTGGACATCAGGAGACCAGATTTCTGTTTATTAGGGACTTCTTAGCAGGATGTCCTGGGAAACTCGCATGGAAGGCAAAGAAGCCCAGGAGATCTGGTTGATTTTCCAGGACAGCATCCTCAGAGCACTAGAATGAGCACAAGCCTTGGGAGAATCTTACAGCTGCGTAGAAGGACCCAAAGGGAGGCTGACAGAGCTGACTTGTCTTCACAGCAAACAGAGACAGGCCAAAATGCACAAGTCGGAACGTGGGAAATTCAGGCTAAATGAAGAAAATAATTTTTACCATGAGGGTGAGCAAACACTGAAAGAGCCCAGAAAGGCTGTGGATCTACATCCCTGAAGACACTCAAACCTTGGCTGGATGTGGCCCCAAGCAGCCTGGCTGACATTAGACCTACTCTTGAGCAGGAGGCTGGGCTTCATGACTTCCACAGGTCCCTTCCAACCTATGTGGTTCTGTTATTCTTCGCAAATTTGTGGGTCAGCAGCCAGAGCAAGCATGGAGAATCTCAAATAAACTCACGTAATCATTCTCCAGAGTCGAATAGGCCGGCTTTCCAACAGCCACGAGTCTGCCCAGATGTACAAAAAGTAACTGAATGAGTTTCTCTGCTCTTTCTGGGGAAGGGGTAGACCTGGGCAAACAGACCTTGTCAATACCTGAGCTGAAACTTCCATCCCTCAACTTCAATCCTTGTTTCCCCAGAGGAGAAGCCAGGGCTGAGCACACTGACGTCTGTACCAGGTTGTACCAGGTCTCTAACTGGGCTGTTTCCCCGAACACAGAGAGTGGCAGGGGCTGCTGTAGGTCTGTCTCACTCACCTCTTTGGCACTTGTGAAGGCCACTCCAGAAAAGGCGTATCTGTCAACCACAAGCGTGATCCCTTGATGTAGTTTCTCTTTTATCAGCGGTCTGAAAACCATGTGGAAGAAAAGGAAAAATGGAGTTAAGACTCCTTTATAGCAATGCAAATGAAAGGAGTGAATCTAAAAGACAGCTCATGAGGCCAGTGCTTCTCTGCCAATGCACATCATCATAAACAGCAATCATTAGCAGCAGTGTCAGGGTTATCTGTGATGCTGATCACGGATAAATAGCTAACTGTATTTTGTCCTTTAACAGACATTAACCAAGCAAGCTTTCGAGACACCTAAGTTCAGGGTGCCCCAGGGCCGGGCACTGCTCTAGGCAGCTCCATGGCTTACAGGCAAGACCACAGATGAATTGTATTCAGACAAGAACAGCTTAGCCCTCTTCCCTTTTTAAGTGATGCAGCAGATTTGTGATACACTCTGCCTCAGTCAGAGAAAAGTATCCTTTACTGACGACAGCTCCCTCATCTACCTTACACTTTCCCAGTTGGCTTGGCACCGCCACTACAGCAGAATCAGCAATGTTGGGTTTTTTTTTTTCAAATGAAGAACATTTTGCAGTACATTTCCAGGTAAAAAAAAACAAACAGCCAACACCGATTTCCCTAGTTCCACATGCCAAGACTCTGGAGCCAAAAGCAAGGACAGCCACTTACAGCTGAATGCAGCCTGTGGCTAGAGGGGAAGTTTGGACACGGTTCCTTAAGCTCTCTGTCACTCCCACAGACTTGCTTGCCATGAGAGGTCTCCTCATTCAGGAAAGACAGTAAATTCACCATCTAGGCTGCTACAGTCTCAGCTCCCCAGTCCTTTAAACCAGCAGAGCACAGGGACTGGAAATATCACACCTGATGATTTCAAAAATCCAAACAGTGTGATTTGATCTAGGAAGATCAAATCCAGAGTCCTAAGAGGTGCTAACAGTCCTTGAGACATTGCTTCCAGCCACGTTTCCCTTGCTAAACAGGATCATACTCTTGCACCTCGTGCACCCGCTGCGAGCTATAACCCCGGGGAGGATCCAGTGCCACGCATTTTCCTATTACAACTTCACGAAGATGATCTTTACACGTGTTCCCAGCGGTTGGCAGAGAAAAGCAGGTGAACAGTGTGGTCCTCCAGGTTCTTCTCCTTCACCAGGTAGGAGCTGATCAGCCGCCCGATCTCCGTCGTTCGCTCTGTGGGAGAAAGGGGGGAGAAGGAGCAAACGTTGCCCTGAGCTGCTCGTGCCAAAGGGGTGTCCCTCTGTCCCGGTGAACGTCGGTCTGTCCGGGGTGTGTCCGGGGCGGGGGTCTGTCCGTCTGTCTGTCAGGGGCGGGAGGAGGCCGGTCTGGCCGGGACCGGGGGGCTGTGCGTCTGGCTGTGAGGGGCGGGGGGGGGCCGGGCGAGCGGGGCACGG
>Ga0181612_147999_pt1 | contig 20170 bp, 10 predicted proteins | sample HoacroProtozoa21_FD_119630 | JGI IMG/M metagenome (GOLD analysis project Ga0181612, IMG submission 119630) | Hoatzin crop microbial communities from Cojedes, Venezuel. Combined Assembly of Gp0051906, Gp0051904, Gp0051908 | reverse complement strand
TCTGGAGATATTCAAGACCCGCCTGGACAAGGTCCTGTGCAGCCTGCTGTAGGTGACCCTGCTTCGGCGGGGGGGGTGGGCTAGATGACCCACAGAGGGCCCTTCCAACCCCCACTATTCTGTGATTCTGTGATTCTGTGAATGTTTAAACCTGACAATAAAGTATATGCTTTTAAGTTGCTTTTAAGTTACTTTTAATCTCTAGAATTATTTCACCTGTGATATGTAATGGAAAGTAACGACCAAAAGAGTCTGTGTATATAATTTTTTTTTTGTGATTACTATTTCCTTTTTGATCAGTCAACATCTGTAATTCAACAGAACATTAACAATACTACTTTATGTTCATGGTATTTTCTATAATTGTTAACAAACATGAGGAAAAGAAATCTTGGACAATCCTGGTGAGATCTACAACATATTAACACTCCCATACAGGAGAAATCTGAAACCTGGGGAGCCTGCTGGACTGTGTTGGGCTGTAGATCATAGGGACTTCAGTGGTGGCATGTCCTGTTGAGAGGATGTCGTAGGACAATGAGAGGAATTAAATGCTTTGGAGTGTAACTGCCTTTCCTAGCCCAGTTTAACCTAACACATCGATGCTTCAACACCCCAAGACTATGCTAAGAAATAGATGATGCTTATCTCTGGTCTCCTTCAAATAGTCTTATACCAATACCTTAGTTAGCTACTTTAAAGTATATCTGCACTGTTCTTTGTTTCACTAAAGACTTCATATATATATTTACAACACTAAAACCAGAAGGTCACTTCTTATTTGTTATCTTTCGATATGATTAAGATGCTGTTATGTTACAACAACGTTTATGAGATTCATGTGACGTAGAAGACTGCTGTGTAGTCATTGCCCGCACCTCTGTACCTTGTAACTACATATTAATAGGTGGAATTATTTAGCTGTTTTACAACTGTTTTGTTCCCATGAGTTATACTAGTACTTCAAGAAGCAACAAGCAAAATTTTACTTCTGAGTTAGTGTCTTAGAAAGTTTTTCTTTCATTCGCTGAGATGTGAAGTTGTCCAGACTATCCATGCTGTAGGTGGGAGACAATGAAATGCTTGGCAAAGTTATGTCCCAATTCCCCATCAGCTGAAAAGAAATTGTTTCCAAGATGGAGTTGCCTATTTAAGCTCCGATGGAAAACTGAAGAAGGTTAAACATAGAGGAGCATGTGGACCACACAAAATGTAAACAGCTAGCTGATCTTTGGCCTGATCCAAACAAACACTGCCGAAATAATTGAAAATTTGCCAATTGACTTCTGTGGGATTTACAGCAGATTCTAAGTTGGCAGCTACCTTTTCTAGCAAACCAATCTTGTCTACTTTTACATTTCAGGCTTATAGTTAATCAAGTTACTGAGACAGAAACGTCTTTGGCATGAACATGTTTCTCTGTTTCTTTTCCCTGCAACTAATCACGTTTCTCCAGAAATTGCTTCCAAATAACTCAAAGGCCAGTATTTAGATAAGCAATATCAAAACGCTTCAGCGTTAATCTGTGATAAGTATTTCCTCCTGTTTATTGTAAGAAAGAAGGTTTTACACAAGCCATGTAGTCTTAACTTTCACCAAGTTAAATAGAGGTTTAGTAAAAGGATTTTGTGCCCTTTTAACCCCCAATAACCAAAGTGCATCCTGTGTGACCATTCATTACATATGAAATGGCTGTAATTTATACCAAATGGGGTAGGTGAATTCAAACAGAAAGATACCATCAATGATAAAAAGATAACACTTCTCTGTAACAGATGCTTCATTTTATGATGGAAATGGGGAAGCTGAATGCTGCAGGTGCCAGGCTGACACTAGGCCTGTGGAGAATCATTAGAGCCTCCTCAGAGATCTAGGTTTACTCTGTGTTTAATCAGCCACAGTCAGAAGAAATGGCTTCATTTCAGCTTGATGAGAGCCAGATTACAAAAGGAAGATAGATGGCCAATAAGGTTCATCACTATAAGCATATTGTCTTAATTTGAAGAAACAAGCTGGCATTCTGTGATGAGGAAAAGTGAAGTGCAATATGGCTAGTATCAAAACCTAGTTATTTCAGGTCTCTCTGCTCACCACAATGAAAATATTCTGGCTGTTCTTGCTATGACTAAAATATTAAAAAATATTTCTCGCTCTGCAAATGACCACATTTGCTCATAAGATATCACTGTTTTGGGTTCCAAAACACTTAAACCTATCGAAGTAGTTTTGCTCATCTTAACAATCCTCCAGCCACTTATTTACACATACATATATTATAAACATAAATATATTTGTGTGTATACACAAGTGAAAAGGTTTGAACTGACTATTGATCAAAAAAGGTCTCTGAGCATAATATGGACACACACCTCCTAAAAGGGTTGCGGTGTAGCCATCTATCATGACTTCCCAGGACAGCCATGGGGACGATGAGACTGTCAGCTGGGGCAGGCGGCTTGCCGTAATGGGGGATGGGACTTTCATAAAAAATAGGAACCCAGACCAGGGAACTCCTTCACACAAAAGATAAACAAATCTAGATCTCTCTGCTTTCCGAATGAAGTGCATGATTCATTGCTATTGCTTAGCTTTTCCTTAGTGCTGGTTTTTTTTCTCTCTTGTGCATAGACTGGCTATTTGTATGAGGTATTTCTTCAGAGCTCTCCAGAAGAAAGAGTGCTCCTTCAAGCCAGGGGAGCTCTCAGGATAAGAGTACGGGAGACTAACACGGCAATGGAAACAGTACGAATTTTACTGTTTATTTTACAGTATAATCCAGATGGTTTTATTAAAGTCAGAACCTTTTAGCATCAGGCAACCTCCAAATATCTACAACTGTGATTTTTCACCTCATTTTGAATTGTGAATATAGAAGAATTTTCTCTCCTATGGCAAATTTAAACACTCTAACTATAGGTTTACATTTCTAAATTACCTCCCTCAGGTCTCTTAAAGGAAGTTCTCTGCCTCAGGACTATCCAGATCACTCATGCAGAACCTGAGGTGCAAAACGGCTGAGTGTCATAGCTATATTTAGGGAAAGCTGGGGACTAAATTGAAGGTAAATTGGAAATGGTAGTAAATGAATCCTTGCCCAAAGAACGGGTGGGATAAGAGCTTAATCCATAAAGCCTTGGAAATCAGTATTTTCCCCTCTTACCCTGTAACTTACTGGATTTTGGAGCAGACATAAACAGATAAGAAAGCAGAAGACATTGTATAAGAAAGACATGTCAAACTGGCAGGATTAAAAGAATGCTTTAGCAAATGCTAATATGTGTACAATTTTGTGAATGTTAAGAGCAGGTCACAAGCAAGACGTCTAAGACGGAGATTTTGTATGTGCTGCTGAATAAGAGTGCAATGGAGTGTTTTGAGGGCTGAAACTATGGTTAATTTAAGGAGTTTGAGAAGTTTTGAGACTGGTACTGCTTGAGGGAGAAGTAGACAGTCAGCATTGATTGATTTGGGACAAAAACTACTGAGAGGAGGGAATGGTTACAGGGGATCTAACTTGTAAATGTCTTGGATTAAACCAAGAATTTAGTGCCCTGATGCAGTGGATGAGAGGAGGAACTGATGGAAAATATGAAGTAAATGTACTATTAAGTCAGAAGAATTGGGCCCTAGGTTGGTCTTAAACAGTATTTTTAACAAAGACCTGGAGGATATCGTGCTTTGTTTGAGGCATGCTACAGCCGAGAAGGGTCACCATGGCAGAGGAAATGGAAAAAAGATGAGCAGAGGACTTCCCAGAAGCCAGGACCTGAACAAGTATTCTGAGATAAACAGTATGTTATGCAGAATAATAGATTACTTTTGCTATTGTCCTTGCACCAAGAACACTGATGTTTCTTTTGGTCTTCCTTAAACTCACTTTATAAAAAATCTTGTATTTTTTTCCACCTTCCTTTGTTCTAACTTCACCCATCTTTGCATGTTAAGATGAAAGTGAATCAACTCCTACTGATTTTACAGGTCTGAAGGGAATTAGGAATTTGACTCATCAAATCATCTCTCCTCCCACACTTTTTTTCCTGAAACTTTGAAGAAACACACTCCTTCGTCCCTCACACATTTTCCTGATGTCTGTTTGGACTAAAAGCAGAGTGCTCACAAGCAAGGAGCCGCTTTTAAACAGCTCAGACTACACCACATCTGTGCTTCTGCGGTACCTGCTACGCTGCTAGCCTAAGACAGCTTGAACTGCTGCCTTATTTTATGGCTGTACTGACACAATCCTGCAGTGAACCCTGTGACCCCTGAAGTGTTTAGAAAGGTGCATTTGTGTAGAGGGAGACTTTTTTCTCTGGAGTAAATCAGAGCCTCCTAGATAATCTCACATGAACACATTATTGACTCGTACCTTTCCCTGGGCAAGGAAGGCTGCATTTTTCAGAAAACGATACGCTGAAACATTCACAAAGTGGAGACTTAGGAAGCTTAACAATTGGTAGAAATATTATCATCAGCTATCATGGTAACATTATCCAGCCATTCCCACCCACAGATAGACACACATGCACACTGGGTTTTGGCTTAGAAAGCCATGCAAATAACGCGCTGTAGGTGTGTGGTCCTCAAAGTGTTTAAGTGTTTGAGGATGATGTGAGCAGGAACATCTTGCATGCACCAGCTGAAAGAGGGTTGGGAGAAGCAGGGGGGTGGATTTCCCTGGACAGATGATAATTCTCTGTCCTTCTATGTGCTGCCAAACTACCTCAACTGGTGGGGTTTTATAAACTTTTTTTTTGGTCTCTGAAGAGCAGATCTTCTAGTGTTTTTTGGAACACATCAAATGCAGTACAATTAAACATGAGGAAAAAGTATTCTCAGGGCCCTCCATTCCCTTCCTTTCCCCTGTCAAGATATTACTTAATTTAAATGCTGCCAAAGCTAGTAACGAAAGACAACATCCTCCAGTATGTCAGAGCTCAGTGCCCAAGCAGAAAAGTGTGAGTGGTTTTCTGCACACACATCTTTGCTAAATTCAACCTGGAAAAAGAACTAGAGCAAATTCAGGGATACTGTAATTAGCAGGATTGAAAATGGTCCCTTCAGGTCACTTTTTTTGGCCCAGAATTGCCCAAGAACTCAACACCTGAACAGAGTATCTGATGTGCCTGTGCCATCACACGGTGCCTACAGTGCAAGGCTAGAAGTGCCACCAAGCCACTTAACCCAGGTATATGCCATCCACAGGTACCCTATAAAACCAAACTGCCTTGTAACAACATCTTTCCCTTACAAAAATGATGGAAAGGGAACAGAGTACAGATGAGAGATGCATACCAGGATTTTGTGAATATAGCCACCAGGCCTTTTTGACAGGGAGGAAGGAAGGGAGTTAGTGCTTGTTGAGGACCTGGGAGGTTTTGGGACAAGAGAGGTGACAGGAGTGAGGGCACCGTCAGCGTTTTCTTCCTCCTCCACCTTCCCACAAACCTAATACACCATTGAGGTAATGAACAGAAGAGAGAAACAGTGCCAGACCTCAGTTCATTGCTTTCTTTTTAAAAAAATGAAAGTTTTTTTCCCTTTTCTAAAAATAATTTGTGTGTGAATCAAAGGGGGAAAAGAGAGGTAATGCACAAAGATACAGAGCAGCTTATTAATTAGTTTGAGGTGCTCTCAATTCTGCTGTATATATGGAAGGGCTGAAAACATAAAATACCGAGGTGACATTTTTGCCACTGCTGGGCCTGTGGAACATTACTGGGATGTGCCTGCGTAACTCCCTCTCAGTTTCATCCCAGTTGGGGTCATACAAAAACAAATGAAAGTTGCGCAGAAGGTTTGAGGTTTTGGCACTGAGACTGGGAATGGGGATTTGTGCAAGAAGAAATATTCTCCCATAACATGTCCACTATGTGCAGGTGAAATTTAGTGGGTTTGCCCTCACCTTTACCCTCAGCAAAACCCTGTGCCAAAGTCTTCTTGCAGGAGGTACTTCAAGTTCTCTAGCATAGAAGCCTTTGGAGGCTTGCCGGTACAAAATGCATGTCCTCCGCAAGGTGATCCCCATTCTCCCTGGTCTCTAACAAGGCAATCACAGTCCCTACTCCAGAGAGAAAAGGCAGAGTGCTGCAAAGCATGGTATTCACCTGACAAAGGTCAAGGTCAAAGCCTGCCTGGCTGTAGATTGGCATACCTTAATCACACAAGCCTAATGGCCTTTTTCCGTAGCTGATGGAGCAGAACATCATGTGACGTCTATCACTGACTTCCCAGGTACCAGTTACGGCTCAGTCCTGGCTCTAAAGCAAAGCTTGCACTCCTCTCTCTGGGTCTGCAGCAAGATGCTTTAACCACCTAGACCTTGTGCCTCTGATACCAATATGTGGACCAAGGGGCACCTGTGATACTCGAAGCTGCAAGTAGGTGGTAACTGAATCCAGTTTTGCAACCCCAGGAAGGACCTGCAGCAGTGTTTAAACCCAGTGACTGTTTCGCAGGAGCATACTGCTTCTGGGAAAGGCTGTTGATCTCCTCTACCTGTGGCTGTAACCTTTGTTCTTTCTCCTTTAGCTATGGAAGCTTTACAATTGAAAAAAAAAAAAGCAGGAAAATAATCTAAAGTAACCTCAGTTGTTAACGGAATCAACTGGGGAGCACTGCACAGACGTGATGAAACAGAAAACTTGCATTGGTCTAGCGCAGTAAGTACCAAGAACAGGTAAAACTTCTCTCTTCAGTGCAGTTAATGACATTATGCTGAGGATAGTCCAACATCTGTCTGTCTGTAACTTCTCTTTCCTAAAGAGCTACTGGTCATCAACCACAAGTTTTGAGGAGTTAGTAGCTGGTTTATGTCTTGATGAGAGATCATAGCCTGTATGGTACCAAAAGGTACCAAAACTAGTTTTGAATGCTTTCTGAAACAGCTCTCTCAAATACAATTAAATTGTGCAAAGCTTCTAGAAAGCCGTGAACGGCCATGCTTGGTCCAGCACCTGACTGCCATGTACCTGCTTTCCTGCTGTATGTCCCCTCATTTCCTTGCTAGGTAGAGGGAATAAAAAAGGCTGGTAATTTATGACTCCTATTAATACAGTAGGCCTGAAGTGTTGACAATATGTCAATAATTATTTCTGGCAAGACCTGAACAGTATAGTATGGGTCTCAGTAGGATGACTCATTTTAACAGAAGACAGATATGTGTGACCTGAGTTTTATGACAGATGTCAAATATATCGAAATGTGGTGTGCGGAAGACCATCTTATTGGCAAAGTAATGAGAAGCCAGTGAGAAGATGAATGTTAAAGCTGAATTGTGTGGTGCCTCCTTCACTCTGTGGTTTTGATAAGTGATGCTGGGGCAGATGGGAAGGGGTTATCCTCTGCCTTGTGTGGGCCAAAAGTGGGAGAAGTTTGGAGGAGCAATAACATTAACCAATGTGATGCCTTAACTTTCATGGGGAGATCAAAAAATAAACAGCTTTTTGAAGGGGATGTAATTGTTGCGGGGGGTTGATAAATGCGGCAGTGCTAGGGGAATGGCTGGCTAACTAGACAGCATGGCCTAAATCTTTCAAGGTGACTGCTGTCGTGACAACTTAAATGGATCTTATTTTCAGCAAGCGCTAAGCCTCCCACCTTCTGAAAATCAAGCCCTCGTGTTTCACTCTGGCTGCCACAGAGCGGAGATCAGCTGCCACCTTGGAAAGTGTAGGCTCAGAAAGCCTCTCCTCCTTCAAACCCAATGCAGTGAGGCTTTCTTTGCAGAGTTGGGCTCTTTGCTGCTGGAAGGCAGTTCCCTGTCGCAGGCTGACGCATTGATGCACTACCATGATGCCTTTGGAGCCCTGGTGCGGGCCACCACGGTCCTCAGGTGACATCAGAGCGGTGGCTGCACAGGGCTCACCATCACGTCTTCCTGCTGGCAAGCCCTCCCTCCACATCCCTTACCCTTGGCTCCGGTTGAGCCCCCAGATAAAGGAGTTCCAGCAGACTTTGCTTTCAGATAAGTGCTCTGAATCCTGGCCTCGCCATGGGCGCAGGGCCACAGGCTGTCACCACATTGCTGTTGTGAAGACCACCTCTTTTCTACAGAGAATCCAAAGGATTAATTATCCCTCCATTCCTTGCTCCTGATGGAAAGATGGTGAGGAGTTGCCTCCTCAGGCAGTGAGGGAGAAAGTCTGATTTGTAGTGGAGGCAGGAAAACCCCCACCCTGAAGCCTGGTCATTCTTGGTCCTAAATAAACACTGCTAATGCTCCATGGGGAGGGAGTCATCTGTTCCCCAAAACTGCCACTTATTCCAGGGAGCAAGGTTTTGGGGAAATCCTGTGCTGTGATGTGCAAATAATTTTTTCTTGTTTGTGCAAGAAGGCCACTTTTGAGTGACGTGGGTACTTCAATGTAATAACAAGGTCAAGCTTGAAAAAAAATTTATATACTTTGAATAATTGAGCTGTATTTTTAGCCCTCATTTTGTGATCTGTGTCACATATATATATGTGTGTGTGTGGCTCATTTCCCTGTTCACCAGAGACACTTTTGCCATATTCAGGTTTGCTACCTAGAGAAGAGGCACATGGGCGCTTGGTGAACTAAAGGCACCTCTTGACTTCTTTCAGCACGAAAAAGAGTTGCAGGGCTTTTCTTGCCTTCTCTTTTTCTTGGAAAGGTCATGATTATAATCTCACCACACATAGGGCAATTTTCTTTCATTCATCTCTAATAGTGGCACAAATTTAACTATATTGTGCTGGCAGGCACTGATATATTAATTAAAATATAGTCTAATTATTTACCCTAGTTAGTTCATACAAATCTCAGTAGTGTAATCAGTGGACTCCCTTAAGAATTTTTGCTGTATTCAGCCGTAGAAATGCTTTCTCATTTTTACTCAGGAATAGACTTAGTCTGGGGTTTTTACTTCCAGGTCAGTAGTTCAGTGGCTGCCACAGCCCTGGTCTACGCAGAGGGGTTATGCAGCTGCGGTCAGACTGGCTGGTGCTAATAGGTGGAGAAAGCCTACAAAAATGATGTTTTAGGAAGTGCGGCAATGGGGTGAAGCGACTCTTCCCAGCCCTGACTTTGAGGAAATTCCTGGCCTTGTGTTGGTTCCTCCGCAGTACATTTGGCCAGACGTAGCCAGAATGGTTTCTGAGAAATGGTGCTCTGATGTTCTTCAGCATGAACAGATGTGGAACGACGTTTATGGGGGAAAAACATTCAGCCTATTTTGTAAGGAAGGGAAGGGAATGCCTCCTGGCGAAATGGAAGCAGAGTGCTGAGAAGACAGGGATCTGAGCCTTTATTAAGAGGACAAGAGAAGCTGGTGTCTGGAGCTGCAACGCACCTTGGGATGCCTGACTTGTGTATACTTAGGGCTTATTTGCCAACACAGGTGGTATGATAGTTATAGATGGCATTGTTGAAAGTGAAAGAAAAATTGTTCAAAGCAAAGAAGTGGAGGAGAGGAAGGATGAGCTAAGGCTGAGCAGGACCAAGACTGACCCAACTTGCAACTTGCAAACCTGGCAATGTCATAAACACCTTTTGTCCCTCCAGCATACAGCCATCAGTCTTCAAACTCTGTCTCTAGAGCATGGAAAATTGAAAAGCGTGGGTCAAGAATTCCTCGGTTTTCTCTCTTTGTGTATTTTTTTTTCATTGCCAATCCCTACCTTCTCATCTCACCTCCACTTTTTTTCTTTTTCTCAACAAGAAGATCAAGCAGCGTTGAAGAGAAGAAACTGCATCATCTCAGCTGCTGGAAGAGACTGTGATGCAACTCTACACAGCCCTTCGTGCATACACTGCAGTTAAAAAGTGTGTCCTTCCCCCTACTGAAGAGAGGGCCTTGACAGATACAATTTGAGGTATCGAATGCTGAACCCAAGTCATCTGTTGTCAGTATAAGTAGCATGGGTAGCACCTGTGAGCCAAGTTCTCTGCAGGAGTTGTGGCCCTCCTTAATTATATACTTCCTGCAAACAATCACTAAAAAGATCAAACTAAAGGAATTAACACACGGGCTGAACAATCAGACTTTTCCAGCGAGGCAGCACAAGACTATACAAAAACCTGCCTGAAACAGCAGTCATCAGCGTTCCTGGTAGTGCAGCCTGAATTTCTTTGGAAATCAGGTACCCTTTAAGCACATTTTCATCATAATATAACCAATATACCTTTTATTACATTTCCTCTCCCTGTTCTACTTCTGGTTTAACCATGTGTGAACCAAGCTAACATGATTAGACACCTTGTTTTTCACTATTCATTTCTGTTTGCAGTCTTCCATAAAGTGCTCCAAATGAATTTTAATATGTTGATGGTACTTACTGGAGAGATTAATATTCATAATAAATACCCCTTAGAAATAATCTTCAGCAAATCCTTTTGACAGAGGAGTCAGGGCTGCTAATGACAATAACTGCTACAAAATGCAATTTGGTCAATTACTTTAATTAAATTTCACTTTCTAATGTCTTCTCATTTATACAGTAAACTAATAGGGGAAAAGTACATCATCCTTATTTGCCTCCACTTAAATGTCCAAAACTGTTACCTTATGTTTTGTTTTAACATTTGCAGCTCTCTCAGCTTCTCAGAACATTTGAGATAATTATGGGTTTGACAAATAAAGCTTATTTTTCACCAAGAAAGGTTGAGACTTTCTTTTGAATATGCTTTGCTAGAATAAAAACCTTGGCTACACAGATCCTAATCTGGTATTTACAGACTAGCTGATTTTGGATGGTGCCAGCATTCCAGTGTAAATGGTAGAAGTGTCTACATTTCATCAAATGCTTTTTTAATTATATTGTTTGAAATTGGAGTAAAAAGGAACACAGCTGTCTAGAGATTTTAGTAGCATACAGGTTATAATGAACTCATGAGAAATAACAGCAGCAGTCTTGTTAATGCACTTTACTGCGCTGAACAAGGAATTTTACACTGTGGGCTACATTCTCAGCTGGAGTAAATTGCCATATCTCTGATTTCCTCACTGTACGACAGTCTGGTTCTGAGCTCCTTTCTTAAAAAGTTTGAGCTCTTATTTTTAACAGTTCATAGAATAGAAGAGGATCTGGCCTGGATTTATTATGGTGCAATAGTGTGCAAATACTAAGGTCATCAGTTATCTGGAAAAATGCATGAATTAAGTTAAAATCTGTAACTCCAATCCCACCGTAAAATCAATAAAGCTGTTTCCAAGAGCACTGTGAATATTCATGTCAACAATCATAATAAGGCATCCGGGAATGTAAAGCAAGCACATATGCCAATTCCAATTTAGTTACAATTTTAGGGGCGGCATTGTTCTGGGGAGCTGGTGCCATAATTCTTCTGCCCCAGCATTAGCAGCAAGTAAAGCTTCAAGGCAGAGAAACAGCTAATTTTTTTTCTGGGCTAAACTGGGGAGGGGCAGAGGGGGAACCCCTCTTCCTCAGCAAAAGTCTTAGATACTGAAGCCGAAACCACTATTTTTATTCCCTGTGGTTTCACTGAACTCCTGTAAACTGCAGCAGCTCCTTCAGTGGGCTCCCAATTTCTCTGACGATGCTATAAATTTTGCTGGGAAGATGAAGTCCTGCAGTGCAATTAACTCTAAAAGTGGTACAAAGCAACAGAAGGCAGATACCGAGCTGCGCTACTTAGCACTTAACTCTGAAATTCTGATAAGCCCTATCAACTCAGGGTTGTGTTTAATGTTCACTCCTGCTTATATACTGAAGATACAACCTAGCGGTCACAGTGTTAACACTCCCCAATATCTATTACAATTAGTTTTTGATTAAGAGGCCTAGCATGGCTTTTGAAGCCTTTTATGTTGTGTCAAATGGCTGGTGATGGAGTGAGATGCACAGACACCTCCCAGTAACAAAGCATCTTGTAAAAGGTTTCAAGTGAACTATTTTATCATCCTAATGGAAACCAGATGACTCTAACTCCCCCTTTAATTTCAACTATTTACTGAAGAGTCCTTGTTTTGAATTACTTAAAGATTTATTCCAAACCACTATCTCATGCATTAAGAATCACTAATAACAAAGCCATTCTGAGCGGAGCGAAGCTTTTAAAGAATGTGGCTATGCCATTGCATTTATTCTTAAGTTTGAACCGCATTTTTTAATGGCTTTCACATTTTTATATCTCAGTTTATTTTCTTCGTGGTTTTTTTTTTTTAATTTTTTATTTTTCTTCCTTGAAATCCCGAACACATTTTTCTCCAGACGTTTCCAGCCCGTGCTGCAATTCCCTGCCTTGCTGTCAGGGACAGAAGGCTGGAGCTTGGGTGGTGGAGCTGAACCCCCGCATGTGCTCCTTCGTCCCATCCTCTGGAGAGTGTCAATTCTGGATCTCCTTGGTGGGTTAGCAGAGGAAAGGTTGCCAAACGAGGGCCTAGGGGGGAAATCGTGTCCACCATGCACAGCTTTGTTATTCCTGCTGAGCAGTAAAATTTTCAGAGGACAAAAGTGTCGCTTTGTGTTAGCTGTTCTGGCCTGATGGCTGGAGTCACCCCAGCTTGGCAGATCCCCCCCAGAAAAACGGGAGGACCGGGGGGGATCTGCTTCCTCTGCCCTTGCCCACTACCTCTTTCAGGCTTATCCCTTCCTTCCAGCCACATCTCTCTCTGCATTGCTGCAGAAGGAACCCTGAAATAACCGGGATTAACTGGATTATCGGTGCAAAGCGAGTCTCCTTTCTCTGCTGCTGCTGCGGTATCTGCTGCCTGGGGTGCAGACCTCCCCATTTCCGTGGAGCCTCACAGAGACACAGAAATTACTCTTGATGAGCATAACGATGAACTGGTTTTCATCCCAAAATGTGACACTGTTATTTTTGTCTGTCAGTATTTTACCAAGCTCTCCCTCTCTCTATGGACACTACCTTCTAAGACGTTTCAGGCAACACAGCTGCAATATTCTTTCACCAAAATGCCCTTTTGACTCAGACTGTAGAGTCCTTCAGTATGTATTTTAGTGGCATTAAAAGGATTAACGAATGGCATAATTAATTCAAGATAGATTTTTTTTTTATGGTAAATTTACGAGAATAAGACACATGTTAAGAAAGAAGAGGGTGAAGAAATACAGCTGTCCAAGAATAAGAATAGGTTGTATATTAAAGTGCAGCCACTAAATGTCTTGAGATCCTTAGGTGTATTGAATAAGGAATTTGGACGCATAGAAGATGATCTGTTTCTAAAAATGTTAAGCGGACTTTTATTGCAGTGCGTACCAATAATTATTGACCCTTTGTGACCATGAATCTTCTGAGCCACAGAAACAAGCATTTAACAAATCAAACACCCACTCCAAATGGAGAGCTCTTCATCCTTCACAGACACTTCTACTGCATGAATATGTATTTGCAAATCTAGATCAAACAGAGGCCTTTAGTACTAACTTTGCATGTGTTGGTCTTAGAACAGAACCAGAGTTCATGGGATGAGGAGAGGGAGAGAGTGAAGTGCTTTAGGTGGGATTGAGCCTTAGGTCATACCCAACAGGATGCCAAAAGATGAGGCGTATTTGGCATACATTTGTCTGCATCTTAAAAACGTTAAGGGCAAGGATGTATCTACAGCTAATCTCATCTTCTTCTACCATAAAAAGAAATATTTTTACAGTGGTGGATAAAACAAGTATTAGTTACTAGCTCACTATCATTAACTAGATTTCATTATCATGAAGTAGATCTCATATGACAAACAGGGAACAGGAACCACAAAATAAAATACTCACGTGTTCATGAGAAGATAGAAATATTGTTACGCCTCAGTTCTTTAGTCCAGTTATTAGGCTGAGTTGCATTGTAAACCTGAGACAGCCTATAAACTACATGCACACATAAGTACTTCTGCATTTGTAAAACCTGTATGCTGGCACACAGAGATGGTGACTTCTGCATATTATTAGGAAAACTTTAATAAATTACATTTTCATAAAAGCCAGGAAGAAAGGCTCTTCTGCCAGTGCAGCATGATTTTTCTGTTACGTCTGCAGGTTTACAGAAGACTCCTGGTTCTCCAAGGCCATCATCAGAAGCCTTTTCTGCTGCACCATGAAATATTACATCTACTTTTCTTTGGCTTCCCTAATATATCCTCTCTCCTATTGCTCTGCTCTCTGGCTGTACCTTCTAGATGATCTTAGAAGTTTCTACAATTTTACACAATGTTCAGATAACACTATTTTACTTAGTATTCAAAAGCAGTGGGGTTTTTTTTTAAACACCAGAAAATTGTAATATTTATGTATAGAAATATTTTTCTACATTTTCCCATAGTGTGAGTACCATGATGATGATTAGTGTTGAAGTATATGGAAATTCCATTCCCTTCTAATATGTAGTTCTATACGCTTTGTACCATTTTTAGTTAAAATAACAATTAAAAGTAACAAGCCAACCGATTTGTGTCCGTTGAAGTTTGCATTATGAAAACATGCTGGGAGAGATGCAATTAGTCTCAGATCTGGCTGCCTTTATTTCCTAGCCTGAATGACCAGGAACCTATTTACAGTCAAGTCAACTAGGACTAATTGTGGACCTAAGAGTGAGGCCTGGCTTCATGGTAATTTTGGTATTGGTCTGGAATAAACAGATAGGGCTATACAGGAAAGCTGCTGTTGAGCTGACAAGCCAAAAGGAATTGAGAAAAGAATCTCACTTTTTATGATGTGGGAGAGAAATGCTGAGACTTTATATTTCAGAAAAAAGGTGTTGATAAAACTTGTACCGTTGGCAATTTAAAGTATATTTTGCTTAGAATCAATAGGCAGCTCTAGTGAACTTTGATGGAATGTCAAATCTAAATATTCATACATTTTAATATCTTTCCAGCAATGAACAAAGGGAGTAACTATCTTTTTTTTTTTTTTTTTTTAACCAGATATATTTGGGGACGAAATAAATTCTTTAAATATTTTATATTCTGCAGAGTTGTCAACAAGACAGCATCAGTCTGAGGATCAATTGCAGAGTGAACAGCTGTGCAATACTTTTTTCAGCTATTCAAATAACTTTACTCTCCATGAATTAAAAAATAATTTGTTCATAGTTGAGAGACAGAAGAAAGAATGCAAAATGAATGCCTTAAAATTAGGCTCCTCTATGTTTAATTTTTAGATATTTTAAAAATATTGGTTCTTGCCCTTTCCAAAGTTATTTCTATTAGCTCTTTTCCTAAGCTTGCTGTAAACTGCCAGTTTTCCTCTGTGTTAATTATTAATATGACCTGTTTATGTACCAGTTATCCAGCTAACCATTAATGCCTGTTTACTCATTGATGACCTTTGCAACTACATGCCAGGCTCTTGGCCAGTAAATGTCAACATTTTTTAATAACCTAAAAATACTCTTCATAGCTTAAGATTATCTACCTAAAATATTTTTGATGTGAAAAAAATATTAAATACCCCTTATAATTCACAGACATTTGTACAAGGCGGTTTCAGCCAAATGGCACAGTGGAAGTAAAAGAAAAAAAATCTTCACTGAGACTCTTTGCTTCAGGTTTTGTTTTAAAATACAACAGGAAAACATACAGGTCCAGTATGCAGGCATAATAAAATGCTTTTCAAAAAGAATTACCGTAGGTAAATCATTATTTCTTCTTCCTTCAGATTTTCAGTATTACCCTGAGCACACATAAGATATCTCTTCCATATATTCTGCTAGTAGCTAAAGGCTACACTGGGGACAAAATTGGATTAAAGCTGAAAGTGGTGACACTGATTTTTACCCATGAATACAAACTCTACATATATTTTTGCTCACTAAATCTGCCTAATTTAAAAAGACAAGCAGTAGCCCAGGATGAAAAAGAATCTGAGGGCACTTCCCACTCAGATTGATGTGTAGGATGGCCTCATCCAATCTGCTATGGAGGTAAGTGGAACAGGCAGGTTTCTTCTTCCTTGGTCCAGTAACATCCTTTCCTAAGAAGAGCCTTGAAATATTATCTTTGTGATTACAATTTGCAGGTCTGAAATTGGCTTCCGATTGAAATATTTTCAAATATTAGCATCATCCCAGCCATAAGTAATGGTGATGGCATTTACAGAGACTGCAGCTTTGATATATATGTAAGTATATGTTCACATTTTCTTGTTCATTGGAGTTCTTCAGTAAAAATTATTATTTTTTTTTTTTAGTTACAGCCTTGAACACTTGCTGTGACTGTCACTTCATGTTGAATTTATCATACAGAATGTAAGTTGTAAGGCTGAGAAGCAATCTGTCATGAGCCATTGTATCAATAATTTCTGAAGGGGTTTGTTTTGGTCCTGGGTGGGAGGTAAGCTTTCTAGACTCCTACCCTCAGTTGCATAGACCATTTGGGCTCAGTAGTGTTGTTTCAAAGGGATTTGTCTGGGCTGTAACACATTTACTGAAACACTGTGTGTCTGTACAGGATGGTTATACAGTACTTCAAGCATATAAATGCCTTTCAGGTTTTCTGTACTGAATGATAACTCACCTTGTCTTTCTCGGTGAGGTAGGTAATAAATAGAAATTTGGACTGTAACTGAGACATTCTGACTTAGTTAGATCTTCTGGTGTCCTGAAAAAGACAAGTAGACTCTATTACCAAGCCAGCAACTACATAAAGATTGTCAAATTAAATCCAAAAACCTTTGTTTAAAGAACAGTATGACAAAACCTGAGAAAAGGCAAGAATATCAAGCTCTTCTGACATTTTGACCTGAAGTTACAGCACTGTGGAAACAAAGAAAAATGCTTTTTAAAATGTGTATTATTTTATTGAAAGACTGAGGGGCAGGACTTGGTCATATCCACCTTAGCCTAGAGATGTGGACAAATGGTGCTGCAGCCATAAAGCCGTGCTGTGCTGCTGCTTTTTATTGAGATAATCCCATGGTTTATTTGATAAACATGTAAATATATGACTAAAAGTGAAAAATAATAATACGCTACACTTTCTCGAGATTCTTTCAACCAGCACCTTAATTAAGCCACCAAAAGCCTTGTGAGTTGGAGAAGTGTTATATTGAATTAGCATCACCCACCACTGATGCGGAGCTATCCCAAAGTTCAAGCACAACATCTGTCTAATGGTGTATAGTGACACTACACACCAGGGTAGAAACCGAAGAAGCATACCACATCCGATTGAAACTGCAGGGAGACCTGAGAGAGGATTTAATTGTTTCTGTTGGAACTTCTTCAGAACATTGGCTTGGCACCCCAGTCTTGCAAAGCATTCTGTGGAAACTTTAATGAGATGCAGTTGTAGAGGGTAGGCTTTCTTTTAGATATCACTGAAAGACAACAACTGAGCACACCTCAGCATCAGGCTAGAAAATGAATTCAGTGCTGACTCAGAGGACAGTGCATGAACTAGAATCGTCAGCACCATTCCTTGCAATAGCTAGATCTTCCTTGGAGGTCTCTCATCTAAGACTGACCTAACTTGACACATCTGAGCTTGTGAGACAAGAGACAAGGCTCAAATGTACTATTCCTGTGGGAAGTGGTGTTCTGCGTTCATCTGCTTTTATGTGCAAAGCAATGACATACTTAATCAGGCCCCCTCCCCCCAATGTTATTATTTATAGGGAGCTATTTAAATTTTCCAGATAAATATGTATTCAGAGTCTTTCCGAGCTATATAATGTGGTCTATAGATCAGAGAAACTCCATTTAAAATTGTTTTTTAAAAACACAAATTATAATTTGATAGACTGGAACAGCTCTGTTGGTTTCATAGATAGCTGGGCATTTATTTTCCACTATAAAGATCATAATATTTACCCAATGGACCAGAACAGCTCCTTCTTAGCCTTTACTCCCTCTATTATGCCACAGTTATTTAAATACAGATTCTGCTTGTATAACTTATTTTGTACCCAAGTGGATGGGGATCACTTGGGCGAGTAAGTAAAAGGGGCAGTGGTTGTCTCACGCATCCCGTTATCTTCTGAAACAGTGTTTAAAGATCTGGATATAACAGGAAGAGATTAAGAACGAATAGGTTCCATGACTATTTTTATTTATAATGTATCATTCAGTTCTCCATCTAGTTCACTGGGAGAGTGGGTTATTCAGCCATGTGTTCTGTGCATTGCAGGTGGGACATATTTTAAACGCCTATGTGCTGACAAGGTGAGTGGTTAGGGCACGATTTTGTTATATACATATATATATGTGTGTGTATATATATATATGAAAGCATAAGAATAATTTCCATTATTATTACTTTCCTGCTTTATTTTTGTATGACCTCAGAAGGCAGAAGCATAAAACCATGCGCTATCTTGTTATTTATCCCTGGAGAGCTAACAGAGTTCTTGATACTGTACGGACCGCAGCAGAGGAGATACATGTTCAGAAGCACTTCCTAGTGGTGTAACTTGAAGTACTTCCTAGTGGTATAATAGGAAGCAGTTGCTACTGCAGTGGTTTCCTCATGTGTGGGCAATTCTAACTTAGACTTTCAAATATCTGAGGATTGATTTACCCACCGAGGAAAATTAGCAACTATCATTGCCATTGGTAGGCATTGCCTTGGGGTTCTTTGATGCTAAATGATGGCCATTTACATATGTTTTAGATAACCTTTTATATCACTTAATTCATAATCTCTGTTTCCATATTTAAGAGAATCTTATTATCTGTATCATATTCCCCTGTTTTTGAACAGGAATTGTTCTTCCTTTAATTTCTTTTAATAATTTTGTTTTGAAATGAATTAATATGGAGTGTCAAATGTAACCATTATGGAACTAAGAGCAATACATATCCCACCCATTTTAACTTGTGGTGAAAGATAGGATCCATCAGCTTCTTCTCTTCTCTAACTTATTTTTCTAGACTTTGTGCCTCCCTTAGCCAGCACGTCTTCACAGCTGTCAATATGCAGCCATAGAAGCAGAGGTAATTACCATATTCAGTGTCCACGGTTTCTTTCATTTAAGAGGTTAACCAAAGAAGTTTTATAGTATGATCACATTTTTCACCTACGTGTGATGATGGCTGAACTGCAGCATGGCTAAACTGTTGAATTTCTTGTTTTTCACATTGTACGTTTCACCCAGCTCCATCACTCTTTTCCTTCCCAGCCCCTTTCTTCAAAGAAAATGCCCTGTCTGCAAGTTCTCAGTCATGTTCTCCTCATTCCTCCCCATATTGAGCTGGTTCAGTTCCAGTTCCACTACAGGCCTCCAAAAACACAAAATATTTTCTTTGTTCCAGAAAGCTCATTCAGATTTATATCCCAGATGAGCAACTCAAAAAAGCATATAAACAGTGAAACACAGTTTGGGTTTTGAAGTTATACTGAGTTACAAGAACTGAAATTTCCTGAAGTTCAGGGACTGTCTAGTGTGGGATTTAAGCCAAAAGTATTCTCTGAACAGAACTATTTAAGCAAAAGTTTTTCCTGATTGAAAAAGGAAAGGATGAGTGTCAAATGTTTGAGCTGCAGAGATGTGAGTCACGTTTTACTCCAGATAGTTACAGTAGTGGTTACATGGTCAGTGTACGGTGAATCTAGCCATAGGCTGCTGATAAGAGGCAGTTCTGGCCTTAGTTACATATTCTTGCAATCTAATTCACATTTACACCAGTTCTGTGGACTGATTAACCTGGCTGAGAGCTACTGTCTTTTCCATCCCTCAGTAAGGTCGGTTTTCAGACTTTTCAATGAGCTGACACTGCTGAGTGTGCATTCACACAACAGATGCAATGGGAACTTCAGGGATAAGCAGCCCATAGTGAAGATGAAGATGAAACTGGCAGCAGCCTGGGCACCAGCAAAAAGCTTCTGTCTGGTCTCAGTTTTGGCCAGGACAACACTACGGTCACGGAAGTTAGGCCCATCCATTAATGTCTACCTAAACAGGGTCATTGCAGGGTCTGTTGGAGGGATCTAATTAGAGGTCTGTTTTTTCTTTAAAAGTCCTTGCCTAGTATTTCCCTTGCTTTTCCAAACACCCTGAAGTAGACAATACATCACAATGAGGTCAAAGCAGAGGAAAGGGAAAAAAATGAATCCCAGCAGCCTCAGTACAATGACAGTTGTCATTTGTTATCTGGAAGTCATGTGAGTTTTAAAGTCACCAGTCATCATCAAGAGAAGAATGGAGCTAGATGCTTGACAAGGAAGATCACAGAATCACAGAATCACAGAATAGTAGGGGTTGGAAGGGACCTCTGTGGGTCATCTAGTCCAACCCCCCCGCCGA
>Ga0181612_132486_pt1 | contig 20171 bp, 11 predicted proteins | sample HoacroProtozoa21_FD_119630 | JGI IMG/M metagenome (GOLD analysis project Ga0181612, IMG submission 119630) | Hoatzin crop microbial communities from Cojedes, Venezuel. Combined Assembly of Gp0051906, Gp0051904, Gp0051908 | reverse complement strand
GAGCCTGCTTATGTTATTCTGCTAACACAAAATACATTTTGCTGCTTCCTTCCTCCATTATACTTGCACCGAGAATTGGAAGCATTCTGTCCATAGGTGTTTTTTCTCATACACTCACACAGCCACGCACATGTAAGAAGTGAGGGCCCAGTTAACAATTTGGTGCTGGTACTTGTTGATAAGCCCCAGAAACTTCTCCTTCCAAACCAGCCATCCTAGGCAGCCATCCAGCAGGCTCACAGGACAGCCCAGTCCTGCACACTCATGAGAGATATCCCTTACGGTTTGGCAATCCAATGTCAGGCAGGCAGATGATTTAACACCATGTATCTGACTTTCCAAGAGACAGAAAAATACTTAGATACGCTTAGTAAAAACACAGCTAATGCTGGGATTGTATTATTTTTGAGACTGTTTAATTAGGCCATGAGTCACACATGATACAACAACTTGCAATGCAGTTCGGAGAGAACCAGGCTTTACTCGCAACTGTAAGATAGTGGGGTTTGGTTCCTCGGCATAGAGGAATCTGTTTTTCCCACTGATCAAAAGGAGTCAAAATTAGAGGAGCAAAATCAATCAGTTGTGGCTGTCTGAGTGGTACTTGGAAAACTATTGCTGGCACTATAACCCAACACTCCCTATGTACAGTCTCTACCCTGCGAAACCAGTAGTCACTGCTTGAAACTAGAATCACCAGTCTGGTTTAATTTTGTATGTCTAGTTATTGGTAATTCTCTCTCTCTTTAGATGTCTGTGCTCCTGCTTAATTACCCCAAGTCTCTGCCTCTGGGCAGTGGCAACTCTTATAGACACACACCCATATCTCCAGTTATGGGAAGCAAAGTATCTTCTACCCCCTTTGCATGCTGAGTCTAAATCCTTTAAAAAATGGGTCGGGAGGTGACACAGACTCTATTAGTCAGCAGCAGCGTACTTTCCAGGGCCCAAGTCTCCTACCAAATGTTCAAGTGACTTCCAAAAACACTAACCTCCTTGGAGGAATCAGCCTGTGTTAATGGCTGGTGGCTTCAAGAGCTGCTCTAACTTCAGCAGCCCTAGAAGTACTAGACTTTCTTTTTGGTTTGCTTTGCAATTTGACATGTCTTCAGATCTGAAAACAAAGCTTCTCAGTTTTTCTTGGTTTAGTTTTGAAATAATGCACAGATAGAGAATTTTGTGACATTTATGCCTAACTTCTATCTCACGTGCATTTAAATCACTGCTGAAAATTGCCAGTTCACCCCAGGAAATGTTAAGGCAATGGAAAATTTAAAAAAAAGAAAATCTGAAGTCAAACGAGATCTTTGACCAGTCAGTTTCTGGAACAGAAAGAGGAAAACAAAGACGAAAACAGAAGAGAAAGCATTTGTTGTATATACAACGAAACAAACCCAATGCTTTAAGAAGAGCATGCATTTTGAGCAGGAACACTTGTCACTAAAAATACTTCTGTGCTCATATACACCTAAACACAAAGGACCTCATTATACCTTGAATTATACCCCAAAACCAGACCTACCAAACCCATCAGCACTGTCTGATCATAACTAAGGAAACAATTTGACCCATTAGGCAAAATCAAATTGACCGAAAAAAAGCCAAAATGTGAACTTGTTGTCACAGTGGCAGCTTCAGGGACCAGACTGGGACTACACACCAAAGCCCAAGCCGAAATAACCAAAATCCAAAAACATCCTCTTCTCCTCAGAACCTACAGACACTGCTTCTCTTTGGTAAATTCATAGGTAATTTTTGTCCCTGCAAGCTTTTTGGTACGTCACCCACCAAAAGTCTTGCTAACAGAATAAAAATCATCAACAACCATGGCAAGAAAAGATTCAGAGCCTGAGCTCCTTGCATCCCTCCAGAATGAGGTCACTTCAGAGTAAGGCTGAATGATCCTGTCAGAAAACCATAAGGGTATTCTGGCCATCTTCATGCCCATCCTGAACAAGAACGCTCGGAAAATGCTTTAATTAAGGGGGTTTGGCCTGTTTTTTTTTTTTAATCATGTAGTGTTCAAATAATTGTTAAATATGCTCTACTAATAATAGATGAAAAAAAGAAATGCATGAATGTTTTGGCTTCGGCATTCATTAAGAACACAGAGCAGTATAAGGCTTCCTGCTCATTGATACAATCAGTGTCAGACCTTACACTTTCATGCCTACAGCCATACCACCTTTAGCTGTGATCTAGGCAGTTCCTGCAAGGCAAGCAGGGTCAGGTTGGGTCAATACGAAAAGGAGAGGCCCCCAGGGAAAAATTCAAGCGCTGCAGATACTAGAACTGGTAGTGATGTAGCAGCACTGCTCCTCTCTCTCTCACGGCTGCCTAGCCCCAGGGAAGCTGCTACACAGTCACCCAGCTGCGTATCTGCAGCACGGTGTCTTACAGCCTAACAACTCTCTCTGTAGATATGAAGGATGCATAGGATGCCCTTCTGCAACACAAATAACTCCACTTTCCAAGCAGATACCATGCTATCCATATAGGAGGGGACACAGCAGAGCACTGTGTACATCGCCTTGCAATCCCCGTCCTTGGCTCACGAACTGCCCTATAACCAAACCTGGAGTAAAGCTGAACCAAAGAATGAGCAGGTTTTCATACCTCGGGGGAAAAAACAACCCAGACCAACAGTATGCACTTTGCAGAGAAATGAAACTTCTCAATCAGCCAGCTGTTAAACCCTCATGTCCTGATCAGCTTCCACTTTGGGTTGCCTTAAATTCTTCATAGTTTCTACAGGACACAATGGAGTTCTACTTCACGTCCTAATGCCTCAGGTACTGTCGTGGTGTCAAACAGCTGCTGCGTTCCACCCCATGCCAGGCTTCGTGTCAGAGGAGAGAGGAACAGTTCCCCTGTTCAAGTATATATCGTTTGCAGAGCGTCTTAGGATCTTCTGTGATTAAGTCTATTAGAAGCATGCACTGTTATTTTTTGTTAGGGTTATTAGGGAGAAAAGGTGTCTGAAAAGCACAAAAAAACTCTTCTTCAGCATTTATTTGGGAACAAGCTCTAAAACCCTTTGGAAAAAGTTTATGGGAACCTTTCGTGTCAGTTAGCAACATGATTGGGTGTATACACCTCACATGCATGTGGCAATTCCTGCCACCCCTGTCAGGTATAAAATCTGAGGGGCGTGTTTTACGAAGACCTTTGTAATCATTGCAATGAAAAGAAGCTGTAAGAGTCAGATGAGGAAAATCCCCAGAACTCTTAAGGATCTCAGAGTCAAGGTGATTTCATAGTCATGTAGTTTCAATAATGGGACTTCCTAGGGGAGACAGTATTAAACATTTAGGGGAAGCATTTGAAGAGAAACTGTATTATCAAGTTGATTTCTAATCTTTTCACTTTCAGCTACTTAGAGGTACTTCAGGGTTACTCCTAAATGATGCAAAGTGACTACACTTGGCATTCTGTGGGGGGCAGGGCTGGGGGGGGAGACATACTCAGCTTCTCTCTTGTTAATATTTCCTACAGCTAAAGTTCAGATTTTCATTTTCATCGATTGACATTTTTAATTTCTCAGTCCACTGGGTTGTTTTTTATGTTAAGAAAAGTGCCTTTGATAGAGCACTATATGAAAACCAAAAGAATTAACAAAACAAGCCCCAAAACACAGTTTCACTTTCCACTGATCTTGCAGTAAGTAGTCCCTCAGAAACTCAGCCTTCTAAAAAACATATATGAAAATGGAGGGAACAGGAAGAGAAAAAGCAAAAGCAAACCATGAAAAGTCCTTTTCTGTTGCAGCTGCCTGCAGACTCCAGGACCAGCGCTGCACACACTCGGTGCGTGCTTAGAAGGGAAGAAACAACTGGATTATTGTATACGGCTGATTTGAGTGAAGTATAGGATAGTGCAACTTCAGGCTGCCTCTTCAAAGTCGTTGGAAGAAAATCTCCAGATAAATCATTACGAGAGTCTTTAAAACTTCTCACATCAGGAAACTGCACATAAAATAACCTCAGGAACTCCCCACTCTCCACCCCAGAAATGGATCTGAAGCACAGCATTGCATTACTGCCTATGTTTCCTCTGTATATCACAGACACTGTACAACCTAAGAGCGAGTAGCAAGATCACTACTTGTTAGGAGCCGACAAGTCTAAGAAATTTTACTCTTAGATGCATGTAATTTTTCTTCCATTGACTTTACATGTGACATGAAATAGACCAAATATCCACATACTCATTTTTTTTTTCAATTTGATGAAAAAATTAAAAGTAAACAACTAACCAGTCTTAGGAGGCAGCAGAGAAACCTATGCCTTACTTTAAAAAAGCAAAACAAACCAAAATACTTTTTTTGTCCCTTCCATCCAAACAGAATCCTAGCCAGCTCTGGAGCAAACAACTACAAAATAAAAGAAGCAGGGTCTGCATCTGTCTTTGCAGTCTGCTCATTTTCTTGTGACTTTACAGATGCCATGTCCCTGTTAACATATACACAGATAGACTTTCCCTTCCAGTTGCTCGAAAATACTGCCACCATGAAGGAAACCTGACAGAGCAAAGGAAAAAAAACCACAAACAACTAGCGACTCACAAAACATTGTTGAAAGGCAGAAACAAATTAAAGAATGGATTGTGAAAGAAAAGTGTTCTCTGTAATATCTGTCATTTATAGTAACTTTCTAAGTTAAAGCTAATCGAAAATGTTTTCAGATCCACATGTTGATCTGTTTATCCCCCTTGGCTGTTTTTCTTAAAATAACATCCATTATTCAAAAAGGAGACAAAAAAAAAAAAAAGGCAGCCCAGCTGCTTGTGAGAGTTAGGGCCTAAGAAACTACCACGAGATAAGCAGAGCCCTACCAGTCGTGCCAAGCCTGTGCTGCTCCTATGGCAGACGCAGTTCTGCTGAAGGCTTTGGTTGGCAAAGCCACACTGGGTGCTTGGCACAGGGCGCCCATGGCTCCCAGCTCCTCCGCGCAGCCCTGCCCGAGACCAGCGCCGCAGGAGGAAGCAACCTCGGGCCAGCAGACGTTTCTAACACTTACGCCTGTCACCAACAGAAAGGACAAGAAAAATCTTGAGAGGAAGCAACTTGTTTTCTTTGTCAAGAATTGGGAGATGGGGCTGAGGGGAGGGAGCAGGATGGACTCCCTTAGGACTGCTACTCATTCAAAGCTGTCTGTCAGCACACTGTTGCTTAACCATTATTGCTACCAAAAAGATAAATAAAATCAGTATTGTAATTAAAGAAGGTCTTCAGCCATTTTAATTCAACACGTTATTGTTGTAACGATAAAATTGAGCTATTAGTGGTAGAACCAGGCATTTCAGTTGCAAGACCTATTTTGGGTTGTTTTTTTGGTTTTGTTCTTTTTGTTTTTGTTTTTTTAACCATACTGTTTTATTCAGGGTGAAAAAATCCACACGGCATTTGCACAAGTAAAACTGGGGGGCCTCAACAGGCAGAAGCAGTACCATGGAGCAGAACAGAGGGCTGTGTACTTTACCTGACTGTCCAAATAGCACACAAATCCCTGTTTTGCTCTGTGTAGATCCATAAATGTGCAATTCCTGTTGCTCATCAGTTTACCTCACCCTCCGCACTCTGGTTTTCTTGATTTCTTCCTCCCTGTTGGGCTTTTGTGGCATTGCCAAGAAGAAAAAAAATCAGTAAGTTTTCTGCGCTTGATACTACCCTTAAAAAGGCCAAACAAGCAAGTGAGCCTTTCCAGTCTGAGAAGGTGGCTGTGGGGTACTTTGGGATACCTCTGGGTAGGACTGGTCTTCTGTTCAGTGAGACACGAGCAAGGGAGGGAATGTACAGGTACCACATGCTTCATAGGACCCTGTGCCCACTGGGGGGGGGGGGGGGAAATGATAATTAAAGAGGAAAAAAAAAAAACAAGGAAGGAGCAGGCCATGGCGGCTATCTCTAAGCTATGAAGCCAAATCACTGTGGCTCCCTTCCTTTTTGCTTTTGCTGGCCTCCTTCAGTTGGAAACCCAGACTTTATGCCAATAAGCTGTGAGAACCTGGCCAAGGTATGAAACCAAATCTGGGAAGTGCTCTTGGATTTCTGAGTTTAGACTGTGCCAATCTGAGTTGCAGACTATTTCTGCTCCATCATTCTGCAGGAGTGTCTTAAAACAAACAAGAAAACCCCAAATCCCCAACATCTACTGGACACTGTCCTCCACCTCATTAAACTTGCTGATGTGCGTGCTGTAGCAGACACAGAAGAGGTCAGGGAGCAGCTCTTGCCTTACAAAGCAGAAGAGGTCCAGTGGTAAAATGTCAGTAAGAATCTTCCCTCCCTCTGTCTTGCCCAGAGCTGTTTGTGCAGTCCACTCCCATCTCACGCTGCGATCAAGTATGGGGAGAGGCCATCCTTATGATGATTCTTTACTGTTCAGAGAAGTTGTAACCATTATAGAAGCACAGAAGGGCAAAGGCAGGAGCATGCAGTGTTGCCAAGTACTGAGAAGTGATTAAATAAGAACTTCAGCTTCACTCCTTCTTTTGGTTTTTAGCCCCTTATGTTACACAGAAATCTTGAAAATATCAGTCTGCAAGAATCAAAAAATATTCTGAGAACAAAAAGAAGTACTCAGCACCATTGCTTTAGAAGCCTTGCAGCATTACTTAGATGGTGCTGGGCACAAGATTTTTCTGAGTCTTTGAGGAAGGATAATTCCTTTTAAAATGCACCACAAAATCGTACTAAAATTAAACCTCGATAGCAGATCAGCCTATTTCGGAGCCTTTTTAGGACTATCTCTGTAAAACCAAACGCAAATTCAAGATTTTTTTTGCAACTGGTTAAAATTCCATATTACTGGATCCCTGGCCACATTAAAGCTAAACTTAGTGCTTCGCCCAATACAAAGTGAACTATAACCTCAACAGCCGTCCAGTAAACTTTGTTACATGAAGAAAAGAGCCAAGCAGGGCTGGCTATCCAAAAGGCCGTTATGCAGGTTTCCAGCAAGAACAAACATGCTGCAACATGTCTCCGACTTGTGGTTTAGGTCAAGGCTAGCATGAGCTGTTCTGGCTAACTCTTACCACTGGCAGCTAATGCAAATGTTACCCATTTGGATGTAGAGGCAAAGTGCACAGGCCTTTCCCACCAGTTCATCTCCCTACTTCAAGCAGGAACAGGCTGGCTGGACAAGATGAGAGACAGTAAAGGAAGACAAAAAAAACCCCCACAACATAAAGGAACTTTCCTACTGCACATCTCCTCCCACTCATGGCATAACAGATCTTCAACGAGGCTGCAGCTGAGAGATTAACCGCGTTTGCTAGTTACTGTACAGTTTTTGGAAGGGGAAGTTCTGCTGGGGGTTGTGACAAGCCCCGTGCAACGCACAGTACTGCTGAAGTAACCTAGGACGAGATCCCAGCTCAGCTGAGTCTGCTGTTAGAATTTCACAGTCCTACAAGCCACAGTTTCACCCTCCCCCAGGCACAAGGCAGACCCCAGAAAAGGAGGTGGGAAAGGCACTGACAGTTTAGCAGCCTGCCGCCAGACCATGGAGGAGGAAGTAGACAGACCAACCTACGGCAGCCTGCTCCAAACTTTGCACGCAGGTAACACTGCCCAGCCTGTGTCCTGTCTGCCTGGGAAGGACAACTGAAGAGGCCTGACTTTCTCCTGCACGCTGGCAAGTACACATTTGCATGGGGCCAAAGCTGCGATGCTGGAGTTGCCCACGGGCCCTGAAGTGTAAGAAGTCTGCAGCTGGGGAAAGGTCACCTCGCCACAGTGATGCGGCTCCAGGGGCCTCGCCACCCACCTTGCACGTCTCCTGCGCTGCAGCGGAGCTCCAACTCTACCCACAGCCAGTCGCCAGCTCGCCTATGGCCAGCCTGCCTATTTAGCCTCCGATTTTGGAAAGGTTTGCCCCAGTCAGTTCCTCTTGAACTAATTCCTTACCTGAGCTGTCAATCCTCGTGCTACTGCAAGCTCTCAAGCACAAGGTTTCAGACGGCTTGGCCCCTTGTCTCTTCTATAACAGTCCTGGGCTTTTCTCATAAATCAAGAACGGTCAGGCCCTGCCACATGCCAGCCCCACTGGGGAGCGGGATGTCAAGCAGCCACACGAGTCTCCAAGGACAGTCAGACTCACAGCAAGTCAGGACTTTCCTGGTTTTGAAAGAGATGCTGTTCACCCTTTCCTTCCCCTCTGCAAAATCAGCAATCCCAGTTGTATGGTTCTCGTAACGAGATGCACAGATCTGTCTCACTCTTGCTTTTGATTTCTATTAGTTCACCGAGAAGTATGGGCTCAGACAGAGCCTCGCTTTCTTGCCCAATTTCACAGAAGTTGTGAATTTTTCTCTCCCTCTCGCATTCTTGTCCCTCCCTACTAAGGCAGATTTTGTGATTAACCTAGTCTGAATATACCCTAAAAGCAGATGTAAAAATTTGTACATTAGAAAATGTTAATATTGGCAGTTATTCACATTCCCTTCCAGGATTTCACAAAACTCTCTAAATCCCTCGTGATGGGAGCTAGATGGAATAAGAACTTTTTGCTATCTTTGCAACAGTGCAAGAAACAAAGCAGAAGTTGATGCACTATTCTTTATATCCTTGAAATATTTGCTTGGAAGTGTCACCGATTCAAGAATAGCCCATTAACTAGTTACTCTGGTAGGCTTATCAACCTTTTAACTTTAATATTCTGATTTTCTGTCACACAACACAATGATTTTCATGTTTGTTTTGTCCTGTTACCAGAGCAAATCATTCATTTTTAACTGTTGGTTTTGGCATAAGAGTACTGTAAGTTCATAATGGAAATGTGTTTTCAGTGGTAGTACTGAACAATAGAAAAGTCTCTTTCAACTGCCGGGTTATGAGGAGAACCATCTGTTATTAAATTTAAGTCACAGTGGCTCTGTTTCAGAAATGCAGCGGAGGCTTCGCTAACTTTGCAGTCAAGGCGTTTGTAGCATTGCAGGAAAACAGCTACTTTTCTAAAGGCCTTGTCTGAAAGCAGCACCACAAAATGATATCTTTATTCCAGCCCAGTCTGATAATGATGAATAACCAAGTATCTTTCCAGCAAACCTTTCCTGGGTGTTGTGGTCGCAGTTTGGGGCCCCAACAACTTATATCCCGGTAACAGAAATCAAATATACAGAAACTAGTAAAAATCTTAGCATCACCAGGTTCAGTTATTTGAACTATATCTACAACTGAGTAAACCAAACATCAGACATTAAAATCATAATGAAAGTGCTTAATTCAACACAATAGAAAAGTCAGATTTCATCATCTGCTTGATTGACTGTTACACGGCACTTCAGTTGTTCTCCGGCTTCCAACACAGAACAAATGTGAATTCTACAGAGCAGCCAGGATTTCAGAACCTGGAGTAACACTGGAGAGAACAACTGCAGCCACCGAGGTGGGAATCAAAATACCCTTTGGTGCAAGACTTAAAAATCACCTCTCCACCCCATACGAAGTTATCAGGAATTGCTCTATTGTTTCTGTCATTAATCAACCATTCCTCCCCCCACCTTTGCACCAATTTCTCTCAAGTGCAGCCAGAGATTATCAAACCCAGCGATAGCCTTTCAACAGCTTGGCCAGTTGAAAAACCTCTCAAGTTATACTGCTATCACCGCTGCGTGAGCTGACGTCAGGCTGTTGTTTACTGGAGATGGGACGGTGCCAATTTCCACTGAGCTGAAGACAGCAGTGTCCGGCCTCTTTTGGCTGTGCAGAAGCAAGAACGAACTCCGTGTGTGTGCTTGCATGCATGCATGCATGTGGGAGAGAAAGAGTGTGCACGTGTGGCTATTTGTGGGCACACACAAATGGGAGCGAAAAGCAACTTGCTTTTATTTTCCACTGTGATACCAGAAGGAAAAACAACAACAACAAAGAAGCGACATTCATCTCCTCTGAGAAACTGCAAAGGAGAAAAAGGGGAACACTGACAGTTTTCTTGCAAGAACTATGATAGTATGGATGAAAACAATCATGAAAATGTGGAGTAAAAGAAAGCTTGGGATACCCCTAAAATCTTTACAAAGCAGCATATGCAATAATTAAAAAAACCCCAATGCCTATCCATCAATAAAAGACTGAGGTGAAAATTTGAATACATGACAGCAAGGAAGAAATAGCTAAGTTTTACTAGGACTATTTAAGTTCTAAGAGTAACTGCATTGCTTTTCTCTTCTAAGACTAGGAAAGCCCCAGTCAGTGTTAAGTAAAATTACTTAATTAAAATTTGCTGTATGAAGATATGCTAGAACATATTAACAGTCCAGAGGAAAAAAAAAATAATCCAACCAAGTCTGACTTTTTCATAGCTTTTCTTCACTTATGTTATTCCTTATGTAAAGGGGCAGACTTTCTTTGTGAGTGAATGTGCACAGATGGGAAGAGACAAGATGATACATGACAGTGTCCAGTCCTGTTTTCAAGCACAACTCCTAAACATTACAAATATAATTGTATCAATGCCTGTAAGGTTCAATTTGAGGTTTTAAGTATTACACTATTATTTATGCCTGGAAAAACACTCCAGGGTAGCTGAATTCGAGGAATATAAAATGCAATGATTTGTTTGCACTTCAAGTGAAGTTTCCAGTATTCGCATCCAGGCATGGACCACCACCGTCATGTGAATTAATGAAGTAACTGTACTGAAGATTTTTGGCTCCACTTAATGGCTTATTCCTCTCAGCACCTAAATACACACTCCTCTGCCTTCTTACTTCCCACGAATGCATCACAAGAGGATCTTCGTATGCACACCAACTCGCTCTCCTGATGATTTTAACTCTGTCTTATCCCATGCTCTCATGGAACTTCTCTTTCAAGTTTAAATAGTTTCTCAAAAGTTTCTATTGAGTCAACTATCTGAGGAGGTTTTACAGACCATTAATACTGCTCTGTAGGTTAACCACAAACAACATAAATAATTGTTTTCACCCTCATTTAGGGAACTACTGAGTCTGAGATCCCCCCCCACCTCAAGATCAGTGGCACAGTGCACACAGAAAATATGCAAAACTGGGAGAACTTAATTTGAACTATGGGAAACAGTGAACTTAACTCCTTAGATCCAATGTTCTATATTTATCAAGTCACCTATTAAAAAAAAGCTGGGAACCAGCACATCCATCCCAGCTCCTAAGACAGCTAAAATATGAAAGAAGCCAAAATATTTAACCTTTAACATAGAACATATGAAGGCGGCACATTTACTACAGCATGCAAGTTCGTCAAGACCTTGCAGACTGCCTTCACAAGAACATTTTCCATTGTTGCTGGCCAGTGGTATTAAGCTGATACACTATTAGACAATAAAATACACACTGCCTTTCTAGTCTGTGACAAATTTTGAAGGCTAGTGATAGTTTTCAATATGAAAGCCTGGGAACTTCTCCTCTGAAATGATACATGGCATCTCCTTATGTTATTGACTGTTTCCTTCTCTCAGTCAATTATTTCTCCTCCATACAGGCTCAAAGATACCAGACAGGATATCATCATCTAAAACAAAACTGAGAACTGGCATTTTGAAGTCTAGACATGATTTCCTCTTTTGGAACTCTTCTCATCTCTGTACCTTCCTCATGTAACCACACTGGGGTAAAGACTTCTCAAGGTGGCCTCATTTAGACCTGTATACAGACAACAGTTCAAAATAGCATTTAGTTCTTTAAACCAGAAACATACGCTAATAACTTGGTCAATAACCACATTGAATCAGCAACACTTATCTTAACACTTTCACCTTTTTGCTTCATGTCTCGGGGATAAGGGGGACACAGCACGGATCATATACACCATTGGGATGCAAGGACCTGTACCGTATCTCACCCAACTTCCTTAATCCACTCTTCCTTGAAACGCCTCTTGTATTCTTTAAAAATGCTGCTCAGCGCATACATTTGTAAAACTGCATTTGCAGAGTGTTTCCAATCAGCTCATGAGACTTTCTGTTCCACAGCAAAGCACTACTGAATAATATTGAACTTTATATAGACATGCCAATACGGGCTTTGCCACATGGGCTGATCTTGTGCCCAGCAGGTGAATCTGAAGGAGGCTTATTTTTCGCTTTTATAAGGCTGGCACCAATCCTTGCTGCATTCATGCACTTCAGATTTCACTGTACCTAGCTCCAGCACCTATTTGGAAATAAACTTTCTGTGAATTTGCTTGCCAGTGCCTTTTGAGGGTTGCTTTAAACAAAGCAACCCCCAAGAACACTGTTTCTGTGGTGATCTTGGTATTATGCTCTCCAGCTACGTCTTTTTGAACTCCTGTGTGCGTTTGGTGCTTTGCAATTTGTTCTGATGACAGGCTTTCAGAATGTATGATTGCATATATTATCTACATATATATGTATTATCTATGCATGGTAATATTTCTTGGGTTGGCCACCTTCATTTTATACTGCATTCTCTGTATGTATTGCAAATAGGTTTAGCCTCTGTTTGCATTCAGTCTACACGGTTTGACCTTTGTTTAGCTGCGCTTTTCAGCTATTTTACTGCTTTTTCATTAGGGAATCATTTTCACTCGCCTTCCACACACACACTGCTCTTTGGAAAAAAACTGTTGTGTTTCTCACGGTGACCAATTTTCAGTTTTGTCTGTCTGTTATAGATGCTGGGAAGTTTTTTTGTTCTTGAGAACTATTTCAAGGGTGTTCATATCACTGCTCTGAGTACGGGAGCTGAACAGTTGTGATTACACCCCCATGATACAAGAGATATTTTAGCTGTCAGTGTAGTGAGCAGCTGGGGGGAGCTACAGCTGCCCTTTCCTCTGCAGGTGAATCTGTCCTATGTTATGTTCAACAAAATGTGGATTCAGGAGGACTGAAATCAACCTGAATTCAGTGAACGGCCCTTAAGAATCCTGTTTCTCTAAAACTAGAAAACTGTTTTCAATCAGTTACTCTAACCTAAAGGATTTTAGAGACAATCCAAAATGCTTGGTTTTAGGATTACCCAAAACCTTAATTTTTCATGTTAGCAAAAGATATTTTTCATCTTTCAGTTCAAACCAACCCACATTTTTGGTTCAGCCACAAAATCAAAAGCAACACAGTTAATCATGGCTCTAATCACTATCACTACTCCCCAATTTGCTAACTGTTCCGAAATAAAAATCTCATGACTGAGTTTTACACTACTAAGTAATGCTAGAGCAAATGGTTTCAGCAGATCTCTAGTTCCTTCTCGAGGAGGAGGAATACCCCTTTCCCAGGTGGTACTCCTCACACAAGTACACATAGCATTCAAGTGACCTTCTGGGAGTTTGCAATCCTCTCCATTTCTCCTACTGAAGCCTACGGTAAATCTTGATTATCACATACACCAGATTCAGAACCAACACAGAGAATTTCAGCCTCTCCAATTCCCCGACACAACACCACTCAGGCCAGAAAGATGCTGGCTGTAGCACCGAGCATCTCCTCTGCCAGGCTCTGTTCTGCACACTAAACAACTCTAGCCATTTTATTTACTTGGTTTATTTTTTCCTGGTCTAAGATACAGTTTACTCCCAACACCAGTCATGGAACATCAGTCCCTTAGAGGCACATGTAGGAGATTGTTTCCTGCCTCTTGCCACCTGACATGCTATTGCCTCCCCTTTGTGCACACACAAGACTAAAAGGCAAGGCAGCAGCAAACAAAAAATCCACCCCAGTACAATGTATGAACGTTATAGTAGATCACAGCCAAATACTGTATGAGTTTCGATCATAAGCTCAAGCCAATTCAGTTACATGTTTTCAGCATATCCCTTCTTCTTTTTCCAATGAAAGCAACTTTTTTTTTTTTCTCCTCTTTCTTTTGGTCAGAGGTTGGCAACCTTAAGCATAAGAAGAGAAATCCAGCCCCTGATCTCCAGAGTCTTAAGAGACATGGATCACTGCTGGGATCTTTTGTGTCAGAGGGCCTTGGTGCTGCCAAAGACACAATTTCCCTACTTGGACGTCTTCGAGATTCCAAGTTTTTGAGATTCACGGGTTTCCTTTTACTTTGTCTGCCAGAACATACTTGAGAATGGCTTCTAACAATATCAAGGAAACAAAAGAAACACTTCTGGTAAGTGAGCATACAAGCTATATCCACTGATACACAGGCAGCATACAAAAGCACAGAGCCCTTAGTGATGGGTGAGAATACAGTACATTGAAGTCTATACTAGTGCCCCATGCAGAGCTATATAAAAAGTGATAGCGAGGTGAGCCTGAGGAAAAGGTAGGCCTCAGATTTCAGCCACAGACCTCTGAATTCAACCAGGAGATCCCACGGAAGGTTAGGGTCTACTTTGATAACAAAGAAATCTCTTTAAGAAGACCCAGGGCATGAGGGAAAGACCACTGCCTGCATTCTCCAGCCTGCGCACAGTCTCGGCATTGTTCCAGGTCAAGAAAGCTGACTTTTTTTTTGTCATAGTCAGCAACACAAGCCAGAAAATCACTCCCATTGCCAAATTCTCTTTCCACAAGCATCAAAACACCAAAGGGACTCTGTGGACTTGTTGACTGCTTAGCCAGCTTGTCAGGACTTCCTGGAACAGGGAGGACATGGAGGGGCTTTGCACCTTCAGTGGTTCTTGGTTAAGTCAGAAACACACGTCATGAGCATGCTGTGGTGGAGTTACACAATCAAATTAAACGTTGTACTGAGTACTCAGTCTCCTTCTCCCTACCATGCCCCCACTTACACACACAGAGTAGGAAAACCCACTCCAACCTGCCCCAGAGACCCCTCAGTAACCCAGGTGTTTGATTCTCCACTAAAAAAGAAAGGCTTTTATTCGTGCTACTCCCTAGTATCTTCAGGGAGAAGAGGCTGAAGGCCATCGCAGGGCTGAAGGCCTCAAGTCAGAACAGCACAACTTGCCTTTCCATGGGCCAGCCTGCTTCGTGTGCTGTGGCCGTGTTGGAAGGAAATACAGGCAGAGCGCGGCTGTCAGAAGCAGAGCACAGACATGACACACACAGAGCTTCTGCTGCCTGTGCTTGTAAAGGTGCCAGAGCTGGATACAGTTAAATACCCCAGGGTGAGGGGAAAGCCCAAGTGACTTTCAAGCCGCAGCTGCTACACCATTTGTACAGTGGAGAAAAGCCTTAGTAGGTAGAGTGGCACAGGAGGAGCTGGCAAAGGACGGCAAATTTTCCTTTACCGTCCCTTTTCTAGGCAGTGGCAGATGATTTTGCTGTGGAGTCTCAGGTGTCCTGAACAATAGCTGCAGAGCCAGTCCCTGTTTTGGTGGTAGAAAAGAAACTGCCTTTCTGGGGAGAGACAGCGACAAGTCAAGCCAGTTCCAGACTGTCATTTTCCCTGCTGGCTCATTCTGCTCCAATCACAAGGTGGAAAAACTGGAAAGGTAAGCAGTCCAAATTAATGGGAACATCAAGTGAACTGGTTTATATATTGGTCTAACTGGAACAGGGAGCACAATTCCAGCTTTGGGCACTAGCTTTGTAGACATTCCCTTAGCTTACCTTCTACCTGAGAAAGCCATGTGCAGGCCTGAATTATTCCTGGTCTGTCCTCAAAACACATCATAGTCCCTTGAAGCTTCATGCTTGCATGGCACCTGTGACCACAACTCTTATTATGGGATGGCAACATTCATATACTACCAGCTCATTCTTCCAACTCCACGTAATTAAGAAGGAAAAAAAATCCGAAACAACGCAGAGCAGGAAGCTTGTCTTTTTCCTCACACCACTCCTCATGCATTCTTGTGGCCACATCTTACCCACAGCACAGCATTTGCCCACCAAACTGACACTTTTCTTATGGAAGGAGAAAAAGCAATTTTGGGGAGTCCTACAACTGGTGGGAAATAATCAATTTAAGCCTAATGATTAAAAAATCCCCAGGTATATATTTATGGTTAATTTCTACCATAGAGCAGACTTCACCAGATGCTCAATTGCATTTCATCCTTACGAGCAAACAAGGGCTCCTGCAGATTAGACCTTTCCAGCAGAGCTGTTGCAGATGGGCAGATCGCGGTGTCCTGCTAACTATCACTGAGACCACAGCAGTATGATGATTCTACTTGCTAAAAGCAGTAAGTTAAAGTAAGCACCACAAAGGGAAGAAAAGTGGCATGGATCTTGCACATCACTCCTCTTAAAATTCTTTATAAACTGCAGAAAGGGAAATTCAAGCATAGTAGCTTTGTTACAAAACTCAGTGAAAGAGTGAGTGCCCAATACCCTGTACACCAGGGCTGGTCATCTCTACCTCCAACCCATATGATCAGCAATCCCAGAAACTAGCTGCTTCTGCGTGCACATTAAAGACCTCAATGAGAACATAAACGAGTCAAACCACCTAACACAGTTTAAAACTACAGCATGACATAACTGCAAGTCACTCCCATTAAAAGTAAAAAAAAAAAAAAGTCCACACCTGCCAAATACAGCTCCATTGTCCACTGCTGAGTTTTAATGACAACTACTGCATCTTGGAAATCTGTTCAATAATAAGGTACTACATTTCCCCTCAAGGACCAGAAATCAGGTACTGTCACTTGTCTGCATAAAAGGCACACATAGGAAAATATCCCACAGCCATGTGGCTCACATAGCAATCAAAATCTTGGAAACCCTCACACCCTCAGCACACAGAAATTTGCTCTTTACAATATATTCCAGTTGGCCAGCATGTTAAAAATCTCCACTCAAGATTTCTGGCTTTTCCAATTAAGCTTATAGACAAAAAGTCTTTATTCCTTTAATGACATTGCCATTTATTGCAAAGCTATGATGAGTTCTTATCTCATTGTGGTGCCCCACGATAACTCATTATTCACTGAACTTCACTTTTTGATGTATGAGGAACAGCAACATATACTTAAACAGCTCTGTTTAAACTGGCCCTATAGTTGAAACAAATCATTCCAAGAACAGCACTGCATTACAGTCAGAACTGCTCAAAAGCTTAGGATGCGATATTCTTCAGTATTCAGAGAGCTTAATATCTTCAAACAGAAATTACTCAAGCTGATGTATCTCTCATTATTATTAAGTCAAAGTTCTTCCAAACGAGAAGAGGATGACTGATAGTCAGAGATTACCAGGGCCAACACAGTGAGAGATTACACTCTTTATGGCCACAAGCAAGCCTGGGAGGGCTCAGTTCCCCCACAGCTGAGTGCACTGGGAATGCTGCAAAGCACCCTCAGTGCCCCTTGTCCGAGAGCCCAAGAGTCTCCCTCATTCAGCACCGGGTCTGTCTGGTGTTGATGGGTAACAGAGCATTGCCTAGTACTTCTAGGCCACGGGCGCAATGCAAGCTTTCAAACTTCACAAGAGGGAAAAGCAAAAAAAAAAAACAACCACAAAACCAACAATAAAATCCCCTACACCCAGAAAACAACGTATGCACCAGCATAGTCTCCAGGACTGTCCCTCACCCCCCAGTTACAGGGAGACGGTAAATGCTGTGAAATAGCAGGACCTTTCCACGAATAAGCAGCACTGTTTGGATCAGGTTCTTTGCTCTGCCTAACACTGATGGGATTGGCTTCAGAATTCAAACTGGACCTGGGTTAGAAGCAGGCAGACCAGTTCAATATGACCAGAAATGCTTTGGAAAATGAAAATACAGTCATTTGCCTGGCCTGTTCACTACTAGTTTCCTACATTAGATGCTTATGGCACACTGGTATCACAGGAGAGGAGGAGCCCGATTCACTTGCCCTAAATTACACCTAAGTCCCTGTGTCTTTTATTTCCTTCCAGCTGAGCCCCAGTCTTCCAGCACAGAGCCTTAGGTGGAATTTAGGCCATGAGAACCTAGTCTTCAGCCTCTCAGCAGGTGGAAATACCCACAGCTGACTCGGGCTGGAAGATATTGAGCACGTTACAGGAGAAAATACACCTGCTGAGTGTACACATACAAATGCAATTATTCCGCCTCAGACTTTGAACTCTGACCTGTCACACAAAGAAAAGCAGAGCTGAATTTATATACGTGGAGCATGTTGCAACCGGACACTACAGGTGAAGTGTGCAATGTGAACAACCTCTGCCTGCTGACCGTGCTCTGCAGGATTCAGAAGCCAGTTTTCAAAGCAAGACACTGTACATATCACCTCTTATCCCTATTATCACTGTACTGCTAACCAAAGTCAAGCTACTGAAACATTTCCAAGAGCATGGGGAGTGTTATTTTCTTTCCATAGCTGTTGTGTATCAGGAAAGACTGTACGCAGCTAATATCTCAGGCACAGGTAAGAAAGATGGCAGTTAATATATCCAAATCTTTTTCACACGCAAGCACACACCCTGAAATAAGCCAGAAATGCTAATTGTGTTTATTACACTATAGTATAAACAGCAATCATGAAGCTAAAGAAAGTAACAAAGCATCCCTGCCTGAAGGGTCTTCCCCAAGCTATTATGTATTAGAGGAAAGATAAAAGCAGAAGGTTGAGACACAGTAAAAGAAAAGCTCTCCCTACATAGAAAGTCCAGCACTGAGTCCTAATACGCAGGAGTATTTTACTCTCCAGGGCAGAGAGGCTTTCTACAAGCCGTTTCACACCCCAGCTCTAGAACGTCCTCCCAAAAGCACTTTGGGATGGAGCAAACACATAGAGTCACGCAGCGTTCAGCTTCAGCGGTGCAGGAGGGTTTCACAGTCCCTGCCTGCTGTCACCACAGCTCTGAAGGAAAGGGGCACAGCTGTTCTCACCTCAGAACAGGAACTCTGCCACAGAGAGCCTACAGACCCCATCGACCATCTCCTTCTCCCCCCAAATCCAAAGTAAGCCAGGGAACAGGCCGGTACTTTGCAGCCCTAAGATCAGCACATCACTGTCTAGAGTCAGCTAGTAAGAGACTTCAAGAACAGAGCTGCATCTTAAACCCATCCATCACAAAGCAGCAGAAAGGAGGCTCCTCCATCCATGCAGTAAGATAGGAACCTGTCTTTCAAAAAGCCAAAGTTCCTCACTTCACATACAAGGCACTAGCAGCAGTGGCCACAAATGTGTAACCGCCATGCAGCAGAGCAGGACTTAGCTCCTTCAGGTGAGGCAGACAGATGACTTCCTCCCTGCCATTCCCACCCCAACTCAAGTTGGCTGAGGTCTTGTGGGAGCAGTGCCCTAAACCTCCAGACTATCCTGTACAAGATGGAGAGATGCCTCTCAGCTCCTGCAGCAGCAATGAGCCTGCCTTGCAGAACAGACACTGCTTAAAATGCAGAGGAGCGAAGGGGAGCAGAGAGGCTCCTCCTCTCCACACAGGCACTGCCCAGGGAGAAATAGGCACTGGTCCCAGCCCTGAGAAAAAATGGTCCAAACACCAGCTCATTACATGCACCAAAGGTACTGGAGGCAGGCAGCGTATCCTGGACTCTTCTCTACCTCATCTCAAACCATCCTCCAAAAGAAGCAAGCAATCAAGAAGACATGTCAAATCCCACTGGCACGCATTTGGTGAGTTTCAAGAGTGCCTCAAGCAGCTTCAGCAGAAGAACATCCAGCTTCTACATGCAGAAGGGTTTGAACTGCATATTGAGCTGGTTGCTGCTGCAAGATGAGGACATTTCCAGTTATGCTCAGCAACCGAAAGATAACAATAGATTTGTTAAAGCAGAGTACTGAGATTAAGGGAACCTTCTTTCTACTGCCCATTCTGACACCACATTAAACACCCCTCCACAAAAAGATGGGTGATACAATTCTTTCTTAGCATCACAGGAATACTTGAGACAAAGTTAATTGAGTCAGGGCCTTGGTCTTCTTACAAATCAAGTGAAGGACTGTGGTCAATTTACAGGTACAAAGTATGAGATTTTTTTTTTATCATTATTTTTTTCCTCATGCACTGAATATTGCTAAATTTTGCCTTGTCCTATGCAAAGCATACAAGGTTAGAAGGAAAAAAAGTCTTCTCTCACACTTGATGTTACACTGGCAGTGCTAGATGCCTTGCTGCTCATCTTCCCACACCCGGGGATGTTCCACAAGTACCCCACTGCTCCCATCCACTCAATGTCACACTCTAATAGTAAAACAGTTCATTGCTGTTACTCCCACTTCCCAGTGCTTGGGCCACTGAAGAAGCACCACAAACAGATGCGAACAACACGCAACTGCTCTGTTTGCATGTCCCAAGGACTGGCTCTGCATACTGGTGCCTGAAGAACAAGCACACTGCAAAAGTGTT
>Ga0181612_173745_pt1 | contig 20172 bp, 13 predicted proteins | sample HoacroProtozoa21_FD_119630 | JGI IMG/M metagenome (GOLD analysis project Ga0181612, IMG submission 119630) | Hoatzin crop microbial communities from Cojedes, Venezuel. Combined Assembly of Gp0051906, Gp0051904, Gp0051908 | reverse complement strand
GGGCTGGGGGGGGGGGGGGAGGGGCGGGGGAGAAGGGGGGAGCGGAGCGGCACGGGGTCGGGGGGCAGGGCTGGCATGGGCGCCGCGCGCGGCGGGGGGACGTCCACCTGCAGCAGCAGCACGGAAGGTCTCCAAGCGTTGCAGCTTTCTTGCCATGCTGGAGAAGTCATCCTAAAATAGGAGCTCTGGGAGGTGTCAGGGCAATTTTTGGTTACGGCTGGCACTTGCAGTCCTTGCAGGGAGCAGTGGCTGCTGTGGAGCAGTGAGCTGGGACTGGTATTTGTCACCGTGAGTGGTACCACTCCTGTGATAAAGGTGTTGGTGAATTTTTTTCACATGGCTCCAGGTTTTCTACAGAAAACAGAGCCTGTGTGTCTATATGCATTGCCATACCTTCACGGGGCCCTTTGCTGGGACCAGCAATGCCCAGAACTGCAGTGTGCGCGTCCTGTGCTACCTCTGCAGTAAATTGGATTTGCTTCAGTGGAGTTGCTCCAATTTATGCCTGAACAGAATTAGGCCTTCTACATGGTTTGGATTCAAATTATTGCTTGTCACAGCCACTGTGCAGAGTCATCCGATGTTAATTCATCGGAGTAGCATGGATTGTCTGTGCTCTCATCTTGTCTTTTACTGTCAAAGAAATATCCCAAACTGAAATGTATCCAGAGCTCATGCACAGCAGCTCCAGTCTCCTTTTCCTGTGACTCAGAGGAAACGAAAAATCTTTTGTAGTACATACAGTGACCAGAAACTAGGTTGTAAAGGGGGTATGAACTATAAGAACGTTAAAATAATTCTGTGCCAAAGAAATAGCTTATAAATGCTCCTTGTGAGGATTATGAATGCAACCAGTTAGCAGGAATTACTGGGTTTTAGGCAGCTGGAAAGCATTCATATATATTAAATGTTTTCAACTGATTAAGTGCAGCCTGTCTGTAAATATTTCTTCTTACCTTGCTTGCTGCTGTATTGCTACTTTTTACACTATGCTATGGACTCTTCTTGCTCCTTGTCTTGCTTGATTATTTTTTTTTTCTCCAGTCACTTGTGGGGGACTGAAAGTCTTGGAAAATGGTAATAGACTGCAATTAGTTTTACAAATCTGAAGGAGTTCTCTATAGCAGGCGAGATGGGACCTGGAATAGGGTTGGAGTTTCAGGATTGTTGATCCTGTACATGACCCCTGAATACATATGTGGATCTCATTCAGTATGAGAAAAATGTGATTTTATGATTATTATTATATACTTCAAATAGTTTTTCTAAAAAGTGAAGAATAACTCTTAATTGGAAAGGTGGTTTTGATGCTTTTTCTTCATTTCAGATGGTTTAATACCAAATAGTTGTATACGTTTGCAGTTACAAGCTCATGTTTTTAAAAGTTTAAAAATTGAAGAGAGTTTTTGCATGTGATTTTTTTCAGACCTCGCTTCTGTTTGCACTATCATTCACATGCCCCTGGCAAGCTTTAAGGGACAGTTGCTTGGATCCCATAAGAATAGGATCATTTTAAATGGTAAAAGACATGTCCAAAAATATATTTTCTTATTTCATAATGGTATAATTTGCCTGATTTATGCATGAATGAAAAATGTATTTACTAGAATGCATTGCTAGCTAATGCAAAAAAGGTAAGTATTTTGTATTATCTCAGTAAAAATATATGTTAGTGTGCTTCAACAATTTTAGTACACTTTTCTCAGACATAGACAAGAAAATGGAGATTTCAGATAGATATCTTGTGCATTTTTTCCCTTTATTTCAGCAATGTGGTCTTGTGGCTTAAGCAGATAATTAAACCATGCCACTAATCTAACCTAGACTAGTGATGAATTCATGGCCTTTAGCTAATAATAATAATAAAAAAATCCCTTTGTCTCTGAAAATTATCGGCACGTCAGGAGTTGGAGCTTTGTGAAGGCTGTTCAGTTTTTGTAAAGAGCTTTCAGGTTCCTCAGCACAGCAGACAGTTATGATGCCTAGCGTTCAGCAAGCAGCTCACAAAGTCTAGGCTGTGATCATTTAGAAATGACGCTCTGAAAATGCTAATTTGAACTTTCTCATTATGTGTGATGTGGAGAAAACGCCAACAGGATCATGCATGGGATGAACCTCTCTTTTATCTACTGAATTTAAAACTTGTTTTAAAGGTGTTGGCTGGTAGATCCGGTATGTCTAAAGAAAGTACTAGTGAATAGGACCCTGTATTTTGCGAGTTAATGCTTATTTACAGCCTGTTTCTTAGTCCTCATCCCATGAACTCTCACAAGCCATTCTGTCATTGATCTCTGGGAATTCATAGAGCAGTTAGTCATCCAGAATTAACTGGCTTTGGTTTGCTTTAGACTGAGGTAATGGTGCTGTGGTTGGATGTATCGGGTTTCTCGTATCCCCACTAAACTACACACAGAAGCGTTGCCACTGTTGGAAAAAGTGAATCAAAAAGCTGAACTACATTTTTTGCAGGCCTCTGTAGATGTTTACTTTCTTCAATAAGCATTGAACTTAAGGACTGTAGTAATTATTTGAAATCACTGAATATTTCAAGATTTGGAATATTTTGACTAGTGGAATTCAAGAGTTGCAGCTGGAGTTGAACTGGAAACTCATCCCAGGAATGATTAAAGGTAGGGTAACTTTTGCTGTTGTAAAAAAAACTTGGCCTAGGTAATCTTCCCACAAAGATGATGATCAAGGAAATGAGTGCTTTCAGAAGTACCCACACATCTGTTTCTGTGCTTTCTACAAGTGCTGAGCAATTACCTGTGTGTGTAGACAGCCAAGCGCCTTGAAAAACCAAAGGCTGCATGCCTGTCTGCTTTCATTCTCCACCTGTACAATGAAAATAACCTAGTATTGTCAAATATCTAAAAGCTTGACAAAATCTGTTCAGCAGGCCTGGAATCAATGAGCTCTTAAGCTTTTTGAAGCATCTAAACTAACTTTAAATTGTCAGGTGGAGGAAGGCTGTGCCTCGAGATGAGAGAGAACAGGGAGCTATGCCTGCTAGGTGGATATTACAGGGCTGCGGTTGTTTTGGTCAGTAGAAGTAAAAACGGTTCAGATACCAGTATTCATTTAAAAGGTGATGTTCCCATACCATCTGGGATTAATACATACTACAGAATGATTCATAAAACTGCACGGAAATGATGTATGTTTATCCAATACCTCTGGCTCTCAGCACTCTTCATAAAAATGTAAGTGCTCTGCTTCCTTTGAAATAGAGACTTGACAGAATATAGGGTTCCCTGCTTCTTGTTAGCATCTCATCTAAGCTAGGAGTGGACAGGGAACATTTTCATTTCTCCTGTGTCCCAGGGGAAGGACAGATCACTCTACCTCCCCATTATCCTGACTACCAGTGGACCTAGCTATAAAGCTCTAAAGAACAGTGCTTTTTCTGCTGAAACTGATCTTGGACGAGTTGACGATCAACTATGCAAAAAAGTTTAGTGCTTACTATATAAAAATGTGGAACACCAACACTAGAATTCTCCTTGGACTATTGTTAGGCCCTTTAAAACTATAACAAATGTTACTCAAACAAGCAACCCCAAAACAAAACCCAACATTTTTAAGGCAAAAGAAGCCCTGAGCAAAACCAAGTAGAGTCTCAGCATTCGTTATACATTACAGGATGCTCATTCCTATAGCTGCAGGTGATGTAGGTACTCCATAGCAACAACCTTGAAGCATTTTTTTTTAAATATTGTACTATTAAAAAGTAATAGTTGCAAGGACTCTTCAAACACAAGTTTAATATTTGACAGACTACTGGAATTTTGGAAACTGAACTTTATTTTTATAGTTAGATACTCTCATGACAAAGATTTTTAGCAGAAAACTTTTACTCTAAAAAAAAAAAAAAAAAAAAAGCTTCCCAAGAAAAGAAGTGGTTTCTTACAATGCTTTTCCATGCAAGTCTGATCCTGGATGGAACAGCTACGGTATCTCACCGGCAGCTTTGGGCAGGGGCAGCCAAGCCCTCAGCGGTGGCGGGAAGCGGCTGCACAGCCTGTTGGCGAGCTCGGGCCCTGGTAAGAGAGCTGAATGAGAACTTGTCAACACTCGCCTGAATTGACAATTTATATGGAAATCCCTATTAAAATCAGCAACTCAGTGACCGAGTATTTTGGAAAAATCTCTACTTATCTTATTGTCAGATTTAAAAACATGTTATAAGACCAGTTCTGTTTATAATGCAAGTTAAGTGCTGTTGAACACCCTTTATCGACAGCCTCAGTAAAAGAGAAGCGGGAGGTTAGTCTAACACTCTCTTTCAAGACCCAAAGATCCGAAGCCACACACAGCCTGACATGACAGTTTTCTGGTACCCGGTGACAATCCAGAAACTGGCCTCGGGGTAGCTCTGTGATCCTGAGCGGTTTGGTCAGTCATCTGGGATGTAGGAAACTGACTGCGACATTTCTGCAGTGGAACAAAAATAAATGGAGAAACTTCAAAACCTTTCATGGAATAGAGTTATTTTCTGCTTTGCTATGTTACCTGCTAAACTTGTCCTCCTTCATTTGGAAAGCATGGCTTGCTCTGCAGCTGGGGATTGAACTGAACCTGGCGTGGGTCCATGCTGGAAAAGCACTGTATCCACCCTGGTAGCTGTGACAAGCACTCTTCCTTTCTTGTGAATTAATCCAAACTTGGGAGATTAATTTGGAGATTCAGCACAAGTAATTGTGCATATGCAGAACAGCAAAGCTATGGGCTATGTTGCATTAGCACACATTTGGTTTTAGTATATGTAAAGTGATGCTGAACATAGCTCTGAGGCCAGAAACAAGATCCTGGCGCTGGGCTGTAAGATGGCATCGTGTAACAGTGATATCAGTGAGGGGATGAGAAGTTTTTCTCCCCTAAAGCTAGATGTTTGGGAGCAATTGCTGGAGCTGTGTTGCTTCTGCAAGCGCTGGGAGCTTGAAGCCTCGGTGGTGGTGGTTGCCCTGGCCATGAGGGCTGCACCAGGCTTACTCTGAAGAGAAGCGGCTCAGGTGAGTGGGGAAAACTCACAGTGGAGCTGACTGCTGTGATGGAGGAAAGGGGGCCACCTTCCTTTCCAAATTCGCTACAGCTCTGTTCAGTTCTCGCCCTGTTTCAGAGTTGGCATGCTGGGCAGCGGGATGGGTGCAAGCACAGATTTTAAGTGTGTTGAATCTGTACAGAACAGCATAGCAGCAGCTGCAGCGAGCAACGCCCAGAGCCCAGGCCACCAAGCAGTGATCCAGAGCATCTGCTCAGTGCATGCCCCGAGCACCAGCGCTGCGCTGCTGCAGCACCGTGGTGTTGGGGACAGGTGGCCCTTTCCATCGACCGAGGGACTGGTGCTGCCAGAAAGCCATGCCTGGCCTGGGGCTGGGGGGACAGAAGCGACCCAGTAAAGATCTGAAAAGGGATGTTTGTGCCAGTATGTGTTCCTCTCCTGAGTGCCTGCCTGCTTGTTTGTGGGCAGGTGCTCTCCCTGTGCTCGCACACCCTGCTTTTGGGAGTCTGTAATTCAGCATCTGTGTGGTAAAAGCAAAGGTCTGAGGGCACTGAAATGAGAACGGCTGTAGCTCTTCCTCCTCAGAGTGAGCACGCCAAATGGACTCTTAATCTTTAAAAGACAATTTTAGTAGAACACAAAATCAGGTGCTCTTTAAACAGAAGTTCAACTGCTACATCAGACAAGTTATGATTTAAATGTTTTATAAAGAAATGTCCATCTACTGTGCCCTTATTCTCGAGCCTGCAGCTCTCGGTAGATGAGCTACAGTCCCTTCTAGCCGCTCTGGAAAACTCTCCCTTGCCTCAGAGGTGGAGTCGCTGGTGGGGCTCCTGGCCAGAGGTGATCCTGCTCCTCCTCTGCCAGCTCTGGAAATTGCCTCACCATCTGTGGGGCTGGTTCAGACCACTGAATTGGCAGAAAACTGACTCGGGGAACTTTTATTTTAAGCTTCTTCCAGATGAGCATGTTCATTTACTACTGGGAAAGGTGTAATTTCCCTGTCCCTCGAGGGCATGCTGACTGACCGGGATGCGGGTGCCAGCACAAGGTGAACGGGCAACAGAGAACATGCTAAGAGCCACTAAAATCATCCCTTTTTCCAAAACAAGATGGGGACTCCTTATCGAAACAGTATATAAGGATGCTGGACTGTGATGCATGTGTTGGTATAATAAAAATCTTTGAGAATGAAAGATGAAATCTGGGCATCTGGAAAACCAGTGGAAAAAAAATCTGCTGAATGCGATTAAGATCGTTCACCCTAAAAACTTCTGGTGTCCATTAAACCATCAGCCTGTTGATACCTTGAGTCCATATGAATTAACAGCAATTTCCTAGTGCGAATTTTTAATTTGTTTTTTGGTGGCCTGGAGAAATACCAAGCTGCAGATGCTAGGTAGGTGCCTTTTGTCCTTTTAACCGATGAGAAAGCAAATGCTGAAATCTGCTTTCCCTGGTCAATAATAAAAGGAAGTGTTCTCTCAGCCAGGGACGCTTTAAAAGAGAAAGTGGATCAAGACTTAAAGAGAAAGATTAAAGGCATGTAGTTATCAAATGGTGTAGAAATCTCTTGGTCATTACAAACCCCAGTGCTCTGGCAAACCACCACTTTTCCCAAAGTCAGAGGAGAGCTTGTCCCTTCTTCTCCTGTTAGACCAGGGGATAAGACATGCTTATCCATAGGAGGTTTCTATTTATTTGTCCATGTTGCAGCTTGATGCCATCAAGAAAGTGTGGTCATTGTTTCTAGGTTTCTGAGCCTAAAATCTAAAGCTGCACTCTTTCAGCTGGATGGGCTGGTGTGCTGCAGAACTGAAGGCCCTCTACTCTCAGCTTCATGGAGCCTGCGGTGACAATGCAAATGTAAAAACCTTTTGTGGGATTCGAAATGTTGATGATATTTGTATTATATAGGACACTGGAGACATAGGAGTCATTTGGCATTGACTTCATACTGGCATATTTATATTCACATTTTTCTATTTATGATTGTTTAGGAATAGGATCAGGAAATGGATATTGAAACACTAGTTGCCAAAAGCAAAGATGACTGAAACAGATGACGTGGTTCTTTAGAATAATTTTGTACAACCAGGGAAAGAAACAAGTAAAGGAGAAAAACAGTTTACATGTCAGTTCTGTGAACTTCAGGATAGAAAGGCCAGAAAGTACAGTGAGAACCAATACAAAAGTCAGCAGCATTACTTTATTGTGAGAAGTGATGATGATAAACTTGGCTACAAAGACGATGAGAAATTTTGTGGCGTAGAAGATCACAGTCCAGAGTTACCAGGTTCACTGGACTGAAATCAGAACTGAAACTGGATGCCAGCAGAATCAGACACTTTGGCTCCACAGAAGACAACTGGGCAAGAACAAAGATTTTTTAATCCAAATGCCATGGCTCCAGTCCCTGGTTTTGGGAAAAACATGCACAAGAGCTTGGTTATTGTTTTCCCTGAAGATGCATTGTACAACTTGATAAAGCACAAGAAATTGCATTTACTTATTAGGGTATTTAGAATAGGGCAAAGAACTAAGTTAAAGATGGGAGCATGGGCTGTAGGTCTTGAATGACCTTCTCAGTCGCTGGTTTCTGCCCTGACCTGAGCAGCTACACCATCACTATCCTTTCAGAAATTACTGTAAAACTAGTTAGGATTTTGCTCGCTCTGCCCCTATTAGTAGGCTGTTTCAAAACTTTTCTGAAAAAAATCCTTATTTCCTCTTTAAACCTCCATGAAGAGCATTTTTTTAGCCCAGGTCCTTGTGTTGTTGGTATTAAAACTTAGGCTAATAACTTTTGGTAGTAGCAACTTCAAGGATAGTTGGGAAACTGTGATTAACTGCCCTCACAGCCTTTGTTTTCCTAAGCTAGAGGGACTGCTTGCTTGTTTCCACAAGAACCGCCTCCCCTGGTGTGAGATTCTCTTTTTTTTTTTTTTTTTTTTACCCACTTCTATGTCAGCTTTACAAGTTTATATCAGCTTCTGTGCTTACTCCTAAAATGCTGCTGGAAATGCTTATCTTCTGGCTACTTCCGAAGTCCTTCCCCTGCAGTTTTCCCCACTGACCAGGTCCAGATAGTTTTAGCACATTTCATTTAAGGAAACTCCAAGGCTCTTTAGTGTTCATATTCTTGAATTTTTCTTCAGGAAAGTTCACTCAGTTTCCCTTCCTTAAAGCTTGCCCTTTTGAAATAAATATTATAGTTACAGCTCAACATTCGTTCCTCTTTCCATTTAACTAAACTGGAATCGAGTTCCGATTACTTAATTCAAAATTATTTTGCACGTGCAACTCTCCTATAACATAATTTCTGAAAGTCTAAAATAGCCTTGTTTGTTGGTTCACTAATTATTTCATAAAGAAATCCATCAGCTGCCATGCTCAGGAATAACTGTCAAATCATTAGTAGAAAGTACTGATTCATATAAGCAGATAAAGCATATATATATTCATATAAGCAATTAAAATTGCTCATTATAGAATTCCTGTTAGTGTTCAGCTTTCTAAGAAGAGAATGTTTCAATAATAGGTTATTGAGGTGGCCTTTCTAGAACCTCTCTTCTCATGATTCTTCCATACTTTAAACAAAATTTTCTAGTTTTAACTATGCTGTCCTTGCTTATCTCATTAGTTTTACGTCAGTGATAAATAATTCCACCTTCCTGTAACTTTTTTCTTAAACCTTTTTTCTTAAACAATAGTTGTAGGTACCTGGATTGGGGCTAAGGTGACATGTCCCCTTGGCTTTGAGTATCTCTATAATATCTGTGTTCAGTCACCGGTTAGCAAGTTTATCTCTCTATTTCTCTGTTCAAGTCTCTTGTGTTGTGTAAACAACAGTAAGGGCAGGCATCCATTTTAAGCTACACAGAAACTTTACATGTAAACTTGGATGTTTAATATCTATTGCGCAGTTAAGCCTGACTGCCGTGTTTCCAGGACTTCATACACTCATGTGGGTAAGCCAAAGACATTGTATCGCTGGGTGCAAAGCGCTTGTGCATGTGCAAGCAGTTACCTATGCAAACGAAGTAGTTAGATCAGGCCTCCAACTAGCACTATTAATCTTGTAGTACGCTCTGAGGTGGCCTTAAAATGAATAAATGTAGCTGTGATAATTAACTATTTTATAATGCTGACCTCGTAGAAAAGCCAATTAAACAACTAAGAGACTGTAGAAGGATGGTTTGTTACCTAAGTTATGCTGAGTTGAAAGAAGTTGTTTTTCAGAGAAAATAAGCAATCATTCACGATAGTGTTTGACACTGATCTGAAATACTGGGGCAAAAATGGCATTGCTGTTGTCTGCAGTTGCCAGTATCTTGCTCAATGCTATGCAGTGGATTGTTTAATCTTCTAGTTTTTAGTTCTCTGCCTGGGAAATAGAGAATAAGGTTTAGCTTTCTCGTCAAGGTAGCATGTGTGGATTGGTTTCTGTAGGCTGCTGAATTCAGCAGATGAGGAGCTTCATAAATCAAACAATCTAGACACGAATTGCAATCCGGACTCCTCCTTTGGGACTCCTTTGGAAGGCAAGTACATTGAGATATTTTCTCTTGGATTATCGTACAGCAAAACTGCCATATAAATATTTGCCAGTTTAACTTTTTTAGCATTTTCAATATGTCCTGTCTCTTACAGAGCCTCTTACTCCTGACAAGATGATCAGAAAGCTGGGGTGTGAAGTGTAGATGTGTGTTCCTTGTTATGGTTGTTCAGGGCTAGTCCTGGTTTGTTCACCGATCGTGTACCCAGAGACCAGCCGCAGGTTGAAAGGGGAGCTGCTGTGGAAAATATCTGGTATATTAGTTTGTATCAAACCACGAGGACTATTATTCATGCTGTTCCTGGTCTTCATCATCGTGGCTGTCAGCTTGATATCCTTTCTAATCAGCTGGGTAGAAAGGGCTTAAAGCCTCAGGCATACATACAAAGCGGAGAAAGAAGCGCTCTGAGGCTGCCTGGCAAGAGTAGCCTTCGGTGTCCGTGGGGAGCGAGACTGAGGGATGGAGATCATGCGGAGGTTTTTGTTGTTTTTTTTCTTGGGAGGGGGAAGAAAGGCAGTGGCGTAGCCTTTGCCTATGTTCCGTTTTGCTTAATACAGCTCTGCAAACCTGTAACATACCTCCTTGTCCTAAGCTGTAATAGGAAACTGAGATGGCCCTAAACTTGCCCCTGTGGGCTGTTCCTATCTGACTGTTCTCACTTGGGTCCACTTCTTAGCAACACTTTTAATAAGTGTGGCTAACTGGAGCCAGTTGTTTGACAATTTAAGCTAGTGGATTCTTTTTAGCAAGATTTGTCAACCACACAAATCTTCCAGCCACCCCAAAAGCACATGAAGCGCTTTAGAAGAGAAATATTTAAGGCAGTTGCTAAAGGTAAGATTCTAAATGTGTAGCTATTTAGATAAACGGAAATACTGGAAATATTCCTGAAAATACTTATGCGTAACACTTAACCTTAAGCATGCACATAATTCCATTAACTTCAGTGGGACTATATATATATTTCTAAAGTGAACCACCTGTGTGTTTGAGAAGACCAAGCTATTAAGCTTCTCTGCATGCAGAATTCTGCCCTGTGACTAAGTCTTTGTGTATCATGCTGTAAATTTACCCTGAAGCTTGCCATGTCAGTGCTTTTAAAGAGTGTATTTGAAGAGCTTCAGTAGAGTCTCAAGGCAGTTATAATAGTGTGTATTTGATTTACGGCATGCCATTGAATTAGAAGGGTATTTGAAAGGGGATTTATGTTAAAATAATGTAGACAGTGATTTAGAGCATGGATTGTGGCCATAAGTATGGGCATAACAGAAGAGTTTATTGCAGCAAACAGCTCATTGCATTCTGCAGAAAAAAACACAGAAGTAGAAAATTTGGAGGTTGTCGTCTTGGCTATCTGTCAACTAAATACACTGGTCAACACATGGCTTTTCAGAGTAAAGATGACTTTCAACAACATTTTGTGTAACCAGCACTGGATAGAATCATCAATGAGCTGGAACAGCAATTTGGAAAGGAGAACCATGAAATCAATAAACCAGCTGGGACAACGAGTCCAAGAAATGCACATTTCTTGGAAAATGACAGAGCATTCTGGCAATAAGCGCTACAAACGAGAGTAGATCGGAGAATTTTGCCAAATTCTTCCACAATACTGTGATGGCTCCCGAATAGACACATGCCTTGACCTGATTAGTAAACATTTGGGTTTTATACAAAAATTCAGAAATGAAATCTTAAAATAATAATTCCAAAGCTTTTCTTTAACTCTCTAGATCGCTCTCAGTATTGTTTTCGTAATTTCTTATTGGAAGCTTAAAATGCAAAACTGAAACATCAGCTGCCACAAATTACCTGACTTTTGTGAAGATGGGCTGATGTTAATGATCTGGGGCATAATCTGCCTCCTTCAAGCAGTCTGCTGCCTTTCAGCAGTCTGTTATTTTGGATGCAAGCGGATTTTAAAAAACATGAGGCTGCTCTGAAAAATGGAAACATGTTATCAACATAACATTGAACTTTACAAATGGATGTAAAAAGTGTTCATGTATGCAAAGTAAAAACTGTGAAAAAACAAATACAAACTTGTACTGGGAGAGAGACGAAGACCACGGTGACTCATTTGGTGACGAACTGCATCTGAACGAGCACAAAGCGATCTTCCTGCTGCTGCCCGAAGGAGCACTCTTCTGTGCCCGGAGCTGCAATAGGCGGAAACGGTGTACCTCTGTATAACTTTTTGGTTTGGATTACTCTATGTGATTCTGTTACAGACAGCTGATTTGGCAGTTGCCAAACTTATCAGTTGATTTGTTAGTTTTGGGGTTCTTTGTCATACTAGCACTTGGAAAACAAACCAGGAATAATCCCTGATGTGAACTTGAGCTGCGATTTCCTGCTGAAAGAATCTGATCAGACAGCTTCACCCATGAAAAGGATCATAGATTCATTCTTACAGCCTGAAGTCCCAGTACAAAACCTTCCTGGATTCACCGGGAAAGGCGGCATTGGTCTCTGTAACAGCAGCCTCACGAGTGAAGTTGCTCACTCCCCAGGACTGTAAGGATGCAGTGGGTAAAAACTGATACGGGACAAATGCCTAGGACAGAAAAATCTATGCAGTGAAATGATGCATGAAATATTAAGGAGGCGGGTGTTTGGCAGCTTCATTAGGAGGCCAGGGGAAGCATTCTGCACACCAAGAAAGGATGAAGGCAACTGTGTCTTGGAAACTTGACAAAGAGACCTTTGTGTTCTCCTCTCTTGTTTGGTTTAGCACCATCACACTCCTCTCTCTTCCCGGAAAATGCCCTCAGACACAGCAGAAGACCCTGTGTTTCTTTTGTGGTGGATGAACAGGTCTCCTCCAGCCCCCCACCCCTGACACACTGTGTCAGTCTCCTGCTGAATCTGCATGGACTGACCCACACGGATTCACACAAACTGTGGCAGTGGATGGAGGGAGTGCTCCTGCTCTTATTTCAGCAGGCTGTATGTTCAGTTAGATATTTCAAGATCAATTATTCTCAAATTTGAGTTTATATACAAGCTAGGGAATGAAAGATTTTGAAAGACTGAATGAAAGGTGGTTTTTTTTGTTTTGTTTTGTTTTTTACTGGGAAAGCACAACTTTATCCCAGTGCTCAAGGCTTTATCTTGTATCTTTGCCTCGGTCCAACATGGAGTGAGGAGAGTTGATGGCAGGCACAGAAGATGGAGCTGATAAATAAGTGGCGGCAGAAATGCATAGAGCGCTGGAAATTGAAGACAAGGAACTACCTGCAAAAAGAAATAATTTGACAACATAGGAATGTGGAAGAAAAAAACATGCTGAGGAAAATGGTTTTGACAGTATTTGGGAAAGTACCAGAATGGACAAGGTTGAGCTGAATGTAGTCAGATCAAGATTCCTTCTTTGAACATGACGATAGAACAAAAGGTTTAGTAACATAAATTTTTACCTCCCAAAATATTGCAGAGAATATCAAGAAAATGTTCTTTGAAACATAAAATGGTAATTAACATTCTCAGGATAATTTATCAATGTTACAGACAGAAGGAACATTTAGAAATTGTGAGTATTTCATAGATACAAAAGAATAGGCAGTAAAATCAAAAGAAATGCCAAGGACAGAGAAAACAGCTTTTTTTCTGGTAAATTAATCATAATGCATTAAAGATATTTTTCTGCTTCTGAGTATATAACATTGTTGCTCCTTGTCATATAAAAGCGTACTGTTTCATATGGAAAAAAGAAAAGTGCAACTTTTTTGTTAGAGAGCCTGGAGAAATTTTCCACCACTAGTACTTGCCCTTTCGTAGGCTTTGTCTTTTTCCCAAGCACCTGTTGGGTCCATGAAGCTGCTGCAGAGGTAAATCCCTGGTATTAGACGAAGAAGACAGCAAACGAACAGCAAAGGAAGCAAGGCAGCGCAGCAGAAATTCCCTTGCAGGTCGCTGCTCAATCAGTGCTTGTCCCCGTTGTTTAGGATCCTGTTTGCTTTGCAGTCCGGCTGCCGGACCCAGGTTTTCAATCTAGCTTTTTTCAAAGTCATGAGGAGGTTGTGGATTTTGGTTTTATGGTACCAAGAAAAAGATTCTCTGCTGGCAGACATTTCCCAGGCCTGCTTCTGCAAATGCTTTCTGTTAGATGCTTAACTGTGAACACAGTCGCTAGGAAATAGGGGAGGGAACCGCCTGAACAGCTTTGCTTGTCGTCCATAGTTAATTCACTCGGTTTTAGTATGGGTGGTTATGTTAACTGCAGGATGAGTTTAGCAAAAGGCTAGTCGTAGCAGCAGACCCCTGCGCTGCCATACCTGTGCGGTTATTTCGCGTTACGCGTATTCCATGCATAGTGAAGCACAGCAGATGGACTGGCGGGATGCTGGTTTGTTGCACGCATTAAAGGTTCTGTGCAAGGAGTGAAAGCCTGCAAATATTTGGCTTCAGAACTGCAGAGAGGTTGCTCTGTTTCTGAACGGGTCCAAAAGAAAACAAGTTAGATAAACATCTTTGCATTTACTGGCAGTGGGTGACTGTGTAACTCTGCTGTATGACTGTGTGATCAAAGCAGACTCACTCTGTGGATAATGCTCAGATTTGTTGAAAATACTGGTTGACTTCCTCGGCAGGCCAGAAACCATCTTACAATAAAGCATAAGATGTTACTACCTTAGCAAATTATTTCTCTGGGTTACTGCTGTTACAAGTTGATGAGCACATGATGAGAAATATAATTTTTTCCCTGATAACATTTAACAGAGGCAGTCTCACGAAAACAGCAGAGGGAACCACAAGCATTTGGAGAAGTTCCTGGGCACTGCAGTTAGACTATTTCAGGCACCTCTTACCGTGTCCGTTACAGAAACAGCTTCTATGATGCGAGTAGATTGATAGCATACTTTGTACTGTACATAATTTTAATACACTCTGTAGATTACAAAACTGAAAATAAGTTGCATCACATCAGAATTGGAGTATTCCATGTCTCCAGGCTAAAGCAGGAGATTATTAAAGAGTCCTACAGTTCAAAACAGGTTTTATTCACTGAACTAGTGCCTGGACATCACCTGTTCTTTTACCATGGAAAAGAGATACAGATTTTTTTTTTTTAATTATCTGTATTGAATGATGGATTAGACCTAACTGTCATAAGAACGAAATTTCTTTTGCAAGATTCTGCCTGTATTTTGTAACACATTTGAAGAACCCTCATATGGATTGTATCTCCTGAGTCTGCTAGTGGCTGACATACATTCTGTGAAAAAGAAAAATGACATATTGTTTTGTAAAACTATTCCCTGTGTCTTCCCACTTGCCAAGCTTACTATAAATTATTTGAGGAAAAAAATGTTGTGCAAAATATTTTGTAAGTCAGTAGGAAAAGTAGAACAAATGATTGCAACTGCTTGTGTCAGCAATGGATATACTTATGTTAAGTGTAAATGCTGGTACCAGGAATGTTTATTAAGCTCTCCAAAATATTTTCACTTGGCAAATTTCAGATTGACTGGTACTCTGTGGAACAGGCCCAGCCCTGATTAACATATATAAATTGAATGTTAATAATCAATACCAGAGGAGATGAGCAAACTGTGAAGAGCTGAATGATAGCAGCTTTCACGACGCTTTTTGAAATGCACATCAGTAATGCTTTGCCATAGAAACCTGGAAACAAAATACCATGTTTAACAGCTGGCATCAAAGACACTTAGGAGATCATAGAGCAGAAAGAACATTCCCTTGGACTGTTTGATATAGTGCAATTACATGCCAATCTGTAAAAGGTCCTAGAACGATATTTTTGCTTTGTTTTTCAGAAGTTTGCAACAGAAATAAAGAAGCTGATTCTTTGAAATGAGGATTTCAAGATGATTACGTGTCAGTATAGTCCATCAGATCTCATGTGTTGCTAATGCCAGTATTTGGATAGAAACACTCAGAGATTAAATGCTTCAAGAAGTGGTAGTGATAACGATGTAGCGATCTCTGCTCCTTCAGGGTCAACACCAAATTCAGGATTTAGAATGATGCTCTCTTGCTTGATGTCTCGAGCTCTTGTCTCGGAGGCTCAGTCTCATTGTGTCAGTCTACGTTGTCCTGTCGACTGCAGCTGCACCATAGCTCTAGCTGTGTTTCCTGCTCATGCTATAGTGTGCATGACGAGGTTTTTCTTTGGTATCGCATGTGTTTGCAGGGATATTTGGGGTCTAACCACGTTGTATGCACAAAGTTGAATTATTATTTAGTTCTGTTGTATTTGAGTGCCTCTTGATCATAGGCCCTGGCATTCACAGAGAACTTCAAACACCCTGGTATCTGCTAGAATGATAACAGGGCCATGCACAAGCAACCCAAGAGGTTTGGAGTGTATTGAAGATATTTTCTTGAAGCACGTGGTCAAGGAACTCAAGAGGGGACATGCTCTGCTGGACCTGCTACTCACCAACAGGGAAAAGCTGGTTGAAAAGGTGAAGGTCAAGGGCAGTCTTGGCTGCAATTATTGTGAGACTTGGCAAGCTCCACGGAAGACAGACCTGGAGGGAAAAGGGTCACAGGAGAGCAGGTCAATCTTCAAGGACAACCTCCTTAGAGCATGAGTTGTCTATTGCAATATGCAGAAAGTTAAAGCAAGCCTACCAGAATATCAGCATGAATGAAGAGGGCGCTCCTGACCGAGCTTGGATGAAGAAAGGAAGGACACCGCAGGAGGAAGCAGTGACGGCTGCCCAGGAGGAATACAGAGACACTGCCTGAGCGTGCAGAGAGGGAATTGCAAAATCCGAAGCTCAGCTGGGTTGGAATTAGCAAAGGCTGTGAAGGGCAACAAGAAGGTCCTCTTGTGCACATGCCTGGAAACAGCCACCAGCATCAGACCCAGTCCAGCAACCAGCCAGCAAGTCTGTTGAGGCGGGTTCAAGGTCGAGCCAGGAAATCCAGTCAGCAGGTCAGGATCCGGGCTGGGATCAGGGAGGTATGAGACTGGGCACTGGCACAGCTGCAGCACAGCTGCAGCATGGCTCAGGCAGAAGCCAACTGCAAGAGCCTCAGATTGAAAGCAGCTCCCAAGGGACAGAGGGGCAGGCAGGTGCTTGCTGGGGCTGCCTCTGGCTTTCTTCCCAACAAACAGCTTAGATCAGCAAAAAGGTTGACCTTGAACTCAGTCAACTAAACTCCTGAACCAACTAACATCTTGGAAGGGGGAGCTCACTCTCGGCCCTGATGCAATGCAGGCGGGGGATTCACTGCCCAGAAGGCAGTATTGCAGAACAAAACCTGGGAGACCTGGTGGACAGTAAGCTGAACATGAGTCAGCAACATGCCCTTGCAGCTAAAAACAGGCTGACAGTCATGCCAGGCTCTATCAGCAAAAGGACAGCCAGCTAGCTGTTGAAGGAAGTCGTTAGTCCCTCTGCCTGTTTACTCTGTCCAGCTTTGGCCTCCTCATCACAAGAGAGACACTGACATACAAGTCCAGTGGCGGGCTGCCAAAGACGTTGGGTGGCTGGAGCTTGTGATGAAGAAGGAGAGGCTGAGACAACTGAGCTGGTTCAGCCCTATGGAGAGGTGGCTTCAGTGGGAAGCCCCCTCTCATATGCAGCTACCGAGGGGAGGGTGCAGAGAAGATGGAGCCAGACTCTTCTCAGAAGTGCACAGTGGAAGGACAAGAGGCAGCAAAGATGAGCTGGAACGTGAGATATTCTGACTTCATACAGTAATTTACGTTTTGTTGTGAGGCTAGTCAAACACTGGAACGAGCAGGTTGCCCAGGGAGGCTGCCCTATCCTCCACCCTTGGAGACACTCAGAACCAACCTGCCTGAGGCTCTGAGCAGCCGGCTCTACCATGAGCCGCTCGGAGCAGGAGGCTGGACGAGGTGACCTCCGGAGGTCCCTTCCCGCCCGTGTGGTTTCACTTGGAGCGAGGTACCATGAAGCAGCGTCTGAACACAAGTCCTAGGACAGCACACAGAGGTTTGCACTTAGCAACACTTCCTATTCTCAGGAACACGTACACATTTTTCTGCTCCAACATCTGTTAATAATATAACAGAGTATGAAGCAAAATGACTTTCTAATGGAACTACTAAGAACAGCAACAGATGGAGAATTCCATGACAAAACGAGTAATATCAGTATGATTTAATTTTTGTGTTTGCCTGGGACTCTGAGAACGAAATGGCCTGATCCAGCAGCAGACTTACAGCAACATTTGAGAACTGCCGAGTACCCCATGTTCCCTTTTACACCAGTAAGGAGTGAAGCCCTGAAATAAAATGGTGAGGTGCCTGCACAAGGTGGCTGTTACCATCTTTCTGAACTCTCTCAAGCACAGCCTCTCAAGTGCCAAACAGTACGGTGTCCTGCCGTTCTTCTGTTCTTCAGCTGGACCTAGAGCTCCAGTGGTTAGGGTAGGCAGCTGGAGTAGCTCCAGTAATTAAAGTCTGCAGCTGCACAACGCATGGCTGTCGTAGGGCTGTACTGTCCCAAGCACAGCCCATTCGCCTTGTTTTTCTTGAGCTGTCGCTTCCTTCTCCCAATCTCATTTTAGCTGGATATTAAACTCAATATTTTCTTCAGTAAGCACACCATTAATTACAGCAGTTTACTGGATTAGTAATTACTGGAGATTATGCTCATATCTGTTGCACTTAGACTCTCTCAATCAGTTTAGTGCCTTCAGTATCTGATCCACTGGTGAGTCAACAATGGCAAATACATACAGGGTTCTAAAACCACCTGTCTGAACTGTTTGTAGTTTAGCACAAAGATAACTGGGTCAATTGTCCTAACACCTTTGAATGAAGAAACCTGCAGAAGATATGCTTGATATGTTTGATATTTCAGCGCTTTACCTGTGATCCAATTGCATAAAAAAGCATTATAGCAACAGAAGTGGAGGAAGTCTTCCTCAAAAAGCTTGTTGTGTACCTACATTAGAATTCATACACTGCACATAGATAGAATTTTTCCTTTACAGAAAAAATACTAATCAATTAATTTTATGTTAGAGGAAATCTGCCTTTTCCTAAGGAGAAAGGTTGGCATTACTGAATTATCTGATGTAATTAATTATGAGAAAAGCACCCACAATAAAGCACGAAGACAAATCTCTGGCCAAAGAGGCTGGCACTGTGGGCTCCCCGTTGTGTCAGCCACAATATCAGAATGTGGGTTAGGGATATTCTGCAGGATATGCTGAAAGGGGAAATCATCCAGTGCTTTTTAATCTTTTTATGCAAGTAAATATAAAAATACACCATCTCTATTGGCTATTTCTAAATTAAATACCATTTATAGAGATGAGAAACTGGCTTTTTTATAACTACTTTCCATACAAAACATCTGTCAGTATATATTCTTCCATAATGATGCCAGTGCATACAGAGGGCCTCAGTCCATGGCAAATAAACAGCTGGAAATTTTTCTTTTAATATTTAGTATTGCTTGATTTACTGTTTGGATTTTCTATGGTAGACATAGTTTTCAAAACAGCTTATAGACTTTTAACACAGCCTCATTTTAATAAAGTTCGGTTCCTGATTTCATGCATGTTTGGCATCACCACAGGAAATTCACCTTCAGAAGATTACAACAGTATAAAATTTTTGTGGTTGATAACAAAAATCAGTTTCTTACTGCTTTGAATAGAACTTTTTAAAAAATTACTTTCAAATATGGCAAAAAATATCTTACTCCATGGTAGTTTTAATAAGTACCAGATTCACCAGGTAGCCTACAACCTGCTGCATTTAAAATATACAATTGAGAAGTGTGAGGAGTATATCCTTGCCTAAACAGATGAACTGAATTTATTCAGCAAGAATGTGTTCAATTTGGTAAGAAACTTTTACTTGCAAATGACCTGAATGAGTGATTTCGTTCTACTGAATACATGCATATGGAAAGATGCTGCCTGACCCCGCTGCCTCACTAAAAAAACCATCCTTAATAAAACTATATCTACTGAGCTGAAAAAAGACTCCACAATCATCACTAACTGTGGGAAAGAATTGGGTACATTCCCTCACTGTTGCCACCAATGCTTCTCAAACCTTTCTTGGAGGGGCTTTTTTTATGCAAAGAAGAGAACAGTTTCTTCCTTCAGTCTTTCACTTCTTTGAATGTTCTAATAGGGAGGCTGGTTGCAAGGTGTCTGACTCGCATCTAAACTGAAACTGGGCAAAGACCACCACTGGCTTTCAAATACTTCTATGAATAATCAACATCCACCAGAAAGCATTTGGTATTCGCAGGCTGAAGGCTGGATTTGGACAGCAGAGCTGAAAGGTGTTTTATTCTACTGTTAGATTCTGCCAGCTGTCATGTTTGAATGAACTAGAAATCTACCCAAATAATTTTCTAAATTGTCTAGGAATTGAGGTTAGTATGCATGGAAATATTATTTATCTTTAATTTCTAAATGAATTTACATCCCAACCACCGATACGACACTAGGACTGCATAGGTAAAGCAAGTGTCTGGTTAAACCGTACGAAGGCTCGTAAATACTTTCTAGATACATACTTCACATCTTCTGTAGATTCTGATGCAAATCTAATTAACAAAATGTATTCCAGATCAGACTGTGAGGATCTGCAAATACTACCAACAAACCAAACGCCGATCTAATACAGCCATATCGTAAACT
>Ga0181612_157366_pt1 | contig 20174 bp, 8 predicted proteins | sample HoacroProtozoa21_FD_119630 | JGI IMG/M metagenome (GOLD analysis project Ga0181612, IMG submission 119630) | Hoatzin crop microbial communities from Cojedes, Venezuel. Combined Assembly of Gp0051906, Gp0051904, Gp0051908 | reverse complement strand
TGAGCAACCTGGTCTAGTTGAAGATATCCCTACTCATTGCAGGGGGGTTGGACTGAATGACCTTTGAAGATCCTTTCCAACCCAACCCATTCTATGTTTCTCTATGATTCTCTGATTCTCTATGATGCTTTATGATTCTTAAAATCATAGCATCTTCTAAGAGGCTTTTTGAATTTATTTGGAACATTACTTCCCACTATGTATTCTTTCCTGGTATAAAATGACACTGTCCATTGTATGTTAAGGGAGCTAGTGTCATTTATGCCACCTGAAGATTGGTAGTAAATGCTGATGCTAGACATGATAATTCTTATGACTCACTAAGACCACTGCTACTTCATAAGGTATTTCTAGAGAGAGAATGAAAAAGAAGGATTGAAAATATATCAGGTAAAAAAAAAAATCTTGCGAGTTTTCACACCTGGAGAAAAGTGTTCATCTGTATGTTCTTTGTTGTTACCCTGAAGACAAATCCATGCTGACAAAGGTGGAAACTCTGGCCCTCTGAAGTGAGCAGACTTCTTGTTAAAGTATACTGGAAAATTGGTTCCTCAGACAAAGAGTTTGAGAAATTTATTGTATGCAGATAAATCTGTTTTCCAAGGGTCCATTTTCCCAGTGGTATGCTGGATTACATGTGATTGCTGTAAATACAATAAAAGTATACAGGAAATTAGAATCAGTTGCCATATATGATCATCTGAAAAAGTATCTGACCAGGTTTTAGCATCCTGTTAGTCACTCTCTGTATCTGTGCAACATGAGAGGAAAGAGCTCTGCTGGTGTGATGGATTAAAAAGTATCCTGGTTTGAATTTTCTCACCAATGAAGAATAATAATAGACTGCTTCTCAGCTGAATTTTTTAATTAAAAATTGACTTTATTATTTCCAGAACATGTGCCATGAGGACCAAAATTTCGGCTGGAAAAACATTTTTTGTATGATGAGAACACAGGATTTTTGAAGTGATTACAATTGGGTACTTATTTAAGCCAAAGATTTTTTACTTTTCTTTGTGTTTGGGTGTCAGATGTGATACCACCTGTTGGACTGGAAGACCAGCATTTAGAAAAATATAGGACAGAAAATTATTATGATTCATCAGTTCGACTTTTAAATCATTCATTGGCCTTGAGAAACAACGAGAATAAGTTCATCTTCCTTCAATTATATATGTGGCTTTTAATTTGTATTTGACTTCTTAATAAAGCATCTCTATCTGCAGTTTTGCAGTGCCCTTGTATTATGATGTAGCTGAATTGACATGAATCCTACCAGTTTATGGGGAGCAAAGGCTAAAAAGATGATAATGTATATCCTCTACATAAGCCATTATAGGTGGTAATTAATATTTTCTGTTACATGAAAGGGAGGAAAATTGTTGTCTTAAGGGACAATTTTGGGTCAATTTTTTAGGACCTTGCTTGTCATTTAAAATCAACTGCTGTGGATCCCTCTGCTATTCCCTTTCATATTTCTGCATCCAGAATCTCACTCATAGACTTTATTGGGAATGCTATGCAAAATCTTTGTCTTTTTCTTTAATTAAAAGCTTTCAGAATTGACGATTCCAGTTTTTCGAGCTACCATTTCCTAGATGTGTCTTTAAGATATTCAAGATATCCTTCTAAATTCTTACTCAGATTGCAGAGCAGTGTTTTGAAATGCCATTTCAGATTTTTTTTTTTTTTTTGTGAGAAATAACATATATCTCATTATCGGTGTGGTTCTCATTTCAAATGTGCTTTTCCTTGTCACCATTTCAAGCAGGGTCAATAAACTGAGTGACAGATGTTCTTTATTAACCCCCACCCTCCCACCAGAGGAAGAGAAAAGGAGGAAAAAGGAGAGAGATTTACAAAAATTAATATAAAAATTTTTACTAATAACGCTAATAACACTAATAATAGTAATAATGAGAGAAATAATGCAAAATATGCAAAACCGACACTGAGTTTCTCAGAGTTGGGTGCCAGGGCGCTGGCGTCCCACCAACGGCTGCCGGCCAGGAGTGGGAAGTCCTGGACTGGCCTCAGCAGCAGACAGGAACTGGACTCAGGAATGCACGGATAGGAATCTGGCTCAGGACTGCAGGCAGAACAACAAGCAGGGTCCTCTTTAGAAGGCAGCCATGGACATAGAGAGCTAGACCCTCTTGATCCCCCGGTTTTAATCTGAGTATGACGTGCATGGCATGGAATATCCAGTTGGTCAATATCGGGTCACTTGTTCTGTCGGCCCCTCCCCACAAGTACGACCCCTTCCAGCTCCTCACTTGTGAGACCTAAGAGATCTGTCAGTGATCTTGGCTGTTATAGTAATAATTATAAACAGGGGTCTTTTTCTGCATTCCTTTCCTACTGTTAGCTCAGTGTAACTATAAATATTAGGTGTCATCAGCTTTGGAGTGGACAGTGTCTGTAAAATATGCAGTCAGCTTCACAAACATGCAGTTACTTAGCAGAACTTAGCTGTAAGAAACATTCACTAAATGAGAATCAGTTCTGTTTTTACCAAAACCAGGACATCTCTTTAAATTTGTTGAGTGTTTTCTGGTATTAATGTGGGGGTTTTAGTAGAACAGAGGAACACTTAAGAGTTAATTCTTACAGTTACTTGGAATAAAATACTTCTACAGATTCAAATGAAGGAAGCAAGCCCAGTAACATTTATTTCATTATATTTAATCTCAGGAAATATTTTCTGCTGTATTTTTTCTACTTTACAGAAATAATGTTCATGTGTCATTAGTCTCTTACAGAAAGATGAATGAACCTACAACTCTTAAATCCTTTTAAAGAGTTCAGCTCTCGTCAGAGGTCAATCAGAAGTTAAATTGGGTATTTTTTAAGCAATTGAATAGGAAACTATTCCATTATAGATGTCAAGATGCAATGTGACTTATGTCACAAAAGTTAAAGGTTACAGGCTAATCCTCTGAGACTTCATTCATGGATCATATTTAAATCGTTTCAGACACTTTTAAGAAGTGTATTCCCTCATAAGATCTCTGCTGTCTTATAGGAGTTGCAGCTACACGTGTAAGCAGACTTCCCTTACTATCTGTGTTAGCATTCAGATTGCTGAACTAGACTTTTACTTAGAAATAGACAGAAGACCTTCTTAATTAATTAAAAGCAACTTCTTCCAAAATATATTAGTCTAGTAAGAGAAATATCTTTTTAAAAATTCCATTTATTCTTCCCAGAAGGTCTTCTAAGTTAAAAAGGAATCCCATGAAAACATGTACCCAAGAGAGCAGAATTCTGAGTGTTAATATGGTCAACAAATTATAGTATAAGAAAGATTATTTGCTTATTCATAAACATACTTACATTTATTAAAAGCACTTTGAAGAATTATTTTGAGGGAAAATGTTGAGTCATGTATAGTCTTTTTTTCAAATGGAAGCTGCCAGAAGATCATATTAAATAAACAGTTGACAAAGAGGTAATGAATTTGAGCTGTTCTTGGTTTAAAGCAAAAAAAAAAAAAAAAAAAACAGCAGTATTTGTTTATATGCAGAAGATACTGATGAAAAATAGCAACATGACAAACATTTCAGGACCAAGCCATGCCCTTAGCTGTCCTTGCACTACTTACATGGAAGCGTTAGTGGGAAGAATGCCTGTGTCCAAACTGGATTATGGCCAAAATGCAGTGAATCCACCCTGACTTATTGATATATCATTATACTGTTTTTGAGAAAAAAATAGTGGGATTCTGTGAACAAATGTAAACGTCTTTGTTGCAGATGTATGATCTAGTCAATGTTGTTCTGTATATAGACCTATATAGACCTGTTTCAGCCTGGAGAAAAGAAGGATGTGGAGAGACCTTATAGCAGCCTTTCATTACCTGAAGGGGCTTATAGAAAAGATGGGGAAAATCTTTTCAGTAGGGCTTGTTGTGACAGGACAAGGAGCAATGGCTTTAAACTAAGGGAGGGTAGATTTAGACTAGACACAACGAAGAAATTTGTTACCATGAGGATGGTGAAACACTGGAACAGATTGCCCAGAGAGGTGGTGGAGGCCCCATCTCTGGAAACACTCAAGACGAGCTTGGATAGGGCTCTGAGCAACCGGATCTAGTTGAAGATGTCCCTGCTCACTGCAGAGGGATTTGACTAGATGACCTCTAAAGGTCCCTTCCAACCCAAAGCATTCTATGATTCTATAGACGTAGAATTTTCATCATAAAATATGAAATTATATTAATTAAATCCTAGTTATCTATCCAACATAATGATAATCGGTTTGGGTAGAGATGAAGGAGTGTTTCAGTTGCCTTTTCAAAATCTAATCAGGCAGAGAAAGAGAGGTTTCTTTTCTTCCTACAACATTTGCAAATCTGCCTTATGAAAAGATATTCAGACTAAAGACATTGTGGATAAGAGGAGGATTTAACTCCTAGTGAAAATCCTGTGTATCACAAAGATACAGGAAATTGTTGGGTTTGATTTGGGCAGAGAAGAAAATAACACTGTTAATAATTACAGTCATGTCCAGACAGTATGCTGATAGCTCGCATTTGAAGAACATTTTTTGAGAAATACCTCCAGAGTTTCTATTTGGGAAAACAAAGAAAATGCTTTGCTTATACTTTGTGTATTGCCCTAATCTTTCAGGACTTAAAAAATTTTCTGAATCTATGTGCAAGGACAAGGTTTGAGGTTAAGTGCTAGAAAGACAAATAAATTGAACAAAAAGCTTATGCAGTAACAGTTCTGTGTATTTGATTTGGAAAGGAGGGGGAAGTGCCTATTTTCCCTTTGGGGTTTTTTTGAAAAACTAACCCTTCTAACTATACTGACATTTGTGGCTGTTTGAAACCGTACAGCTGACTTCTTTTGCCTTTGAGCTGTATTGTCAAACCTAAGCTAAAGACTTTGTGATCCCTCATCTATTTTCATCTTTAAACTTAAAATGTGTCATAGAAGTGTTGGTAATTGTTCTGATTATCACAATATCATGATGCTTTATATTGTCCATTGTGTAAAATACTTTTTCAAGTGTCCTCACGTATGATAGTTTCCAGCCCTTTTCCTTACAGTCGTACAATCAAAGGTTGGAAAAGGCCTTTGGAAGTCATGAGGTCAGCCCCAAAACTCAAAGCAGGACTCGTTTTAAAATAAGTCACTCAAGGCAACAATAACTTGTCCTCTCTGCCTTCTCTTTCTAAAGATGAACAAGTGCAGTTCTCTGAGCTTCTGCTCACAGAACACACGCTCCAGCTCCCAATTATCTTGCTGACCTTCACCTAGACTCAGTCAAGTGAAAGCAAGAAGAAAATAAGTGAAACATTTGTTTACTACTTTCACAGTTTCTTATATGTAAACTGGTAGCACCAGATTTCTTCATTACACAGATTTTAATTTCGATATACTTGCTCTCTTTCCCTTGTTGTAGATTTCAGTGCTTCCATGTGATGAGAAGCAAAGCGAACAAGCAGTTAAGACGCTGGTTTGGGTGAGATTGCTGCCTGCTATTCTGAACTAAAACACGTTTGCTCACATTTCTCTTTGTGATTCCATGTATTTCTTGTACTTTTGCATTTGGACTACAACTCTTTGGGGTCAGGAGTGTTTCATTATGCCTCAGCAGCATCTAGTATAGTGAAGCCATGCTCTTGCAATCCTGATCTTGATGCTGTGGTGCTACTTTCCCTCCCTGTCATCCCTTGTTGCAATGGTGGAATAGGTAATGGCTCAGAAATGTGTCCTCTCAGCCACGGTGTCTCCTGACACTCTCCTGGCTTCCATGCTACACATTCCAAGTGCCTTAACGCACTCCTCAGCCTCAGCATACCATTAATAAAAGTCTACAATTCCTGCTATGAGCAATTACTGAATTTCTCTGCTCAAAATATGCTCTGTTCAGCTGGAGTACCCCACTCAGAGTTTATTAAGATTTGGCTCTGTTATCATCTGTTTCCCAGCCAGGAACTATGAGAGTTATGACACAGAAGGAAAACTAAAAAAGCAGAACTGACTTTGATTTCCATGTGTGCATGCTCTTGCTCCAAAGACTAGTAACATAGCAACAAGGGCTGGATTTTTTCATCTTTTTTAAGACTATGGTTTAAGTTGCATGTTTCCTTCAGGGCATTATGCTTATATTCAAAATAGAGGATGAGTTCACAGTACCTTGTTCACAGGACTTACTTCCAAATATATTGTGCTTATGATATTCAAACACTGATATAGCATCTGGTTTTGATGGAGTTTCTGCTTTTATGCGCTAATGCTGTTAGCCTGACCAGGTCATCATGTGTGACTTCATTTGTTATCAAACAACTTGATTTAATTGGTTTATTTTACATCTGAACCTCAACTTCTCCATTTCACTCTTTACAGAACTCTTGTGTAATTTTCTTCAGTAACACCAGTCAAGAACAAGCTGATTTTTAGAGATGCATTCTATTTCCACTGTCCATTCGGCTTCCCTTTTCACGTCAATACATTATTATCCTCTCCTAACCTTAGCAACGGAGCAGAACTACCAAGATATGCATGAGCATGAAGGCATGTAACATGATAATAACAAAGTCTCAGACAAATTTTTGGGTATCCCACTCCCTGGACACTTCTGTGCTCAGGGTAGGGATCGGGTCTCATTAGCTGGTGCATGAGGTTACTGTGCACTACGGAGGGGAATTTCCAGGTAGCTCCATGCTCAAGCAGCTGAGCAGTCAGAAATGATAAAGAAGCATATGGTGGTTTAACATTTACCCTTCTGACAATTTGGCAGGTACGTGTCTCAGCTCAGAATTCAAAGCTATGAAACCTCTCATAAGTTTCTTTTTCCCAGAGGAAAAAGCAAAGATCAAATCCTTGACAGGATATGATCTTCTTCTCAGACTGAGTGTTTAGAGAAGCTTCAGATAGTGAAGCTGAGGCTGAAATCCTTTATTAAAAGGGAAAATGCTACCATGTATGTTATTTTTATCACCTAACTTCATTAACATCCCTAAGCAGCTTTTGCTGTGAGAAAGGGAAAGGATGAATCAGAGTAACAACCTAGTTACATATCGACCTAGTTATTTGTAGCAATTTTGGAATCTGCTTATGAGAAAAGTCCAGCTCCAGAAAGAAAAAAACCCTAACTGTAAGTGCTGGATCAAGCCACACTCCGGTGAAATACTTCCTACTACAAAATTTGAGTCCTTTTCCCTCAGGCACAAAGTTTGACTTTCAGAACAAAGTAATTCAACAGAAGCTCAAGGTATCAATAATGTTCTTTCTGTCAACCCAAATCATCTTTCCAGAGGCAGCCTGCCTATTCCCCCCTCCCCCTCAACCAAGCTTCTAGCAGGCTTTCATGAGGACTGGGTGAATCTTCAAGCTATTATTCGATCCCTGTATCACATGTACAACTGGGAGGCAGCTAATTAGTTGCAGATGGAGCAGGTTTACATTTTAAGAACTTAAAGAACTGCCACCATTTATAGTACTTAATGCCAGATTTCAGCTAAGTTCCAGGGCTCTGATCATTTGTTTGATCTCCAGAGGTGCACTTATTCAGAAATAGTTAATTTCATAGTTTCTAACTATCTCACAAAACTTTCCTGAACTTGGGCAGGAGCCAAAAACCCATATAGCTTTCAGCTAGCTTAATTATGCTGTGGTGACAAGAATTAGGAGGACAAAAGATATGACAGACGTCAGACTTAAACATTACTGAAGTTCAGGTATATCAACTGTCAAACAAGATTCTTGGCAGTAGGAACTGATCACATGCATTCTCTCACTGCAACTTATCACTAATAAGAAAGAAGAGGTTTTGTGTTGCCATTATCAGTGAACCACTTTTAAAAAGGAATCTGAACCTATTTCAATTTGTAGGTAGCAAATTTCTGTTTGTCTCCAAAGAGAAGGACTGTGTTAGGACTATATCACTTTGGACCTGTACATTTGACAGGTGGCATCTGTCATTTTGAAGAAACAAGCAAGTAGCAAAACAGATGAAATTTGAATAACTTGGGTTTTTTTAAAGGGTTTGGGGTTTTTATTGTCAGAAATTTTGTTACTGTAGCCAGAGATTGTGTTGTTTGCTATTAATTAACAATTATATTTAAAGGATTCTCTTGTATTTTTGATTCCTGGGAAACTAGAATGGAAATACCTACGAACAAGAATATACTGATAAATTCAAACAGACATTTCGGTGTTCTAAATAATTTATTGATACTTAAAAAAGAACAGATAAAAATGCAGGTGGCTAATTTTTAATGTGAGTCTCTCAGTGATTTACTAAGAACATCTGCCAGTTGGTTTATACGTGTTCTGTTCAGTACTCAGACACTCATAAAGAAGTTGTCCTGATGGAATGAGAGAACTGCTTCAGAGCAGGCGTGATGTATACAGTGCAATGCACATACCAGTGCTGATAGAGAGATTAAGCTTCTCTGAAGGACTGTCAGGCACAAGTGGACTTATTTTTTTTCCTTTTAGGCATGCCAAAGTTTAGTCAGAGGGTGAAAAATACAGAGAAAGAATTTGGTGGAGATTTTGAGCAGACATAAATTGTATAGCTCTCCCTGAACAGATAGATGAAAAGATTTTTATGAGCTAGTAAAACTTTCTTCAATAATCTGTTGCAATTTCAGCAAGGTGGTTTTAGTATGGGGTTTTCTTTGATTGTATATGTGATTCCACTTACTTTGAACAGAAACAAAACTCATGAATGAATTTAGTCTACAATGGCGGTCAAAGAAGATTGCAATGCTAAGCATATGTGACTGAGGATAGTTCTTATGAAAATATCCTGTGCATACTGACGTGAGTGTAACAGAGGAAAACTGAAACTTTTATATACTCCTGTATTGCTGAAGTAAATCTTCATCCTGAAACACATGATTTTTCAGAGTATTATAGCTGTCACATGCCAGTATCTCCAAACAGGTCAAGTTATTAAAGCTAAATATGGGGTAAATGCACCCTGAAATGTCATTGCTTCATAGAGGAACTCGGGAATACAAGCCCTATCCAGTACGATGGCAGGCACTACAGCAAAGCACTTAAATACCTCTGTAACTTAAACAGTGCCTTTCCCCTGACTGCTAAGGGAGTTCTCCCATGCCTTAAAGAAAGCCCATGTTTCACCACTTTGCTGTCCCAGGCAAGAATACCCAAGTGTAAGTTTTGAATTTTTAGAATAGAAGTAAGCTGGTATTAATTATTGCTTTTCTTCATTGTTACACCTCTTTGGATGATTATTTGGACTGGACAGCCCATTACAAATCCATGTACTATATACAATTATTCAACTAATTTGTTTGATACCTTTGTACAACTAACAAGTAACAGTATTTATCTATTAATATTCCTGTGCTGTAATCCCCAAAGGATAGTTCAGCAAATAATGTAGTTCTACTTAAATAACTAAAAGATCCCAAATATCTCTCATTGATTTATTACTACTTAATGACTTAATTGTTTTCCATTATGTTGTTCTGAGCAAAAGTATTTCTCTTATCATCACTTGTCCTGGATACAAAAAGAAGATTTTTATCCCATCATACCAAATATACCAATGCACCTTTATTCTTTATTGAAGTTATGCACTAAACAAAAGGGAATTCTTTTCTTGATGGCTTAGCAGGCAGGGCTGAAATAATCTCACCCTTCTGTTTCTTTTGCCAAGCTAATATGAGTTACAAAAAGATAGTTTTATTTTTATCATTGTATCAAGTTTGCTTGTTACATATCCGAAATGTGAAATCTTTGAAATTGAAGATAAAGAATTTAAACAATTCTCAGGATCCAGACCACTGAGCTCACCTGTGTAAGTACTTTTTATGTGTCGCCTAAAACATGTTGATCTACTCGTGAATACCTTGAAAACGGCAGGGAAACCAAGTAAATAATAAATTAATCCATTCACTCAAAGGATTCTTCTTCCCTCCTCCCTCAGAAAATCCTACCCAAATCTCCCAGACCATAAAAAGGAACTGTGAAGGTGGAAGACGGAAAAAAAAATCCCAAATGGAAGCTGTTTGTGTTTAGTATATCTTTTGCCAGTTAAGCCTACAGCTATTTATTTGACAGAAAGGAAGCAAAGCTACAACGCTTATCATCCTATCTCGTCACAAGTGTTCTTCAGGAAGCTATTTCAAAGAATATCATTCACAGCTAACTGGGGATGAAAGGAAGATAAAAATAGGACATAGTGACTGTGCTTTTGCTCTGTGAGGTTCTGCATGTTCTAATCTGTTTTAACTTATTAGCCACCTGGTCTATTGTCTTTAGTCCTTTCAAATTTTTTTACCATATTTAATGTCATCCTGAAGAAAAGAAAGCAATTTCAGATATTAGAGTCAGGATAGTAGAATAAAGGGAAAACAGAGTTTCAATTTGCAGATCAGCATTGATGAAAATTACTGCAACATTGTATAAATACACCAAAGCAAAAAAAGTTTAAGATCTATATCAGCCCTGGAAGGACATTTTTCTCTGCATCAGGCATAATATTTTAGAATTTTCTTTAACATTCTTGGTAAGAAAGCCTTCAATGAAGCGGGCCTCTCCATTTCTCAAGTTGAAGTTAAATAAATAAAAGGCCATTTAATGGTAGCTCTTAATGCATGTTGACATAGTAGGTAATGACTGATTCAACATAAGAAACTAATGAAAATCAATGTGAGGATGATGTATGATCTGGAAAATACACCTTTGGCTTTCTACTGTATAACTTTGTATCATGAAATCTTGAGAAGCTCTTATCTGCCAATAAACTAGAAAAAAAAAGATTAATGAGATTTTTTTGACTTTGACACTTTGTAATTTGTCTTTATTCTCTGGTTAGACTTTGTGTCATCAAAACATTTATTCAAAGCCCTGACTTTAAGCAGAACAGTGTTAAGCAGATGTTTCAAACTAAGCCTGCTTGCCATTGTCTTTTGTTAAACTGGAAAAGGATTATCAGGTAGCATGAAGCGATATGTCATGACCCTTCAGTTAAGGCACACAGTATAAGGCCCCTGTATCTTTGCTGTAGTGGTGGTATACAGCTGTCCAACACAGTATTCACAGCAGCTGCATCACCTGTCAAAAGTGCCCATAGGTGGGGAGACAAGTAACACTTTCTGCTTCAGCCAAGGTCTTCCTTCCACTTCTCAGTGGTTTCATCTAAGTTATCCCTAACGACATAACCAGCAGGTTGAGCCACTCTCAGCACTTTCCTTTTGGCCTGTCTACTCTGCAGTCAAAGGTGTAATTTCAGGACATGTCAGCGTATTGGACTGGTATAAACCAGCTGCCCCGTGTACTAATAGCCATGACCCTGTAAGCAGCACAAAATAGCAAAAGCATCGCATGGCTGAACAAATGCAACAGGTCTAAGGGCACAATATGCCACATCCGAAGTTCATGACGAAATCAATTAGAGGTAGTTTTACACATGTTTCAGTACACATCCAAACCACAGAACAGACATACCCTAAGTATATAGTATTGAAAAGTATCAGGGAACAAACTGCTCCCTAGAAGATAAAAAGCATGAGCTGCAGTAATGAAAATCATCATTTAAATAAAACCAAGCTGTTGTGGGTCCAACCCAGCATCCGTTCTCCACAAATAGCCTGTGCCAAAATCAGTGGGAGAGCTTGCCTTTATAAATATGGAAAGATCATGGCAATTCCTTCCAATAATAGTCATTACTTTTTAAAAATATGTAAGGACTAATAAAAAAGCAAACAGTGTTTGAAAGCTAGTGTTACTTTTACCCCCAGTGTAGGAGATATGAATGCTGTCTATTTCTTGAAATAATAAAATTCATCATTTTTTCACTCTATAAAATAATTAAATCACTTGGTAAACTTTCGTATTTGTTTTCTTTGTTCTTGTCTCCAACCTGAAAATCTCCAAGTCCTTTGTTTGAAAAGCCCCACAATGTTCCTTCACATTTTCTTCCATTACTGTGAATCCAGGCACAACAACTTTGTTTTATTTCAATAGCCAGCAAGACAGATACATATATGCGTCAGCCAGCATGTCAGGGTACAGGTCCTGCCCAGACTGTCACACACGACGATGGAAGCGTAACACCTAGCATAATCCTATTTCTCCAGGCATTGAATCTCCCACTTATTTTCCACCCTTTAAAGAAGAATGGTTTCTGCTCCCTCTTGCTTTTAATGGTCTCAGTTTTCTTTTGTTGATATATATCCAAAATCTACTGAGTGCTTGAGACTTCTAAAGGTTTCCTGAAAGGGTCATTTTATGCAACTTTCCAATCCTGTTCATAAAATTGTTAGGTTTAAATTATGCACTGTTTCAAGTAATTGCCAAAATTTTCAATGAGTGCATTTACAGCTGGACCTTCAGCCTATTTTTATATTTTGTAAATATTTAATGAAAGATACAGTATTTAGCAAAAGTTGAGGTATTCTGACATGCTGGTACGTACATTTGGTCATCCATTTTTGTTTTTCAACTTCTTTGTCTTCCAGAGGTGCAAAGCTTCTATTTCAAGCATTTGTTGATCTGCATGCTGTACAGATTTCTAGCACTACCAGATGTGTGTGTGTCAGTTTTCTCTCACCTGAATTCTTTCAGTCATGTTATATTTAGCAGTAGAACTTCAAAGTGTGATTGGAAACAAAAGATGTATACTACTGAATTCTCATTCTGATTTGATTTTCTGTGAAATGCTGGCTGTGAAAACAGATGATTTTTCTATCTCTCAATATACATGAACTGTGCATCATGATACGTGTCCCATGCTAATAGTCTTGAAATAAAATTTATGCATAGGAGACTGTCAGAATTGTCACTGCAGGAATGCTTTTTGAACGTGTATCTCTCAGATTGTATTTACCATTGTCTACAGTCACAGACAATACAAGGTGGTCAAATTTTACTGTTCACTTTTCTATATTTCCAGAATAAGGCGAGAAATGAATGCAAATGCCATAATTTCATTAAACAATACTAGATGAAGGTACAAAATAGTAATAAAATATTTGTTTTTCACTTGAGCATTATACATTTGGAAGATTCTTTCCAGAAAAAAAAACTTTAAAAAGCAGAAAACATTTATAAACAAAAATTTGCAGGGCCCCGGTATATTTCCCTTTTTTTCTAAGCGGGCAAAAGTTTATCTTTGAAATTAGTGAGATTTGTCCAAGGTGTCTTGTCTTCCAGATTTTTCTTGATCCTGAGGATTTGAGCTGAAACACTTAGTTTGGGAACAAGAAAACTGAGTGTCATATGACCTCAATATTCTCTGCTTCCTTTTACAGTTGTCTGGACTAAGTAATCTAAGGGAGTGAAATATCCCAGGACTGAGTTTTACTGTAGTAAAGTTTGGCCTAGCTCACATAGTTGCTAGACTAAACTACCTCACTCCTAGTGCTTTATTTTCAGACAAGCCAGTAAGTGTGGTTGTCTTCACTTTTATGCTTTCACTTATGCTATTTTCCAGGTTTATATCTTGAGCTGTTATTTTCAGAAAATTTTTAATAAAACATTATGATTTAGTATGTATACTGCTATAAATACTATGATAAAGTATTATACTTAAAATAATGACATTTTAGGTGCTATTGAACACAGTGAGAACAGAGATATTGATGTAAATATTACTGCATAAAGTCAAACAAAATATGAAGGAAAATAAAGCTTCACTATTGGTTGAAACCTTAAGCATGGAATTTTCATTATATGTTTTATTATGAATCTGTTCCTCAACTAGTTTCTGCTTTCAGTCAGTCTTGAACTGTTACTATAAGAATAAAAAAAAGTCTTTGCACACAGACTATACATAATTCCTTGCCAGTGCAGAATTACTGTAGTGTTTTTTCATGGAGATTATTGTGTGTTTTGAAGTTTTTCCCGATGCTTTTCCACTGTTTGTGGAATGTATCTTCTTTGTGACAACTACCAGAACATAGGCCTGAAATGAAAAGATGCTCCATCTCTGAAACTTAACAGAGAAATAAAACCCTGGATTTTATTATACTTCATTAACTTGTTCCAAACTTCTCATATGTTGGTGGTAGGTAATATGCCAGGATTCAGATCTTTGCTGTTGGACTAAATGAAGAATTATATTTCTTCTATTTTCTACATCCTTTTTTTTGATGTTAATATGTATTTTTAAACTACGTAAACTCAATTATCACTCATTAAATGTGATGCACATACTCTTATTGATCAACAACACATCCTTGATTTAAATAGTTATTTTCAAAGATCTTTTGGAGAGCTCTTTAAGACTGTGTGGCTTTAATTAAGAAATGGATAATCAGCAGTGGTTTTTACCTTTCAATTTTTTTATAAGCTCAGAAATGAAACTTAAAAAATGGAGATAATATATTCCTGTAAGTTTTACTTTCACCAAAGTCAAGAAGTTCATAATGATGGTTCCCACCACAACTGTATCTTAGTCTCAAACACATATTTAGTACTTTATTTGATATGTTATTAAATTTCTATGCTCATACAAAGTAAAATCTCTATATAAAAGAAAATTTCTTGTCATTTCCAGCTCAATATTTTTAATCATAATATTGGATTGTTAGAGTTTGGCAATTTATGTTCTAGTAACTTTTAAGATATTGAATCTGAAAGTGTTCAAGAAAATATTCCAGGATCTATATGCTGGAATCTATACTTACACATTTCTCTTTCCAGAGTCTTAGATTTGGGAGTCACTCCTATGTCAGTTAGCTTCAGCAACATAAACTTCAGTCTGACTGAAAGAATATATTAAATCAGGTAATCATCCTATACAACTCCTTATTCTCAGACACGAACAGATTAGGGCATATGGCTGACACATATGCTTAACGCTTTTTGTCAGTGATAATGTTTTGTTGGTTGGTTGATTATTGCGTATCAAACACATGAAGGCAGATATTTGTCCACTTTATTTAAGCACATTGTGAAGCCCTAGGAACAAAATCACAGCTTTTACGTTGCCTAAGGAGCTGAAGAATGCTGTCTTGGCAAATCCACGGACAGAAAAAGCTTGTGGACTCATCCTTCTCCAGGCTGTGTGGTGAGGTATGGGTTTTCATCTTCTAGAAGTCCCTAGCTGTTGAATGACCAGCTGTCAGTAAGCATAAGTTTCAGGGAAATATTTGAGGATAGCTGGATATTTGTTTTGCTTGGATGTAAGGCTGAACGCAGTTTAACAGAAATGTAACAAATGAAACCATAGTTTCCATCCAGCTAGGACTATATCAGTCATAACTTTGTAAGTAACTGTGGAACTGTGTAATGTCTATGATGAGGCATTTTCCCACTTTTTTGCTGAAAGTGTCATAAGACAGTGAATAAGTCATCATCTTCAGGTGAAAATTTGCATTGCCTATTTAAGTCTCAGGAATCTGATAAAAATAAGAAATCAGAGCAGTTCAGTGTCTATGTAGGAATGCTTTCTGAGGAAGCCAAAAATTACACTCTAGGATATGAGCAAAGTAAAATATCAGATCATTCGTATCAGTTTAACAGGAATGGCCAACAGTTAACACACTATCACAGAAACGTAACAGAAAAAAAAAGTAAAGGAAAAGTTAAGGTGTTTTTTCTTCTCTCACATTTTACACTTTGAGGCACCCTTTCTCCTTTCAACAATCTTTGAGGATCACCAGCAACACAACACACCTTTGGCTTTCTTAACAGTAGAAACACTAACTCCCGACCTGTCTCCAAAATTTCTATTCTAATATTACAACATATCAGCTTTACAACCTTTTAGGACAGTTGTGCTAGATAAAATTATCTTGTTTTGATAGAAGATGTGTCATATCATTCCTGAGAAGATTTCCAAGGCACTCCTCTAACTATATTATATGGCTGTAGGGGGAGAAGGGGGCTTGTTAAAATCAAATAGGATACATGATTCAGAACGTGGGTGTCTCTTAGAAAAATACTGTGCTAATGGGTCATTGTTTCCATGTGTAAGGATTTAGCAATACTTGATTTCAAAATGTTAGAGACTGCTGAATCCACTAGTTCAATGAAAGTGAGGTTGTTGAGACTCCATGTTCTGAGGTTCAGCAAGGCTAAACATGAATGAGCGTCCTTGGCTGTCCATGGGCTTCTCACCAGGGACAAAGATCTTGCCATTCTCCTTGGATAACCTCAAGGAAGTGGTTCTGGGTACCTCATTCACACTAATTTACTGGGGTTTCACAGCCTGACATTGTTCCTCTGCATACTGCAGGACTTCTGTGTTTATAGTGATCAACTTTTAATTGTATAATATAACATGCATTTTACCAGCATTTTTTTCACAGTTTAATTGTGATTAATTCCATTGAATTTACAAAGTAATAATTACCCTTCGTGGTCAACAGCAGAATATAAACGCACATTTCATTACAGATATTTTGAAGGCTTGCTTTTTAGGAGTGTAAGAGCTATTTGAAACATATGTGACTATAGCCTTTATACCCAACAGTACCTTGTTCTTGTCTATTTTATTCTTTTCATTTCTACATTCCACTTATGAACAACAGGGTTCACTTAATGTTATTTACATATAGTCATGACGCAATACCTTTACGTTAAAGAGAATTCTTTTTCTTTGGACTTTACATAAGAGAAAATAAGAACGGTAGTGACTTCTGTCCTGTAGGATTTGCTCCATAATTTCTGTTTTATCCTTCGATAAACCCTAATGTTCTAAGGAGAAAATTCTTAATTTTGTGCTTGAGTAATCGAGGTTTTGCTAACATATTCATTATATGCCACTAGAAGATCTTTTACACTAATTTGACTGAGAGTGTTGAATGACATGAAAATGAATGACTGGGCCCAAGAGTATTATTTGATAGTCTGTTAGGATTGCAGATTAAAAAATGAACAGACTTAATATGCTCCCGATAGTCTGTTACTTAGGAAATATTCTTCAGCTTCTAAGACTATTTTGAACCTTGTGTACGCTGACAGTTTTGTGTTCTGCTGATTTTCTGCTGTGTCACTGTTAAATGATGACGTCTGTTTCTGACCTTTGTGATAATGAATTATATCATGTTGGGATGGTCATCTCACAAACCTTTGTTAGGAGATTCATAACAATCAAGAGAAACAGGGGAAGATTTATTTTATATTGATCATGGTTCAGAAGGTTAGTATCAGAAACTGAGCACAGAGTTCAGTTTTTACTTTTTTAGTTCATGCAGTTTTTTTTCTTGATGAAATATAATACTAATTCTGAATCTTGAGTTTTAGAAAAAAATGCAAGGTTTTGTTTTGTCTGAGTACTGCAGAATACTTATCTAAATCGTTTTTTGAAGCAAGCCCCCTCTGGTACAAGATAAGAGGGAATTTGGTAGCAAGGTAAATGGGCCTCACAGGGGACTTACTGACGCTAGAGTTTTCTTTTAAACTGCACCCAAGTCTTCAACTCACGAACCATACAGTTAGCAGCAAGGAGTTAACTTCCCACAGAGAAATACCACTCTTTCACCCCAGACAACTAAGTTTTATAAAATGCTGTGAAGTCAGTATGACTAAAATACAAGGAGACCACTTGATTTTACTTTGTATAAGAATGAAGGATATAATTTAATCTTTAGAGGATGAGATAGCTTCTATTTTTTTCATGGATTTTTTTTTCCCTGTGTGAAAATGACTTCTTTTTGGAATGGAGACACTTCATGGTCTTAATAAACTCTCAAAAGGAGAAAAATTTTGGTTAAGTAATATGAGACTATCCCTCAAGCCTGAAAGAAAGTGCACTGTCCTGTGATATAGGTACAATGGTAGGGCCAACAGCCTGTACAGTGCAATCTACTAATGTCTGCTTATTAGCTTTCTCTTAGTATTTCAGAACCCACTACACAGTTCTTTAGCAGTAGACGTTCCAACATAGGTCATTCTGTCATGGACTACTGCATTAACATTTTCATTACACAGTAGTGTACAGAAATAATGCATCACAGTATGTTATTTTATGCAGAATTGTGCTTTGGGAACTTACTTTAATTTTCACTGTGTAGCATTCAGTCTATGTATTACTGCATATCTTTCTGTGTTTAATTTAAAATGTATATGGTTTCAGTGCACTTCATGCCAGAACATGAATTATAAACCAAGTAGCACCTCATAAGTTTGAGAAACAGAAAATGTTGCAGGAGCCAGATGTTTTCTAGGGAGTATATAGGAACTTTATTACATAAATTCTCTTTTGTCTTCAAAAATATTGAAGCAGAGGACACAGTGGTTCTTATTTTAATTGTGTCCATTTTTTCTTGTAATAAACATGCTAAAGTGACGAAATCTGGTAAGACTTGCTAAAGTGAGAATTTCCCTACTCAAGGGGATTCTATATTGGTGCAATGGCTGTGACATGCCCTAATAAAGACCTGCAACAGAGGCAGAGAAGAAGCTAAAAAAAATTAGCACCTATAAACTGTTGGTCTGAAATATGAGCTGAAGCATATCAATAAATAATTTCTGAGGAAGAGAGTGAATAATTAAGAATGCAGAGAGAATAGGAATGTACTCAGAGCAAAAGATTAATCAGCAATTTTTGTGATGTTATGAGTAATGAGGGGATTCCTGAAGCAAGGAAATGTGTAAAAAAAGAAAGATGGTAAAACCACTGCCAGTGGAAAGGCCCTGGAAAGCTGCAGATAATTTAGAAGAGCAGGTGAATGTAAAAGAGAAAATGAATTAAATTCAGAGATTAAACTATGCCTAGACACAGTGTCAAAGAAGAAGATAATAGCTAAGCAAGAAATAACATTGGAGAAAAGACTGATTAAACAGATAAAATTTGAGTCCACATATTTCCAACATATAATAGTACACAGACAGATTTGGAATGAACCAAGATGCTTCTTCTGAGCTTAAAATACTTTTTGCTTTTGAGAAGTCTGAGATTTGTTCTTATCAGAGGGGTGCAGAAATGCCCTTTCTTCCAGCTGACACTGAACTTTGTCAAAATCTTGAATCCAGTGATCTGAAAGTTGGAAAAAGATGAATTATTGCACAGATGCCTTGTGTGAAAATTTTTCAGCTAGACAAAATATTTACTGTTCTCTTCTTGCTTATTTTCCCTACTATTTCCCCTCGAGAGCTGGCAAGACCAGCATTCCTAATTACTTTTGTTGGCCAAACTGTTGAAAGAGACAGGCTTGCCCAGGCATAGTTAAAGATCTGTGGAGAGGTGGGTAGAAACATAGAATAATTTAAAAAGATTGTTAGTCAAAGAATTCCAGCAAAAAATGTGAAAATTCAATCAACAACCAAAATTATATACGGTTTGAAAGAAAAAAGGGTTGGGATCCACACTACCATGAGATTAGTTACAAAGATTTATTTTCTATTTTCTCTGTAGAAAAAAATTGAGTTTTGGAGAGGAAAGGTTTTAAGGTTTTTAATATTTCTGTGTGCTTTCTCTCATCCTGAGTGATGAAGAATTCTCATCTGGAAAATTATACATCACAAATACACATTTAAATAAAAGTATTAACAATCCCTATGGTGATATTTGGTAACAAACATTTCCTCAGGAAAAGGAGACAGCAAAGAACAAACTTGTGAAAACAGATACGAAAACTACTATTATGGAGAAGTATTTCGGTTGAATGAGAAATTTAACTCAAGGAAAAAATTTTTAAACACATAATTTCTAGTTTTAGAAGATGTATAAACCTTTAGTACTTTGACTATGTCTGTGTAGCAGACTTTGAATGGAATATAATCTCAGTTAAATGCTAAAGTTTAATGAATTAGTGTCTATCACAAACTGGAGCTACTGATCACATGTTGTATGCTCATGGTGACTGTGAGTCTAAGAGTGTTAAAAATATTTAAGCTAAAGTGCTTCACCTCATATTTGTGAAAGGATTTGCACTGGTTTTTATCAGCACTGTGTTTGAGCCCTGTCTCTGTAATGCAGTGTAAGACTGGACTCCTCTAAGGTTTCCTGCTTGACAAACCTGATCTCCTTCTATCACCAGGTGACCTGCCTAGAGGATGAAGGAAGGGCTGTGGATGTCATCTACCTGGACTTTAGTAGGCCTTTGACACTGTTCCCCACAGCATCCTCCTGGAGAAACTAGTTACCCATGGTCTGAATGGGTGTACCCTTCACTGGATAAAGAACTGTCTGAATAGTCGAGCCCAGAGAGTGGCGGTGAATGGAGTTAAATCCAGCTGGTGGCCAGTCACAAGCGGTGTTCCACAGGACTCTGTTTTGGGTCCGGTCTT
>Ga0181612_164769_pt1 | contig 20180 bp, 10 predicted proteins | sample HoacroProtozoa21_FD_119630 | JGI IMG/M metagenome (GOLD analysis project Ga0181612, IMG submission 119630) | Hoatzin crop microbial communities from Cojedes, Venezuel. Combined Assembly of Gp0051906, Gp0051904, Gp0051908 | reverse complement strand
GGGCGGTTTGGGGGGTGGAGCGGAAGAATTAAAAAACAAAAAAAAAAAAAAAAACAACGAACCAAACTATTGCTGGCAGAGGAGAACTGAATTTCATATGCCAAAAGCAGTGAAATGAACAACAGAAATGGAGACAGCAGTTCAAAATCATACTATTTTCATCTAGACCACAGGGAAAAATCAAACTCATACAAACAAAGTGCAGTATCAGCTGAAGGGTGGAATCAGAATCTGAACTTTTTATACTGTAGTTTGTTTTGCTTACTCTGTGAATCAAAAATAGCCTAGTGCTACAAACACCTTGTAAGAGAAAGTTTAATAAAGATACATAAATAATTAAATGCTTACACAGGATTTTTTAAACCAAGTAAAGATCATCTTCTGGATTGCAAAAGTGCATAAAGGGCAACATTTCTAAAGGAACAAAGCTGAATATCATAAATTAAGGAAATACAAAGACTTACACTTAACAGCCTTAGATCTTTGGGTTTTTTCCCCAAGAACTAAAATGAAATTGAAGAGGAAAGAGTTCTATGACTGGCCTACTGTGAGCTTACATGGAAAACTGTGCCAGCGTAGGCCAGAGGCAGGCAATGGAGCCCTGTACATGGGAAGCCGGGCCAGTTTAATGTGCTTACAAAACCACAGCATTAGTTAAGCTTTCTTCTTGCTTTCTCTCCCACGGTACTCGCATCTTTCTCTTCTGCTTCATTCCGACAGCCCTGCCTGTTCTCTAACCTCTCCATGTACGCCAATAACACTATTTTGTCTCATCAACATTTTTATCCGCTCACAAGAGGAGAAGCTCGCTGTAAATATTTGTAAAACTGATTTCCACTCAGTCGTTCTGTACCTGTGTGTCACCTCTTCTCTTACTTCTGGGGCAGATGCTGTCAGAGACTATTATTTTTATGTATACTATGTAGCACTACAGAACAGAGAAATTAATCTTCTGCACTTGTGGACTGTACCATATTACAATTATGTAATGAATGTCAGTGATGATAATACTACTACCCTTATTTGTTCCATATTCGTTTTTTTTTAATGTTATGAATATTTCATGTTAAGCACTAAACAGCTTTCATGTACCTGGCTCTCCTTTAAGTGCAGAAGCCACAGTACAGATTCTGGATATATTTACGTATTGTAAGAACTTGTCCCTGAAAGATTTTAGATCATACATATTTTAATCTGTAGTACACTGTTAGCAATAGTTAAGCTGTTGCCCACTGTGGCATTGTTCTTTTGTTTAACACTTGCATGGTGGTAGATAATCTAACATGAAATTGTCCGATCAAAGGCAAAGTGGATTATTTTTAGCTTCACACTGTCCTTCAATCTATCCAGGCATATGAGGATAACCAAAGTCCAAAATTCTTCCTGTCACTCCCAAAAAAAGAGACTATGCAAAGAACAGAAAGGTACTGCTAAAACAAATTTTCTGGTGAAGTAAAAGCTTAGCAATGTTTTTACTATTGCAATTTTTAAGCAACAGTATGAAGAGGACTTGGAGCAGAAGATAACCCCTCCTACCTGTTGCACAATGGTTGTTAGTTCCAGGCACAGTTGAACAATGTTGTTTTTCAGCAGTGAGTATTCCGTCACGCTGACAAATGGAGACCTGTGACACAGGAATGATAGGTTTATACAGCATTGAGGATTACAACCCCTCTTTACAGTACAAGCAGATATATGTAATCTAGAGATCGGTTCTACACCACAGAACTGTGAAACACCTCATCAGGGCAATCTCCAGCAGCAAGTTACACAACTTTTGTAAAATATGCCTTTGAAACAAGAAACAATGTACGCAGGAAAGACACAAACTGGATTTTGGCCAGAACATCAGAAGTTATCATTCTTGTGGGAAATGGAAATACGAGTTTCCAAATAATTGTAAGTAGTCCAGATTTCCTTTGCATGGCTCATTAAAAGACAGCATTTCTAGTATGATGTCACTCTTCGGCAGCAGTTAGCACCTTAATTCAGAGAGCAAAGTAATGCTTATTTAGTCACTAATAGCTTCCTGCACACTCGGATTTTCTCCAGGCTTTCCAAATTCTAGCTGAATCTGACCCAATTGGAATTTATAAGAACTGACAAGGTCATAGCCTGAGAGAACAAGACTGCAGGCATTAGGTTAGGAAGATGTCATCAGGATTATACAAATCCTTGAAAGGAGGGTAATTCGCTCTACTGTGATTTCAAAGGTGCCATTTGTACATTCAAGAGCATTCAGATTCAAGATAAAGCTATCCATTGCTATAACTCCAAAGGGAGAGAAACAAAACATAAATGCTCTGATGCTATTTTATATTTTGGTTTCTGTGTTTCCACAGTCAAAATTTTAACTACACTTGTTCAGAGAGATACTTTTAATCAAATTCTCAATTTATAAATAATAATAAAAAACAACAACACAGTGGTTGATTGTTAGGCATTAAACAACACCACAACTGTACTTAATACGTCAATCCTACTCGATAAAAAAATCCAATAAGAAAACTTAATTTTCAGACTAAGGAAGTACTATAATTTATTTTGAATATTCTTAATTGATTTGCTCAACTCCAGCTTTTTTGTGTCTTTTTGATGGCTGAAGGACAGTTCAGGCTCCACAATCTTTTCTTCCTTACCCTTCTTTCTGAAATTACCAGTGACGTTACCACTTGTAGCACTGAGGTGTCAACTTGAAACAGCACAAAAGTATTCATTTCATGCAAAATACTATCAGACTCAATAGAATCTGAAAAAATAACTAGAGAAAACTTTAACACCCTCCTGACAGAAGAGGGTACTACATTTTGCCTCCAGTATTTGAGAAATTTGCAAACCAAAATTTAGAGCTAGAATTCCAGAACTACCATTTTAATATAGAATAAAAGAGTATATGAGAAAAGGAAAGAACAAATATAAAACAACCCAAAGAACTATTCTCATGCACAAAAGATCAAGAAACAGTAAATTACCTGTCCAGCCAGGCTAGTAAGTTCTTGGCAGCACCAATCAGGTCAACTACAGAGGTAAGAAAATCATTTGGCAGTCGTCTGGAGGCCCTGCCATCATAATGGCCACTCCTCCTTCTACCCGTTATAAAATTCTGAAGATTTTTGGCTGAGGCATTCAGCTTGTGAGACAGAGTTCTCAGGTTTTCAGTCTCCAAACCATAATTCTGAGGGGAAAGAAGAACATACGCAATTAAGTGAAACAGTGTGTTGTCAGTTACGTGAACAAAACGGTGAACATTCTGAATGGAACTGGCTGCAAGGATAGGATAGTTATGGATGCCTGGTGTTGGGCTAAGCAAAAGGCTGCTTTGCGTGGGACATCCAGGATGCATCCGTCCTGTTAGCACGACAACCTCTGCTGTCACTGACACAATGCTACAGTCCCCAAACCCATTGGTCCGACTCAGCCAAGCAAGGGAAGGCAAAAAGAACCCCCATATGCTGGGCGCCAAGGTCTTTCCCATTTCCAAAACGTGAGGATGAGTCAGTCACCTGTCCCCTGCCTGCTATGGTTCAGGGCTAACCAACCGTTTCGTGTGCTTGTTACCTCTGAGAGCAGGTCTTTAGCAGTCCTGCTGCACTGGATCTCACTCAGATCTGTGTTAGTCCCTCTACTAATTTGCAATAACTCACCTTTAGCAGAACTTCCTTTTCACTTACACTGTGAATCAGATATAAAATTCTATCTGGCCTTGGTGACAGGTTTTTGCAAGAGAATTCCTTCCTGACCCCTGCTATTGTTGGTGAGCAGCTGTCCCACATGTAATGTAATATGGGAACAGTCAAATCAGGTCAAAGACGCGGTACTCCACATTTCCAGTGACCGTGTAGGGAGGAATCCAAGAACAGAGCAGGCGTGTAGTAACAGCTGTTGGTGGTTCAGAGACTCCAGCCAGTGACAGTGTCTTCACATTTAACAGTTCCTAATGGATTTTCTTCCACTGTTCTAATTCTGGTGGAGGGGGGAGCAGTTTGAACCTAAGTAAAGTTTTACACACACAAGTCCCTTTTCCCTTTATGCACATTTCTTCATTCATGTCTCTGTCCTTTTATCACCAAGACAATTCCCCACTTAGAGCCAGGTAACAAGCACAAATATATCTCAGCTCATATACGTTAAATAAGTCACTCAAGTTCACACAGAAAGTCTCAAACAGATTGAATTGAACCCAGATTTCTTGCTGCCACTACAGGATGTGTGAATGAAAGAATTTAATCAGCATTTAAACAAAATCAGCTTTCAGAGTGTGAACTGATAGCCCGCTATTCATTTCAAGTATGCTTATGTTAGAGATGATGACTGATCATGAACATCACGTGTTAATTTTTCTGCCTAAACTTCTTCCTCAGAACAGAGAATAAAGCACTGCACAATGTACTGACTAATAACAAGCTTATGAAACAGGATTGTATGGAAGTCAAACAAAATACAAACAAACGCTTGGTGAAGTTGTTTGGACCACTTACAGCTGGTACTTGGGACCACGCCTTCTCTGCCAGACATTCTCCCTCTCGAAGTTCACTGAAAAAGAAATCCAGCCCCCTGCCTCCAGCTTAGAGGGCAACCTACAAGGAATGGAAACACTTTGCTACCTTAGCTAGCTCACTGCAAAGATATCACGCCTAAAGCATCACAATCAGTCAATGAGGTTCGGAAGCATCCAGTTTCAGACTGAATAATGAAAGAAAGGGAAGTTACATTGGTCTAAGCACAGACGATAAGAATTCTCCATCTTTTTTCCAGAAACATACCATACAGTTAGCAACAGCATCACTAAAGTCAGCTATTGTGTTTTGGAAAAGTTTAAAAGTTAAAAAGCAAGTTGTATTTGATATTAGTACACCATGTGTTTAGTATTTGCAACTATCCTTTTATTAGAGCACTGAAGGAATTGCCTCCCCTGCTCTATTTTCCTTTCGACTTCTACACGTGCCAAGACGATGATTAAGTGGATGTACTGGGATGCCTTTCACAGCTAGGCAGTGCTCGGTTGCCCCTCAGAAAGAGTTTGATATTGCACACTCAACACATCACAAGGATGATAAACCAGATCCTCGTGTTTTTATCTCTAAGTCCAACCTTGCTTATCCTTGTGGAAACAAGCAGAAAATGTTTCTCCCAGTAATTCATTATTGCATAAAAGCTCTATAAACCTGTCAGTTTACTTTCAAGAAAGCCAAGCAGGAAAGGAAACAGTTTGACCAGCGAATCTATAAAAGCCAGTACACTTTTACCAGAGAGTAAATGCCTGAATTTTGATGAAAGTATGCCAGATACTAGCAGTGTAGTCAACTGAGGCGATCTCCTGAAGTAATTGGAAAACACAGAGAATTGAACAGTAAACATATTTCAGGAAATCCACCTAGAAAGCAAGTTCTTTGTTTTATCTTAAAGTTTGTTAATTAACAAGCCAATGGCAACCTCAATATCAGTGTAAAATTTAAAATCTAGTAAAGCATAGATAAAATATGTCCATAAAGATAATCAGGAGATTAAAGGAAATTTTTCAGCACAGTAAAAGTGCTGATGCAAGTTAGTGGGTTAGCTGAGACTTTGCAAGACACAATAAAGGGGAAAGATAAAAATATTACAAAAATGACAGTGAATCAATATCTCTGTAGAAAAGAAAGATGTTACGCTGCTCTAAATTTAAGCTAGCCTCCAATCCAAGACCTTCATTTTGAAGTGAAACCACCATAACCAACTATAAATTAGGAAAAAGAGTGGTTAGAAATAACCCTTGAAAGTATCACCTTCGAGCCCCTCATCCTCGTTTACTGCAGCACAGCTGACCTCGTGGCAGCCGCACACGATTCCCTCTCCTCCGCCAGCTCCTGCACAATCTGTTCGCCAGGCTGAAGCTCTGATGCCACAAAGCCCCATGAGCCGCACTGTGGCAGCGCGTTAGAAAGCTGCTGAAGGAAGCTATGGCCCCTTTCGGGCTTCCCAGTCAGCCACCAAGGGGATGGGATATCAAAGAGGCGGTTCCAGAGGAGAAAAGAGCAAGTGGGTACACACACAAACTTGAACTGCATTGATTATGATTCGGTGAGTGTGGTTGAAAGCAGGGGCGGAAGAGTTGCAGTTTCTGATAATGAGTAGGTGGGTAGCCTTGTTCTGTATACGTGACACTGCAAGTATCCAGAACTCTTCTGATTCCTGTAGGCATCTCATCCACATGACGCTAACTGAGATGGTCTCAAACCTGCCAGACTAAATCATTACCACAGCTACCATATCAGGCTTCAGTTTTCACAGCCATATACTCTGCTCTCACTGTGTTAAATATGTGCTGTTATTGTGAGACACAGCATAGAAATGATGCTCCTGGGCCTGTAAAATTCTATCCCCTGGCAGGCGATTTCTTTCTTGCACAGTAAATCCTAGATATAATTTCTGGTTTAAAAAGAAAATAAATAAAAAAAAGAGAAAAAAACCTCTAAAAGGGACAAGAGGGTGCCATTAGCATAGGTAGAATTATTTTTCATACTGAGAGCAGCGAGAAAAAAAAAAACCACAAAACAACGAGCAAGGTTTGCTCCATTCCCTAGTTTTGTTTAATGATGCTTAAGGTTGTTGTACAGTCATTTCTACCAGATTACTCTATTAGCAGAAATGGACATACAGGTTTGGAGAATGACTACGGACTATTAAAGCAACCCCAAACAATGTCTGTCTAGAACTACGCAGCCGTTCAGTCTGTCAAATTATCATGAAATCTGGATGGTGCAACTGCTCAGTGAGAACAGAAAGTAGACTAAAGCTGACTACACTCCCTTTCAGTAAACCGGGCTGGACAGGTATATCGCAGAAAGGGTGACTGCTGGAAGACAGGGCCAAAGTAGCAGCACATCTTGAACACAGAAAGATGTGAGTGGTCAATCAGTTTACCTAAACATCTTCGTATAAACCAAAAGATAAGAAATTCTGTATATCCACTGAGAGTAATATATGATAGAATTATTACCTTCACACACAGAGAACACCTGATTTGTTCAGTGACAGACTGATTCAGGAGTACATTTCAGGTTGGAGCTCAGCAATTCCTGATGTCTTTTATTCAATGACAGCAGTTGGAAAGAGGATTCCAGGAGGCAGAAATTAAAGACAAATAGGAGATCAGAGCCGGACAAGCTTATTATAGAAGATCATTAGTAATAATGCCAAGATGAAGCTGTGCTTGAAGTGACACTTGTTAGTGAGATGTACAACTGATGTCCCTTCAAGGCTAAGTCTGCTTGCTGTCTGTAAAACAGAGTTTTCAATTTTAGCAATTTCACTCTCTGATTTGATTTTCAAGCTATCAGTGAGGATTCCTGCCATCCCTCTAGTTCCCCTCTCCTGTTCCGTCCGAGGCGCCAGTTTCAGTGTTCCTGGTGATAAGGGGTGTTGTAGGCTGGCAAGAGGAAGAGACAGGACTGATCGCCTCCAGCGCGTTTGCAGTTGATCTTTTTTTTTTTTGAACTACAGAAAAAACAGGTGGCTGCCGACAGAAGCACTCGAATTCAGAAGACAGGAGAGAATACCAAGTTTTTTTGAACAACCTAAAATAGACTGTTGTTTTTACTAGTGCAGAGTGGAAGATATGATGTAAGAGATAACTTGTGGAATATTCCATATAGTTAAAAATACATACTGGAAAATCAGAAATAGAAAATCTGCATCCAAACAGCTCTTTCTTCCTTTTAATGTCATAAATCCAAAATGGAGAAATAGCTAAATAAACTGTGACAATGAACCCTCCCATTCTGTGCCTGTATCAAAATTCCAGCTAAAAACTCAGCTTGTTTTGTATACACATTGTGGTCTGAAGTTCCATTTTTAAATGAAAATAGGAAAATTGAGTAATTTTTTATACATCTGACAATACAACACCTGCGTTTTTTACACCTTCAAAGAAGTGGAGTGAAAAAATTTTCAGCTATGGCTTAGGGCGTTTTCATGTTATTGCAAGCATGTAATAACATCACAAATTAGTATTTTATGCTAATAAAACTATCTGTGAAAATTTTAGCTACCAAGATAAAATAGGCCAAATTATTGTGACAAACATTAAGATAAAAATAACAATTAAAATGGAAAAAAAATGCTAAGTGCTAATCAATTTTTTGTGAACACTAACACCTGAAGCTCAAAAGCAAAGCAGGAAATACCTGCAACGTAAGAATAGTTTATTCCTTCTATGGGAAAAAACCCTCACAGCATTATAAAGTTAAAGGTACTGATATATGAAATTGTTTTGCTATAATATGACATACAGAGGTAAAAAAAACGTATGCACATTGATGTTTATTTGACACGGGTTACAATTTTAGCTAGTTTATATTGCTTAAGTAAGGACTTCAATTTAGATTAAAAACAGCTTTATTTTTAATTATAGTACTTTCTCCTGATGTTGCCATTCATGTAAGTAGTCTGGGTAGACACATGTATAAGTATGTGTAAACACATGGATGCACACACAGCTGTTTCTGTAGGTGATATTTTGAGAATGTAACAATTTTTGCTGAACAGCTCAGAGAAATTAAAGTGCAGAGCAGATCTGACTGAGGAGACTCAAGGAAACAACCCTGACAAATTCAAGCATCTTACGCGAAACTCACTGTGTTCAGACATTTAAAATGCCGCAACCTAAATACCACGCTATGCTCCCTGTTTCATGTCTCAGGCATAAACTAAAAGACCCCCCAGCACTCACCAGCCCAGCCCAGCAGCGGTAGCCACAGAGGCAGGTCTTGGTTTCAGACACCGGCTGGGGACCGTTAGCAAACCCGTGCAGGAGGTGGGCCTTTGCCCCCAACACACCAACACGCTCCGCGCAGCAGGCTGCTCCCCCAAGCCTCAGCACCACTGCATAGCGAGCAGGATTAGGAAATTCATTTAAAAGCTCAACCTTCAGGCACACCTTCCCCACTACAGACTGGTTTTCAGCCCATTCTCAGGTTACACATAAACTGACTTGAAGTTATTTTGGTCTTGCGCTGTCTGATGCAGCTCTGGGGGGATGCTCTGCCCTTCCTCTGCTGGGGAAGCAGGTCTGGTCCCTCCCAGCTGCCTGCTCGCCCCGCCAGCTCTCCTGTTCCCCAGGGACCCGCACTCACATGCTCTCCATCCGACAGCACGGGACCTCTCCCCACCTGGCTCCCTGGGGCACGGCTGCAGCGCGGGGCTCTGGGATGACTGGGAAAGAAAATTCCCCAAAGCAGCTCTGGGCTTTTGGAATCTCCTTTGGGAAAACGTGACGTGCCAGATGGGATCCCACAACTCCCTGCTGTCTACATCGCCGCGTATGCTGCACCTGCAAAGGTCCTGTCTTTGCAATGAAAATTACAGTGTTTGTGGCAACATATAGTCATTTAGCACTTAATGAATAAAAGCAGGCAAACACAGCCTGTTCCATAAAAGTAAAAATTCAAGATAATCATACACTATGATTTTAGCATAAGTAGTTCTGACACTTAAATAGAATGAAAACCATCAAAACACACTTTTATTTAATTTCCTTTCTGGAGATATGTATTTAAAGGTTAAGAGGCTAACAGAAAACACAGCAGAAACCTAATTCTAAGATACTTATCTCTACAAACATCCTGGATTTCATCAGGTAGATCTGTTAACATTTTGTGATGTTATTTTTAAGATAAAACTTCAAACCGAAGTTATCAAAACAGTATGACGTCAAAATGTGTGAGGCATTGCATTTCAGTCAGGCATGCCTTTTTTCCCTCTTTAAAAAGGATTTACTTGCTAACTGTCCTTTATATGAATAGCAATTTGCAGGAGGTAAAATAAATTTTTCATGTAAATAACAATGGTCCTTCTTATGAAATTATCTTAACAAGTAAATAAGTTTTACTATAACACTTAAAATGTTAAATTAAAAGTATGTACTAAACCTTGGTTCCACAGAATATGACCCACTTTAAGTAAGCATTACAGATAAGGTGCTAGAAGCTCTAGATTGGTATTCTATGTGAAATGAAGTGACAAATTGAGCGAAAGAAAGAATAAATAATACCTTGCAATTAGTGTATTATATTTAGTAGTGTTAAAGTTCTGTTGTAGTGGTATGCAGCTAGGAAAACAAAAATACCTGACTTGCAACCTGCTAACAGTTACACCTTTGGCATACCTCGTGCTGACAGCATACATTTTTTGGTTTTTTTACTGACCTGTCACTGTACTAAACATGTTGTATGCCTGGTCCTGGGGAAAAACTTAGTGCTTCACTGCCTGTGACCATCTGCTGATGACCAGCGTCTGAAGGCCCAGAGCTGAGATCTTGTTCGGAATCACAGAATGGTTTGGGTTGGAAGGGACCTTCTAAAGAGCATCCAACTCAACCCCATGTCATCGGCAGGGACTTCTTTCACCAGATCAGGTTGGTCAGAGCCCTGTTCAACCTGACCTTGAACACTCCCAGTGCTGGCACATCCACAACCTCTCTGGGCAACCTGTGCCAGTGTCTCGCCACCCTCAGAGTAAAGAAATTTCTTCCTTATGTCTGATCTAACTCTACCGTCTTTCAGTTCAAAACCATTACCCCTTGTCCTGTCACTACAAGCACCGGTAAAAAGTCTTTCTCCCTCTTTCTTATAACCCCCCTTTATGTATTGAAAGGCAGCAACAAGGTCTCCCAGAGCCTTTTCTTTTCCAGGCTAAGCAAACCCAGCCTTTCTTCATAGGAGAGGTGTTCCAGCCTGCTGCTCATCTTCATGGTCCTCCTCTGGACTTCTGTTTTTCTCGTACTGGGGGCCCCAGAGCTGGATGCTGTACTCCGGGGGGAATCTCATGAGAGTGGAGCAGAGGGGGAGAATCGATTCCCTAGACCTACTGGCCACGCGTCTTTTGATGCAGTCCAGGGTACTATTGGCTTTCTGGGCTGCAAGTGCACATTACCATCTCATGTCCAATTTTTCATCAACCAGTATCCCCAAAGTCCTCCTCCGCAGGGCTGCTCTCAGTCAGTTTACCATGCAGTCTATACTGCTACCGGCGATTGCCCTGACCCAAGGGCAGGACCTCACACTTGGCCTCGTTGAAGTTTTTGAGGTTCACATAGGCCCACTTCTTAACCCTGTCAAGGTCCCTCTGGGCCGCATCCCTTCCCGTTAACGTATCAGCTGCAACATTCAGCTTGGTGTCATCTGCAAACTTGCTGAGGGTGCATGCAATCCCACTGTATGCGTCGTTATTGAAAAGTATTGGTCCAGTACAGACCCTGGAAGGCCACCACTTGTTACTGGTTTCCATGCGGACACTGAGCCACTGACTGTAACGCTTTGGACGTGCCCATCCAGCCAGTTCCTTAACCGTCTGATAGTCCCTCCATCAAATGCACCCTCTCCAATCGTACCCTGAGAGCAGTCTTATATGAGATGCCTAAAAATGTCCCCCATCTAAAACCAGCTAACAAAATCCATCAGTGATCATATGAATCAGCACACAAGTTCAGGTCTAGAGACCGGAACCTAAAACTGAACACATTTCCTGAATGGTAAAAATGCGACAGAGATTATAATAAAATGCAAGCTTTGACAAGACTTAATGAAGAGTTAAACAAAAGAAGTCGAAGGAACAGTGTAAGTTTTATTAAGGAAGCTCTGTGTCAGATGTAGTTCATACCGTGTCAGACTCGTCACTGCACAGTAGTGTTTTAATTGGGTAATGTTCATAATCACGTACGCTGTGAGCAAAGGAGTGAGGCATCTGAACAAGAGGCAGTTGAACCCAACGTGACCTAATTCTCAGAATGTCTTATCACAAACCCCCACTCCTGCACAGTTTAACTTCTCTGTCTGCAGTAAATGTCTGGCAGAATTACTATTATAATGATGTTCCAGTTTCTTTATAGCAAGGAGGTGCTGCACAGCACACTGAAATACATTAACACACAAAATTATACCTATTTTGATACTAATTGGGATCAATTTCTTAAATTACAAAAGAAGCCTAGCTTACTAAACAGATTTGCTTTGCTCTGCATTAGGGAAGGGAAAAAATTAGAGAGCACATCTGAATACGTGCTATTTAAACTAAAATATTCAATAAATTACATATTTAAAAAATATATAAAATCCTCAACTGTTGTTTTGTGAACTATAAATTTATTAAGAAAATGCATTCCACCTTAATGGCTGGGGACTGCAGTTCAGGAGAACACCATCCAAATTTGTTTCAGCTTTTTCTTTAAAAGCTCTTCTTTAAAAGCTACTAAATCAGTAAATTAGCAACTCTATATAATAAAAACGATCTTTCTGACTATCAGTTTATGACAGTTAAACTGCAGTATTATAATGTATTTTTTGTGCACACAACAATGATACTTAATAAAAATAAAAGTATGGAATTTATGAATAACTATGGTAATACTATGCAAATATGCAACACCATAATACAAATTAGAGTATGTTATCTGAAACATCTCAATTCTTTTCTATGCATAACTTTCCTCCCCCTGGTGCTCCCTTCCATTATAATTATTCTACCTTTCAGAGCAAATTGTGTCCCGACTCTTTCTTGTCTCCCGAGTCTATAATTTGGAACTTGTCACAGTGCTTCTAAGCACTTCTTATACCTTGCTATTATCTTGTAAATAGATTCATTAAGTAGATAGTGCTAAGATTAAATATTTTAACCTCATTTAAAAACTTCACATTTGCATTATATTTTTAACTTCAAGAAGAAGCTTTCTAATTTCCTTTGTAATTGATACGTAAAACGTAATCAAGCATAATTAAGGTGCCTTGAAAAGTAATTCTATTGAAAAAGCCATGCGTCTCTGATTTCAGATAAGAATTAGAACATGATAATCTTTGCTTTAAAAATCAGAATAAAAAAAGACCATAAGACCAGCCACCAAAACGGGGACTTTTTTCAGAATATGGTATCTAAATAAATTGTTAAAATTATGGTTAAGTGTTAAGAGAGTCAAATGACTGGACAATTGGAAAGAGGAACTGACTTAGAGAAAAGCAGAAGATGAGGTTATATTCCTGCAGAACACATAAAAAAATATATGGCTAGACTGGACCTTGAAAAGTCTACAGAAAACAGATGATCAAGAGCAGACCGCAGATACAGTATGCAGATTTGTTGCTCCTGGATCTCAGAAGGGTCACTGATTATGACAAGACTTGACCCAGTATGAGCGAGGCTAAAACCGTACAGTGTACTGGTTTCTGTCATGAAATAGTTAGGATGATCAAGAATTAACTGGTGTTCTTATCTCCTGCCTAAACATTTTTTAAGTCGCTTTTACGTTGCAGCTCTTGCTACAGATATCTGAACAAACGGCATACAGCTTTCTTGGTCTGCTTAACCTTAATGAAGTCAGCATGATTTAAATTCTGTAATATCCAAATACTCTCTCTAATTCGGTAAGCTTCAATAAACTGGAACATCTTAACGTTTCTGTTTATCTACGTATAGGTATCTATCTATGGAAAGAGAATGAGAATATTTTACTATGGTACAAGCATCAAACACAAAAAGGTATGACAAAATGAAATTCACTACATGCGGCATAAGCATTTAAAAATGTCCTACAACGTTAAACAAATCAAATACACAAGCACTTCTGTCAGGTTAATTAGTGTGAAAAGTATGCATTTTCTTAAAATGCTTTTTTAAATTATCTCTCACCATACTATGTGCTCACACTTTATGATTCAGGACATCATGACACATCAGCAAGGTAATTTTTGGTTAAGATCTGTAAAAACATGAAATCTACTATTCAATTATGTAGCCTGCTTATTACCATAATAATGTTAAGCATAAAAAAAGTGTACTTTTATGTAAATAAAAATGCCTCAGTCGCAACATCTGGTCCCAGATGACTTGGGCCACTGGTCTGAGAGACTTTCAACATACAGAAGGTTCACTTTGAAAGACATCCAAATATATTTTTAAAGATAATGCCACTCTCTGAGTCTCCTGGCCGTGTTCAAGGAATATCTGAATTTAATTTCTTCCATATACTTTTTCCTGTTTTCTTCTTTTTATTTTCTCTGCCCCTTGAAGAGATTTCATTTATGTATTTTTTAACTTGTAAAACTTCCTTATATTCTTCTTCACGGTTTTAGATTACTCATTCAGCAAGTACTTGAATTTTTTTCCTGTTTTTACATAGTCTAAATAGCTATACCTTGCTATGTATCATATACATGTTTCTTTTTAATAAATAACTACTTAAAACTGTAACCCAGACTGGAGGTGTGTAGCAGGACTATAGAATGATAGTAGGAAGGGATGATGTTTTAAGATTTTATTAAACAATATGCAGTCAAAACAAACTTTTGTATTTTCTAGATCAAAATATATGATCTAGATGTAAGAGATATTTGTCATACTGAAATAATCTAAAGATATATTAGGATCAGCTTTTTTTTTTATATATTCTACTTTTTGCTTGGAATCATCTAAAACATTGAAACAGTTCTTTGTTTATTTAAAGCCCATTCTCACAAAAGCTTTGAGAAAGGAAACTTTTAGGAGACATTTCGTGTCTCATTTCAGTTATAAAGTGGAACACGGTCATTTACACGTCTGAACTATCAATAGACTTGTTTTGGTGGAAACAACGAACCGTCAGTGTCAGAACCAGGAGAAATGGATCCTAACCTATGCTTAAAAGAGTACTTTCATTTCTCTGAAAGAGAACGCTTCCACTACTTTTCCTTTGAACTTCAGCAGCATCCCTCTGAGCTGTTCCTAACTGCTCTCCCACTGTACTTCTAATTCACATTTTCTACTCTACTCTATCTTCACAAAGAATGTAGATCTAAACTCCCTACAAGTGAATCTGCATTTAAAAAGCTATCTCAGTTCCAAAATGCATTTAATATTTTCTCATTTTTTGAGCAAAACCTGAATATTACAGCAGCATGAAATAACGAAACCTTATAAGCATACTAACATGAAACGGCGAATGTACTGCACCATCCGTACATCATTTGTCCTCTGCCAAGCTGACATCATGTATAACAGCTTCAATGTCAACTCGCAGATACAACACCAGCAGGAAAATAAAGCTGTGGCAGCGTTTCTTTCCTGATACGCACAAAAGAAAGACCTGAAAGGCTGAACGAGGTTAGTCTAGTTCGTGGCTTCTTTTCACATCACAAGACAAACTGTTTCCAATGACTTGACTTCGGTATTAAGTAAGGACTGATCTGCATACGGCTTCAATTAAAAAACCCCATATGTGAGCCAGACATCTGTGATGGCTTGACCTCTTCCATATGTGTATGAAAACAAGCTATGCAGAATATGCTGATTGGGGATACCGTGATAAATAAACAAGACTAAAGGAGGACCTAGTATATATTACCTCCAAACCCATATTAGACTATGATCTGCTGACTTTCAAAAATGATTACCAAGTATTGCCTGCACCAGTGGTTACCACGCCTGCAACTGTTCTTTCCCAGTGTGCGCCATGCTGCATGCTACTGCTGATATGTTATCTCTCTCAGAAATACCTGAAGTACACCGAAATTCTTCTTCAAATTTCCTGTTGCCATTCCAGGGAACTCCACTGCCTTTATTCCATGGACAAAACGTCTCAAGCCTATACTATACCTTTCTAGCACTCTGATCTTTATTCACGTGCTGCATCTTTCTCAGCAAAACCTTACGAAGTCGCACATATGTAGCACACAGCTCAATAACCACAAGCCTTGATTGTTTGTTACTAAAAACTTGTGAACAATTAACTTTTGCTGTTTATTTATTAATAATCAGTTTTGTGTAAGAGCCAACCATCCAATCATAAGAAGCCTAATTTTTCAATATTGTTAAGTAGCTTTTAAAATGAATTTTAAGGCAGAAATGCAAGATGATGAAGGATAAGAGATTCAGTACCAACGCAAAATTAGAATTTTAAATAGTAGTGAATTATTCAAAGTTGAGAGAATAAGTGATAGGCTTGTCTTTTGGAAATACAATGTCGTCACTGACTATTTCACTTGGGTCAGACATTTAGCTTAGGTTCTTGCAGAATCAGTAGTTCCATGTAAAAATTATATGAATTTGGGAAAGATATGTTACATATATTCATAACAATCCAGACAGCAGCATACAAAAATTAAATTAGTAACATGGTTCTTTTGAATGGGCATTAACAAGAACATGGAAAAAAGTTCATATTCTATTTTTATCATGAATTTGCTGAAGGCTGCTCAAGCAATTCACTGTCAACAATTATATGAATATGTATATGCATACATATAAACATCTGCATGCATATGAATTTATCTATAACAATAACTGATCACAGGTAATCACTCAGGAATTCAGGCAGCTTATAGCAATTGATATTATAACACAGAGTGGTATGAAATAGAACTTACTGTGGAGTTTTAAAGAAATTGCTCCTTGCAAAAGAGAAAAGCAATTTTTCAGTTTTTTCCATCATAGGGAAAATGTCATCATTCTCAGCTTACACTGAGGTACTCCCTGTACTTCCTTCGCACAGAGAATCTCTGTGGTATAGTGCTTGATACCAGTGCAATACAACACGCATTGCATCATTCAGTACAGATTTCAAATCAGTATCCTAAAGAAAAAATGGGCTGTTGCTTTCTGCAAGGGAAAGTTTTTGCAGCTAAAACACATAAGCAATAAATAAAATATAATCCTTTGCAGCAAAAAAAAAAAAATCTACAGCCTTAAAAAAAGGTTAAAAACTAATTTTAAATGTTCATACTGCTGTTTATACCTAACTTTTAAAAATACCATAGAAGTAGTAGTGCAATTTTTCATTAAAAGACTAAGAATTACCAATGTATTTCAAGTAGATCTTTACAGAGACAACAATTTCTTTAATGTTTAAGACTTTGAACACATCAACAAACTAAGAAAATTTCTGTCTATCACTGAGTTTTTGGGTAATTTTAAAGAAATATAAATTTTATGTTAGTGGAGTAATACTTTATCTTTTCCCCATTAAATGAAAAAACTTCTCCTGCAATAGTCTGTACTACTCTTCCTTTTCGTTCCAAAACCAGAATCCTGTACCCCCTTAATCTAACAGACCTTCCCCCTACTATTTAATGTAATTACCTAGGTCTGAATCAATATTCCATTAGCTGGGGCTGGCCAATGACCTGTCCTTCACCTCCTGCATGTTCGAGCTCTGAGGTTCGCAGCGCTGGCACACCACAAGCGTAAGTTACCGCAGTCCTGGCAAACCAGGAGTCACACACAGGTATCTCTACACGCTGCTTTAAAACCGCAGCATAAGGAACAACGGTGGGTGCTGAAGAGGCCTGACTTTCGATGGCCTGCGCCCTGTTCATTCCCACTGCCCCCACGCGATCCGCACAGAGCAGCGGCTGGCGGCACCGGCTCTGGGAGCCAGCAGAGCCTGGCCCGCACAGACCTGCCGTGGGCCATACGGCCGATGCCTCTCCCCGCAGACCAAGGGTGTTTTCTCCCAGAAAGTTGCCAGTTTAGCTACACCCCTCTGGCGACCTCCCGACTGCCCCAGCACTCGCAGGAATCCTTGTGGACCTACTGTTCTGTCAGGTTTGGCAGAGGCTGGCTAAAACTTTCAGAACCTGTTAAGGTTGGCAGAGGGATGAACTGGTGCGGACACAGGCAATGCAGTCACAAAGACCTCATCTGCTTTGAGAATTATTCTCACTTGGATCTTTTTCACACCCAAACACATATGGGAATTGAAACAGCTTTGGAGAAGACTTTCAATAAAGCATGCCAATTCCAAGTTATCAGTTTCAGCTGGCTAATGGTTTTAAACTATATATCAAAATGTTTAACGCAACGGTATACAATTAAGTGTTCTTATGTAACAATACACAAAAAACATATACTAGATTCTGACAGAAAGCGTAAAAGCCTTCTGTGCAGCGAGTCATGATTTTAGAAAAAACAGTATGTTTTCCTTCCATATACCCTGCTTGATGTATTATTTTTGTGTTTGCAATAAAAGATCAGAATGGAAGAGACACCACTGAGCACTCCAGAATTCAGAGCTTAAAATTACTGAGTTTATCTCTTGTACAAAAGGATGGTGTCTTAGTGGCATTTTTATGAAATCACAGCGTACTTTGCAAGATCTGTATTTTTATGCTTTACTGAATGGAGCGCTAACTTTTCCAAATCTCATGATGAGAACAGGCCAGTAATTGCCAGCCATGTTTATTGTGCCAGTGATTGGAAGTCAGCAGTGAGAACTACTTAATACGAAGCATATATCTGTAACTGTCTAATCAGTATGGATAACACACAAGACAACAGAATGTAGAACTGAAAAGTTACCAGTATTGAAACAGAACTTTTCTGCCACTACTAGTTTTCCCCTTCTTGTGCATGAAGAATTCAAACAAGAAGGATAAAGACTATCCAAGTCACTGACATGAGATTTGTTTTTACAAGTCGGTGCACACATGGACGTCTGAGCACTGTGAATTAATGTGGATTAGCACCAACAACCAGTAGTTGTGTTTTATGCCAGCCCACAAAGAAAGCAGAGCGATGAATTCCCACTGTCAGAGCTGGGCTATATTCAATCACAGAAAAGTTCTCATCAGTTCCAAAATCTAATGTATCTACCAAAAATGAAAAAAACCTTAAACGTGGTCCACAGCCAAATCTCAAAACATGTCTGACTAGATTTATAAATTTGGCCGGTGTTTCTGAACTATCCAGAATCAGTGATATTTTCATACCTCTCAAAATCTAGAGTATTCACCCAAACACTCCTGTCAAGATTCAGTTATCTAAGTCATTTTTCATGAAAGCTCCACTGTACTTTATTTTGCTGTATACATTTATATGAATATGGACGTCCAGGCTATAAAGCTCTAAAAATGCCAAATCAATGCCCCCTTTTACACAAATGAAAGATACAGCTGCTTAGTGTTAAGCACCACATAACATAATACTGTTCTGTGAAAAGCACATCTACTAGAGACATTATATTGTGCAGCCTATGGCATTCTCCATAAAAGCAGGGACTACTAAAATAAGAGGCTATGACAGTTGATCATTTTCTACATATGTTTTTGTACGACAGCATTGCTACTAGTATTACACCATAATAAATGTCGTTACAAAACCAGAGTCATCTAAAAAGTTAAACCTGGCTTGCACCAATTCCCACACTACAACTTGAATTAGAGCTTCATCCTTCCAAGGCGGACAACACTTGGCTCTTCTTCCTGTACTTACAGTTTTGCAAAAAATTCAACACCCACTTTCCTCAAGGCCCTGTGAAAACATCAATGCATTCTCAGCTCAAAGTCCCCCACAAATATCATTCATAAATGGTAAAAGAAAGATGTAAACCACTATTTTATCTCCTAGAGGTTGTTTGTGGTAGCACTTATGAGAATCTCTTTTTGTGGAAAGCTTTAATCAAATGCACCCTAATGTTATCAAAAGCAATGTAGAGATCTAGTAACACATTTTATCTTGAGGTAAGAGGTGATGCAGGACACAAACATTACCATCATCTTTCTTTTTAAATCCTTTAGTGTCACTAGCAGGCAGTTCCACGCACTCCACATTGAAATTCTAGGAAAAAAATGATTCATATAAATTAATTGGAGATGTCAATTATAATTAGGCCACAAAGGCTAGGTAAGTATCCTCAGGAGACCACAGGGTATCTCCACACTGCCGCAGACAAATCAAGTATCCAAATCTTGGCTAGTCAGTGGCTTGGGACACAAGTGATTTTACACAGAGCAATTCAGAATATCGGAGCAAGACAGCAGGGCAATGAGGTTAAAAACCAGAAGCCGGCTTCCAGCCTTTTGCTGTCCAGTGGTTTTGGCAAGCTAGACAACTGTGTAGTAAAGGATGCCTTCTGCAACACAAAGAAACCAGAGCAAAAGACGCAATAAACATTCACTTAACACAGTAACACGCAGTGCTACAGCAGCTGGTTTCAACAGAAACAACCATGAAGTTGGACAGAGTGTTACTATACGGGTTTGTCTTTTACCACTGTGCAGGGAAGTTGTCCCCTCCTTTTTCCCTAGCAGTAATTGTGATCGCCATCATCAGCCTTCAAGAAACCAAACATCCAGAAGGGCTGAAATTCCAAACAAAACCATTATCTTCCACATCTAAACCTCAAAAGAAACCTAAATGATGCCAGAAATGAATGTACCACCAACACCCCCTAATCCAGGGGC